>ENA-OPZD01000233-OPZD01000233.1-human-gut-metagenome-genome-assembly--contig:-NODE-233-length-17286-cov-2.576549_pt1 | contig 17286 bp, 22 predicted proteins | sample MGYA00242479_ERZ504495 | MGnify/ENA primary metagenome ERZ504495 (study PRJEB26092, sample SAMD00036286) | human gut metagenome | host: Homo sapiens | study: EMG produced TPA metagenomics assembly of... | reverse complement strand
AAAAAACAATTACTTTGTGGATATCTACAAATTTATTCTGGATTTTGATGAATCTGATGTGAAGACACAGGAGGAAGAGGTGTCGGGATTTGCAATCGCAGATATCGAAGAAATCAAAAGATATGCGGATCAGGGGATATTTCTTCACTATGAAAGTATCCGACAGGTTTTCGAGGGATAAAACAGGCAGGCTGTATGAATGATGAAGAGAGAATCCTGAAGGAAATCAAAGATGTATTAAAAGAACTGGATGAGCAGGGAAGAATGAAGTATACGCAGAAATACATGCAGCATAGTGATATTTCGGTATATAAGCATTGCATTAGTGTGGCATATACAAGCGTAGAACTGGCGGATCGCTTGGCGTGGAATGTCAACCGCAGAGAACTGATCAGAGGTGCGCTTCTGCATGATTATTTTCTATATGACTGGCATGAAAGAATGCAGGACACAGATTTCATGGATTTATCCATGCCGGCAGAGCGCTGCAGAATGCCAGGAAAGATTTTAAACTGACCATACGGGAGGAGAATATCATATTACGTCATATGTTTCCGTTGAATGTCGTACCTCCGATGTGTAAGGAGGCATGGCTGGTATGCCTCGCCGATAAGATATGTGCATCCAAAGAGACTGTGGCCGGAAGAATACATAGAAAAAGGAAACAGCAGAGATGAAAGATATGGTTGACTTGTCAGATATCCTACTATTATAATAGGGAATATTATGAAATATGAGTGGAGGAACAAATATGTTAAATCAGTTTTCCAGAACACAGCTTCTGTTAGGGGCTGACAATATGGACAGACTTGCAGATGCAAAGGTAGCGGTCTTTGGGATCGGCGGAGTAGGCGGATACGTGGTAGAAGCACTTGCGAGAAGCGGAGTAGGATCATTTGTCCTGGTGGATGACGATAAAGTGTGTCTGACGAATATCAACCGTCAGATTATTGCGACCAGAAAGACCGTAGGGAAGTATAAAGTAGATGTGATGAAAGACCGAATTCTGGAAATTAACCCGGATGCAGATGTAGAGATAAGAAAATGTTTTTATCTTCCGGAGAATGCGCATGAATTTCCGTTTGAAGAATATTCTTATGTGGTAGATGCGGTAGATACGGTAACTGCAAAGATTGAGATCATAATGCGTGCGAAGGCCGCAGATGTTCCTGTTATCAGTTGTATGGGAGCCGGCAATAAACTGGACGCATCTGCATTTCAGGTGGCAGATATCTATAAGACAAAGATGTGTCCGCTTGCAAAAGTTATGCGGAGGGAATTAAAAGCACGTGGGATAAAAAACTAAAAGTTGTATATTCGGAAGAAAAACCGGTACGTCCATTAGAAGATATGAGCATCAGCTGCAGACAGCATTGTGTATGCCCACCGGGGACAGCAAGAAAATGTACCCAGAGAAGAGATATTCCGGGAAGTATTGCATTCGTTCCATCCGTAGCAGGCCTGATCCTTGCCGGAGAAGTGGTAAAAGACCTGACCATCAATCAGTATGGACGGGGAACGGAATAATGGGGGATATCTTTTGACATTTTCTGTAAATCCGATATAATAGAAAACGTAATGTTCTATTTGTAGATTGAGGAGGTTATCAATATGAAAAAAAAAATAGAAGAAACAATTCAAGACCTGCAGCAATCACAACTGCAAAAGATACAACAAAGGCAATCGAGACAAGAGCAGGCGTATTGAAAGAAGCAGAAGATGTGAAGAAAGAGGCAAAGACAAGCTTTTATCTTCAGTATATGGGAAAAGAAATCAGCACAGAGGAGATTACACAGAAAGTACACGAAGCATGGAAAACTTTGGGGAAAATGTAGATGAGATCAAAACGCTGAATGTATATTTGAAACCGGAAGAAGCAGCAGCTTATTACGTGATCAATGAAGAAACAACCGGAAAAGTAGCAATTTAATGTAATAACTATATTGAACGTCCGGTATATGGATACAGCAGTATAGAATTGTTCTATACTGCTGTATCTTTTTTGGACAGAAATGGAGGTCGTTACACCTGTTTAATGCCAATTGTATCTAGTATTTGTTACATCTTCTTCAAGATGTGCAATCTGTTCCAAAAGCCCGGTAGTTTCTTTTTCGGAAAGACTTTCCAGGATCATGTTCATATCATCCGCAATTTTGGCGGGATTATAAGGAACTTCCAATGCAAAATCACTGAAAGCGCGAATCTTCTGGAAATAAGTGCGGGTCTCTGGTTCTTCACCGCCGGTCCGGCACATCTGATACATGGTGACACAGTCTGTGGCATCCTGATCTGTACATTTTTTACAGATCCATTTCCCAAGATAATAGTAATTACTTCCAATCTGATAAAGGAATCCCGGAAGCTTTAATAATCGCTCTGATAACATGACAGAACCTCCTTGCATTGATGAAGTCCGGTTAAGAGGACTTGCTTTTTTCTGCTTTTAGTATCCGGCGAAGTGACAGAAATGTCAAGTCAGATTTGTCTGAAAAAATATATAATTTGAAAATACTCGAAATATGTCGTATTATAAACTATAATATGATAAGATGTTAGTAAAAGAAAATTATATATGTAATTGCAGCATAAGTGGAGAGTAGAATGAAACTGAAAAATGGGGGCATGCTGTTACTGACAGCATTTATATGGGGAACGGCATTTGTTGCCCAGAGTGTAGGAATGGATCATCTGGGACCCTTTTCTTTTAATGGAATCCGCTGTCTGATAGGAGCGGTGGCACTTTTACCGTGTATATGGTTTTTGAACAGAATGAATAAAGATCCGGAAACAGACGGTTCGGAAAAGAGAAATCCGGAAAAGATCTGATAACAGGAGGTGTTGCATGTGGAGTATTATTATTCACAGCAAGCAGTCTCCAACAGGCCGGGATTCAGTATACAACAGCAGGAAAAGCAGGATTTATTACTGCTTTTTATATCGTGATCGTTCCGGTTCTTGGAATTTTCCTTCATAAAAAATTCAATGGAGGTATGGATGGCGGTGTTACTGGCACTTGTCGGATTATATTTTTGTGTATTACGGAGTCTTTTTCTGTTGGAAAAGGAGATGCTCTGGTATTTTTGTGTGCACTTGTTTTTTCCGTGCATATTCTGGTGATCGATCATTTTTCTCCAAAAGTGGATGGAGTGAAGATGTCCTGTATCCAGTTTTTCGTGAGTGGAATTCTGTCATTTCCATTTATGTTTGTGCTGGAGACGCCAAGGTTTGTATCTGTGGCGGCTGCATGGATGCCGCTTCTGTATGCAGGTGTATTATCCTGCGGGGTTGCATATACATTACAGATACTTGGACAGAAGAATGTGAATCCGGCGGTAGCATCTCTGATTTTAAGCATGGAATCCTGCTTTTCAGTGCTTGCGGGCTGGATCATACTTGGAGAACGTTTGTCATTCAGAGAATCGTCAGGATGCATACTGATGTTTCTGGCAATTATACTGGCACAGCTTCCGGATAAAAATAATGGGTAGCAGGAGGAGAGAAAATGCGGTTTGTGATTCAGAGAGTTACAGAAAGCAGCGTAAAAGTGGATGGAAAAGTAATCGGACAGATAGGAAAGGGATTTATGGTCCTGATAGGTGTGGCTGATTCAGATACAAAAAGAGATTGCTGATAAGATGGTCAAGAAAAATGACCGGATTACGTATTTTTTGAGGATGAAGAAGGAAAAGACGAATCTTTCGCTGGATGCAGTGGGAGGGGGAACTTCTTCTGATCTCTCAGTTTTACTTTTATATGCAAACTGTAAAAAAAGGAAACCGTCCAAGCTTTGTCGAAGCAGGAAAAACCGGACATGGCTGAAGAACTTTACGAATATATTATAAGTAAGTGCAAGGAGCATATACCGGTAGTAGAGCGGGGAATGTTTGGGGCGGATATGAAAGTGAGTCTGGTAAATGATGGACCATTTACAATTGTACTGGATTCAGACAGATTATGATGATAAAATATAGATTATGATAAGGGAAAATAAAAAACGAACAAATATTCGGGGGGGGGGTAAAAGACGATATGGAAGAACAGAGGAAAAAGATATTAATCGTCGATGATTCAGAAATGAACCGTGAGATCCTGGTGAGTATGCTTGAGGGCGAATATGATTTGATACAGGCAGAGGACGGACAGCAGGCGGTCTATATTATGTCAGAACACCATATGGAATTATCCCTGCTGTTATTGGATATGAATATGCCTGTAATGAATGGATATGAAGTGCTGCAGGTTATGAAAGAAAGACTATGGCTGGATCGTATACCGGTTATCAGTATCTCGGCAGATTCCTCTGATGATAATATCGGACGCGCATATAAGCTTGGTGTAAGCGATTATTTCTCGCGTCCATTTGATGCGGCTGTTGTTTTGAGAAGAGTGCAGAACACGATTGCACTGCATGATAAATCCATGGGAAATATTCAGGATACATTGGGAATGCTGTCAGCTTTCTATTATGTAATATTGAAAGTCAACCTGACAACAGACAGTTATCTGATATTGAAAGATGGACTTGACGATCAGGAAAAATATTTCGACAGTTTTACATCCTTTTCAGGGAGACTACGCGGCTTTTGCGGACGTGGATTGCATTTATGAAGACGATAAAAAAAGAATATCTTGAGTTTTGTAATATAAAAACGTCTGAGAAAAAGCGTTCGCAGGAGGAAACAGAAAAGAGATGATCCGTTACCGCCGGAAAGTGAAGGATGAATTCAAGTGGGTATCACTTACAATGATATGCAGTGAGGAATACGAAGATGATAATCAGATCGTGATGTTGTATGTAAGGGATATTAATGATGACTATCTGAAACAGCTGGATGAAGTCATGAGAAAGACGACGGATTCACTTGGAACAGTAACGGTAAATGTAAGTAAGGGAAAGTGTATCTCCTGTGCAGTAAAGACTAAGAGCATTGGAATCAGGGGTGAAAAAGAAAATCTAGACGATTACGTCAGAAGAATATCGATGTATGCGATCGGCTGTGAAGACAGAGCAAAAGCAAACCAGTTGTTTGTACAGGAAAATCTACTGAAAGAATTTGCTGGTGGGAGAACAATTGTTTCGTTTGAAACAGTTGCTCAGGGAGACAAGGATGAGAAGATCCGTATGTTCCGCATTACGATAGAGATGATCCGAAACTCTATGACAGATGACATTGAAGGAGTGCTTTATTTTCAGGACATAACCGAAAGTTATCTGGCAGAAAAAATCCCACAGCTTCTTTACCAAAAGAATTTTGAAAAGGTTGCATTGATCGATGCCCGCAGAAATCTGATCAATATGGAATCGACAGAGGATTTTAATGCATACAGATATCTTCATATGAAGATCGATTATAATACGTATTGCCGGGAAATCCTGGGTACGATGGTTCCGGAGCAGGAAAAAGAGCATCTGAAGAAAAATACAGACATAGAAACGATATGCAGTGAATTGAATCAAAATGGCCGTTATTCCTTCACTGTCCATCAGATCAGTGAGGATGGAGAGATACGCCTGAAAGAGTTTAATTTCATGTATATGTTCAGGGAACTGGGAATCATTCTGGCTGTGACGGAAGATATCACCGAGCTTTCAGGCAAAGATGTGCTGACCGGTGGATACAACAGACAGGGATTCATCCATAATTCGGAAAACATATTCCGGCACTGTGATGACAGGACCGATTATGCCGTGTTGTACTTTAACGTCCGGAATTTCAAAGCGGTTAATGAGCTTTTTGGAGTTGACATTGGTGATAATGTGTTGCGCACAATTTATAAGAATCTGCGATCATCCAGCCTGAAGCCATGCGTAGTGGCGAGGGTGGAGGCTGATCAGTTCACCTGTCTGGTAGAGAAAAAGAAGCTGGATTTTGATGTGCTTTCCGGACTTTGCGAGTGGAATTTCACAAAGAATGGAAAGACGATGCACATCTTCTGTGGTTGCGGAATTTTCTTTGTTGAAAATAAAGAAATGAGCATCAATGGTATGATCGACCGTGCGAAGCTTGCAAAAAATATATTACAGATGAATATGTAAAACCATATAATATCTATGATGCATCGATGAAATCATATTACATCGATCGTGCGGAACTTGCAGGAGAACTCAGAAACGGACTGGCACAGGAACAGTTTAAAGTATATTATCAGCCGGTTGTAGATGCGAAGACCGGAGAGATTCGGTCTGCAGAAGCCCTGATCCGCTGGATGCATCCAAAGAGAGGATTCGTATCACCTGCCATATTCATTCCGGCATTAGAAGAGAGCGGGCATATCTCGGAACTGGATTTTTATGTGGCAAAAAAAGTATTTGAATTCATGCGGAAGCGATGCGAAGACGGTAAGAAAAATATCCCGATATCAATCAATCTGTCATGGATGGATTTTTATGATGAAAAGATGATGAAATGGATCGAGGAAAATGTAGAGTCATCTCAGAAGCTTGGAATCAAATCAAGATTTGAGATTACAGAGACATCGTTTGAGGCGATGAAGCAGAACCGCAATAATATCCTGGAATCATTGCAGAAAAAGGTGCGGTGACACTGCTGGATGATTTTGGAAGCGGATATTCTTCTTACGGTGTACTTCAGGACTATAATTTCGATATTTTAAAGATCGATATGAGTCTGGTACGTCAGATTGAGAAAAATCCGAAGTCGAGAAGCATCTTAAAATCTATCATTGCGATGGCTCATGAACTGGGGATGCAGCTGGTGGCAGAAGGAGCAGAGACGGAAGAACAGGTTGCATTCCTGAGGGAAAACGATTGTGATTGTATACAGGGATATTATTATTCCAAGCCGCTTCCGGAAGATGAATTTTTGGAATACCTTGGGGAAAATTGAACAACAGATCAGAATCAGATTTTGAAGATATAAGCTGTGTGAGTGTGAAAACTCTCCGGAAATCTGCGCAAAAGTGTGGACTTCCGGGGATTTTTTGACTGTATATTAGTTAGTGTTCTAAATAAATAAAATATAAACAAACAATAAAAATATAAAAACATTGACAATATTGGTGGGAATGACTAATATAATCGTTAGAATTCTAATTAATAAAAGGAGGTGGAGGATTTGGAAAAAGATATGGAAACGTCAACATTTTTTTCCGTATTTCAATTAATGAAATTTATGCAATATCAGTCAATGAAACGTATGGAAAAAATGGACTTGAAACCAAGTCAGGCGGGAGTCTTGTTTTCATTGAAACATTGGGGGGAACAGTCGCAGAAACAACTGGCAGAACGTGTCGGCATTACACCGCCATCTATGACTGTTGCGTTACGGAAGATGGAAGAAAAAGGATATGTGACACGAAGACAGGATGAAAAGTATCAAAGAGTGGTAAAAATTCATCTTGCGCCAAAAGGAGAAGAATGTATAGAAGGAATTCAAAGAGTAATTCGTGAAATGGAAGAAATCGTTTATCAGGGAATATCAAGAGAAGAGATACTTCTGATGAAGCGGCTTCTGGCAGAAATGAAAAAAAAATCTGTTGAACTCAAAGGATTTCAAAGGTGTGGATATGGATACGATCATAGAAAAGACATGTCCATCGGCACGTGGGAGTTTTTAGTAACAGAATATACAGACGGAACTGACAGGACAGATCCGTTGTATATAAATATGAATGCAGAAAGGAAAGACATAAGAAAATGGGAAAATTATTTAAGTTTCTGAAACCATATACAGCTGCTGTGGCAGCAATTATCTGCATACTGGTTGTCCAGGCTTATTGTGATCTGTCTTTGCCGACTTACACATCGGATATTGTGAATGTAGGTATCCAGCAGGGTGGTATTGATGAGACTGTACCTGATACAATTTCCAAAAAAGATCTGAACCATCTGTTACTGCTGGTTCCGTCGGACAGACAGAAAACTGTAAAAAACGCATATACAGAGTCGGTGGAAAAGTACGACTATAATGGTACTGTAATGGAACTAAAAGCTTCTGTGAAAGAAGATGAAAAGAAAATGGACAGGCTTTCAGAGATTCTTGGAAAGCCGATGCTCATGGCGGCAGGATTTGATTCCGGCAGTGATATGACACAGAAGATCGAAGAACAGATGCGTACACAGATGTCTGGAATTCCGAATGTTGATAAGATGGATATCTATGATATGTTGGAGTTTATGGGAGCTGAAGGCAGGAATGCGCTGATCGGTCAGATGGATCAGCAGATGGATTCCATGCAGGATTCAATGATTGCCCAGGCAGCAGCAGGGTACATTAAAGACGCTTACACCCACGTGGGAATTGATACAGATCAGATTGAAACTACCTATATTTTGCATACAGGAGCCAAGATGCTGGCACTTGCATTCCTTGGAATGGCAGCAAGTATACTGGTCGGACTACTGGCATCACGTGTCGGTGCCGGTGTCGGATGCAGACTTCGTGAAAATGTATTCCGCAAAGTGGTTGGTTTCTCCAATGCAGAATTTGATAAATTCTCTACGGCATCACTGATTACAAGAAGCACGAATGACATTCAGCAGATCCAGTTATTAATTGTTATGATCCTTCGGATGGTTCTGTATGCACCGATTATGGCAATCGGAGGAATCTGGAAAGTCTTTCATACGAATGTCGGCATGTCGTGGATCATCGGACTTGCGGTTGCTGTTATTATAGTTATCGTAGGATTCTTATTCCTGGTGGTAATGCCGAAGTTTAAGCTGATCCAGAATCAGGTTGACAAATTGAATCTTGTCAGCCGTGAAATCCTGACAGGACTTTCGGTTATCCGTGCATTTGATACACAGAAGCATGAGGAAGAACGTTTCGATGACGCAAATAAAGCACTGACAAAGACGAACTTATTTGTAAACCGCGCGATGACATTTATGATGCCGCTTATGATGTTCGTTATGAACAGTATTGCGGTTTTGATCGTATGGGTAGGTGGTCACAGCATCAATGACGGAGCAATGCAGGTTGGTGATATGATGGCATTTATCCAGTATACGATGCAGATTATCATGGCATTCTTAATGATCTGTATGATCTCGGTTATGCTGCCAAGAGCAGCTGTATCTGCAGGCCGTGTAGACGAAGTACTGACAAGTGAAACTATGATCCATGATCCGGGGAACCCGTCACACATTCCGGAAGAAGGAAAAGGAAAGGTTGTATTCGACCATGTATCGTTCCGTTATCCGGGGGCAGAAGAAGATGTCCTGCATGACATTTCCTTTACCGCAGAGCCTGGAAAGACGACGGCATTTATCGGAAGTACCGGGTGTGGTAAGTCTACGCTGGTGAATCTGATTCCGAGATTCTATGATGTTACAGACGGTAAGATTACGATTGACGGAAAAGATATCCGAAATGTATCACAACACGAACTCCGGGAGAAACTGGGATATGTACCGCAGAAAGCTGTATTATTCTCAGGCGATATTGCCTCAAATATCTTATATGGTAATCCGAAGGGAAGTGAAGCCGAGATGACAGAGGCAGCAACGATCGCACAGGCAACGGAATTTATTGAGCAGAAGAAGAAAAAGTATAAGAGTACCATTCCCAGGGAGGATCGAATGTATCCGGAGGTCAGAAACAGAGACTTTCGATCGCAAGAGCAATAGCAAAACATCCGGATGTATATATATTTGATGACAGCTTTTCTGCACTAGATTATAAGACGGATGCAACACTTCGTGCAAAGCTGAAAGAGAAAACATCAGAAAGTACGGTTATGATCGTCGCACAGAGAATCAGTACGATTCTCCATGCAGACAGATCATTGTGTTAGACGATGGTCAGATTGTCGGAAAAGGTACACATAAAGAACTGCTTAAGAACTGTGAAGCATATTATCAGATCGCATCTTCACAATTATCAGAGAAAGAATTAGAAGAAGATCTTAAGGAGGTGGAATCATATGCCAAGAGGTAGAGGACATGGACCGAGAATGTCCAATGAAAAGGCAAAAGATTTTAAGGCACGATGAAAAAGCTGATGGCATATTTGAGCACATATAAGATTGGAATATTTTTTGTGATTGTATTTGCCATCGGGAGTACGATATTTAATATCGTAGGACCGAAGATACTTGGAAAAGCAACGACCGAGATATTTAAAAGGTCTGGTCAGAAAAGTATCGGGCGGAGCCGGGATTGATTTTGACAAGATCGCACATATTGTACTGACTCTGTTATGCCTGTATCTGGCAAGTGCAGTGTTTTCATTCGTACAGGGATATATCATGACAGGAGTATCACAGAAGCTGACCTACCGTCTGAGAAAAGAAATCTCAGAGAAAATCAACCGCCTGCCGATGAATTATTTTGATAAACAGACACATGGAGAGGTGTTATCCCGTATCACAAATGATATAGATACTTTAAGCCAAAGCCTGAACCAGAGTGCAACGCAGGTGATCACATCGGTGACAACGATCATAGGTGTGCTGATCATGATGCTCAGTATCAGTCCACTGATGACATTGGTAGCACTTCTGATTCTTCCGGTCTCAATGGGACTGATCTCTATGATCGTAAAACGTTCGCAGAAGTACTTCATGAGCCAACAGGAGTATCTGGGACATGTAAACGGACAGGTAGAAGAAATCTATGGCGGTCATAATATCATCAAAGCATTCAATAAAGAAGAGGATGTAATCGCAACATTCAAGAGAGACAATGATATTTTGTATACATCTGCATGGAAATCACAGTTTCTTTCCGGAATGATGATGCCAATCATGCAGTTTGTCGGAAATCTTGGTTATGTCGGAGAGGTTATCCTGGGCGGTTATCTTGCTATGAAAGGAACGATTCAGGTTGGTGATATCCAGTCTTTTATCCAGTATGTAAGAAGCTTTACGCAGCCGATCCAGCAGGTTGCGCAGGTGGCAAATATGTTACAGTCCACAGCTGCAGCGTCTGAGCGTGTCTTCGAATTCCTTGAGGAGGCGGAAGAAGACCAGACAGTGGAACATCCGGTATGTATTGATGAAATGGAAGGAAGCGTAAGCTTTGAACATGTCCATTTCGGATATAATCCGGATCACACGATCATCAATGATTTTAGTGTGGATGTAAAGTCAGGACAGAAGGTTGCGATTGTAGGACCTACCGGTGCCGGAAAGACGACGATCATCAAATTACTGATGCGTTTTTATGATGTCGGAAGTGGTTCGATCAAAGTGGACGGGCATGATGTCCGTGACTTTAACCGCGATGATCTGAGAAAAATGTTCGGAATGGTATTACAGGATACCTGGCTGTTCAAAGGAAGTATCGAAGATAATATCCGTTATGGACGGCTGGATGCAACGCATGAAGAGGTAGTGGAGGCTGCGAAGGCAGCACGTGCACACCGCTTTATCCAGACCCTTCCGGGTGGTTATCAGATGGAGTTAAATGAAGAAGCAAGTAATGTGTCACAGGGACAGAAGCAGCTTCTGACAATTGCAAGAGCAATGCTTGCAGATCCTAAGATACTGATCCTTGATGAGGCAACAAGTTCGGTAGATACAAGAACCGAAATTCAGATCCAGAAGGCAATGGATCAGTTGATGAAAGGAAGAACCAGCTTTGTGATCGCACATAGACTGTCAACAATACGTGATGCAGATATGATTCTGGTTATGAAAGACGGAGATATCGTAGAACAGGGAAATCATGAAGAACTTCTTGCACAGAATGGATTCTATGCTGAACTGTATAATTCACAGTTTGAAAGAAGTGCATAAAAGCAGGAGCATTGCGTTAAAGATTACGGAATCCTTAAAGAGAAATAAGGCGCTGTCAGAAGAAAATCTGACAACGCCTTTTGAATATGCACGGAAACATGCCGGAAATAATCCGGATCGTTCTGCATTTATAACGCTTAGAGGGCAAAAAAAGCGTATGTTACTATGCAAGGAAATATACGGTCAATATCCATTGCATGAAATAAACGAATAAAAATCAGAACGGGAAGATCCGGATTCTTTTAAAGAAAAATGAAAATGTGTAAAAAAACTGCTACCTGACAGCCTTTTTACCCGTTTAAGATGAATGCTTTAAAGTGTTTCAATTATATCATAAATATACAAAAAATATATAAAAATATGCAAATTAAAAATAAAGCAACGAAATGTGGCGTGAAAAGAAGCATATATTTGCTTGTGCATACCATGTTTCGTTGCTTTTTTACAAAAATTATTTCTGATTCTTATTTACATTCTGTAGTTTCATTGCACGAACCTTCAACGGAAGTCCGAACAGGTTAATGAATCCACTTGCATCATGATGGTCATACAGATCACCGGTTGTGAAGCTTGCAAGAGACTCGCTGTACAGAGAGTATGGAGAAGTAGTTCCGGCTTTGGTGATCGTTCCTTTATACAGTTTGAACTTCACTTCACCTGTTACATATTCCTGTGTGCTTTCAACGAAAGCCTGAATTGCTTCGCGCAGTGGTGTGAACCATTTTCCTTCGTATACAATCTGAGCAAGCTTGTCGGCCATTTCTTTCTTCACTTCTGCTGTGGCACGGTCAAGAATAAGTTCCTCTAACTGCTGGTGAGCAGCATACAGGATTGTTCCGCCAGGTGTCTCGTATACACCGCGGGACTTCATACCTACTACACGGTTCTCAACGATGTCGATGATTCCGATGCCGTGTTTTCCGCCAAGCTCATTCAGCTTGCGGATGATATCAGATACTTTCATCTCTTCGCCGTTGATACTCTTAGGCACACCTTTTTCAAAAGTCATAGTAACATATTCTGCTTTGTCAGGAGCTTTTTCCGGTGTGGTAGACATTACCAGAAGGTCATCATAGTTAGGTTCATTGGAAGGATCTTCCAGTTCCAGACCTTCATGGCTGATATGCCATAAGTTACGGTCACGGCTGTAGCTGTGCTTTGCGTCGAATGGAAGGTCGATTCCGTGTGCTTTACAGTAATCAATCTCGTCTTCACGTGACTGCATGGTCCAGATATCTGTCATTCTCCAAGGAGCAATGATTTTGATGTCCGGAGCAAGTGCTGTGATACCAAGTTCAAAACGGATCTGGTCATTTCCTTTACCGGTAGCACCGTGGCAGATGGCAACAGCATTTTCTTTCCGTGCAATCTCCACGAGACGTTTTGCGATTGCGGGACGGGCCATGGAAGTTCCGAGAAGATATTCATCTTCGTATACGGCATGTGCCTGAACGCAAGGTACAATGTAGTTATCAGCAAAATCATCTACGATATCTTCGATATATAACTTGGCTGCGCCGGAAAGCTTTGCTCTTTCTTCCAGTCCATCTAGTTCTTCCCCCTGACCACAGTCGATACAGCAGCAGATAACATCATAGTTAAATGTCTCTTTCAGCCAAGGGATAATTGCTGTGGTATCAAGACCACCTGAGTATGCTAATACAACTTTTTTCTTTCATCTTATATATCCTCCTACATGAAATATAGTTTTATCAATCGCTTTAAAATAATCTTCTCGTATACAGCCGGAAAAGTCAAGTCTTTCTTTTAACAGTGTGCGTTTGCGGCTGCAAGGAATACTATACACCTGATTTTATAAATATGCAAAGAAAAAACGAGAAAAAAGTTGGAAAATATGCAAATTAATGCATAAAAACAACAAAATGATGCATAAAATAAGCGGAGAAGGATAGATGCGGAAAGGAGAATCTGTCTGTTGGGAAACATTACAAAAATGCAGAGAGATATATACTGTGAACAATCTTTGACAATCTTTAAAAATCTATGGAAAAAGCTTGACGAAATGTGAATGTCAACGTAGAATATAGCCGGCACTTTACTTGCAAATAGTATAAATAGTATAATTAAATGAAAAATAAATATAAACCGGAAGAAAGGTTTATATATATGTCATGAGAAGGAGAAGATACTTATGAATTATGATGTGATCATTATTGGAGCAGGTCCGGGAGGGATTTTTGCGGCGTATGAGCTGATGAAAAAGAAGCCGGAATGTAAGATTGCCGTGTTTGAAGAGGGATATCCGCTTGAAAAGAGAAAATGTCCGATTGACGGGGAAAAAAATTAAGAACTGTATCAATTGTAAACGATGTTCGATCATGTGCGGCTTCGGGGGAGCAGGAGCATTTTCTGATGGGAAATATAATATTACCAATGATTTCGGGGAACATTGTTCGAATATATCGGGAAGAAACAGGCAGTAGAACTGATGAAGTATGTAGATGAAATCAACATGGAAAACGGTGGGGAAGGAACAAAACTCTATTCGACAGCCGGAACCAAATTCAAGAAGCTTTGTCTGCAGAACAAGCTGAATCTTCTCGATGCATCGGTACGTCATCTTGGAACAGATATCAACTATGTGGTGCTTCAGAATCTGTATGACCAGATGAAAGATCATATAGATTTCTATTTTGATACACCGGTAGAGACGATTGAAATAATTGAAAACGGTTACAAAGTGGTGTGTGAAAAAGGAAACTATGAATGTGAAAAATGCATCGTTTCTGTAGGACGAAGCGGAAGTAAATGGATGGAGAAAGTGTGTAAAGAGCTGGAGATTCCTACTAAATCTAACCGTGTAGATATCGGAGTCCGTGTAGAACTTCCGGCAGTTATCTTCTCGCATCTGACAGATGAACTCTACGAAAGTAAGATTGTATATCGTACAGAGAAGTTCGAAGATAATGTCCGCACATTTTGCATGAATCCAAATGGAATTGTCGTAAATGAGAATACCAACGGAATCATCACGGTAAACGGACACAGCTATGAAGGCAATGAGAAGAAGACAGACAATACGAACTTTGCATTGCTGGTTGCAAAACATTTCTCAGAACCGTTCAAAGACAGCAACGGTTATGGGGAAAGTATCGCAAGACTTTCCAATATGCTTGGCGGTGGTGTTATTGTACAGCGCTTCGGTGATCTGGTACGTGGAAGAAGAAGTACAGAGAAGCGTATTGAAGAAGGCCTTGTAACACCAACCTTATCTGCAACACCCGGAGACTTAAGCCTTGTACTTCCAAAACGAATCCTGGATGGTATCGTGGAGATGATCTATGCGCTAGATAAAGTAGCACCTGGAACGGCGAACGATGACACGCTTCTTTACGGTGTGGAAGTGAAATTCTATAATATGGAAGTAGACATCGATGAGAATCTCGAAAGCTGCCATAAAGGTCTGTATGTGATCGGAGATGGAAGTGGAGTGACACATTCTCTTTCTCATGCATCGGCAAGCGGTGTATATGTAGCAAGACATATCATTGGATAGCCAATGGGGACGGGGAAAGTGGCCCTGACCAGTGAAAACGGAGAAATAAAAAAGAAATGTCAGTTTCGGTAAAAGCAAGCCGGAACTGACGTTTCTTTTTATTATATCTTCGAAAGAGGCTGACAGAAAAAAGAATATAAAAAGATTCTGAAATAAAATAACAGGAATCATATTGACATATATAGGTAATCGATATAATATGTAGATAACCAATACAATATGTAGATGATCTATATGTTATGCATGGAAAGGAGAAGAAAAAAGATGGCAGTAGATAAAAGCCTGGTTTCGGGAAGTACAACGATGCTGGTATTAAAATTATTAGAAGAAAAGGATATGTATGGGTATGAAATGATTGATACTCTGCGCGGCAAGTCAAAGAATGTATTTGAATTAAAGGCGGGAACCCTGTACCCTCTCCTGCATGGACTGGAGGAGAAAGGATTCGTGGAAGCATATGAAAAAGAAGCAGTCGGAAAGATCCGGAAGTATTACCACATTACAAGAGCAGGCAAAAAGGAATTAAAGAGAAAATCAGAAGAGTGGAAAGAATATTCACAGGCAGTTCTGGATGTGATGGGAGGTGTGTGCTTTGGATAGGAGAAGATATATACAGACAGTAACAGACCAGATTCGCTGTAAGCGCGCACTTCCACTAGTGACCAAAGAACTGGAAGATCATATCGAAGACCAGAAGTGCGATTATATGACAGAAGGAATGGAACCTTCAGAGGCGGAAAAGGCAGCGGTTCTGGAGATGGGCGATCCGGTAGAAGTAGGAATCGAGATGGACCGGATTCACAGACCCAAAATGGCATGGAAAATGATCGGTCTTATTGCAGTTCTGAATCTGGCAGGAATTCTTCTGATGTACTGTCTGAGAACAAGTGCCCTTGCAGATGTGGGAAATAATCCGGGAGAGGTAGAAGGGATTACTTCGGGGATTGGCGGCAATATTGATTATCTGAAAAATATTGCGTGGACATTTGCAGGGCTGGCTTGTATGATCGGAATCTGTTATGTTGATTACAGCTGGATCGGAAAATATGCAAAGCGGCTGGCAGGCATATGGATCGTAGTAATGGGACTGGGTATATTCATGGGAGCGGTGTATATCAACGGAGCGGTATACGGAATTCCGTTTTTATTCGGTATGGCATTACCGTTACGGCCGCTGTTATATCTGATCGTACCGCTATATGCAGCAATATTATATAGCATGCGAAGTAAAAAACAGGATGTGTCGGTATCGCAAAGGCCATATTGTGGCAGGTGCTTCCGATATGGTTCATTTTACGCATTCCGAATCTGTCGATGGCAGTTAGTGTAGGATTTACATTTCTGATCTTGTTATCAATTGCAGTCTGGAAAGACTGGTTTGAAGTGAATAGAAAAAAGAACGCTGATCACCATGTGGAGTCTGGTAATCCTGCTTCCGGCAGCAGGGATGACATTAATGATTAAAATGGGATATGTAAGAGCTTACCAGTCGGCAAGACTGTCGGCATTCATTCATCCGGAAGGCAATGATGCAGGAAGCTTATGGGGCACAATAAGAAATATGATCTCAGGGGCACATTTTACAGGACGTGGAGATTGTGAAAAGATAGGTTTTTTAACAGTGATTATATGCTGACATTTGTCATACATTATTATGGAATACTGGCGGCAGTGTTGGCGATTGCTGTCATAGGCGCTGTCCTGATCTGGTTTCTGCAAAAGACCGGACACCAGAAAAACCAACTTGGCATGATCATGGGAACCGGATGCGTGGTGGTCCTGTTTACTCAGTTCATCGGATATGTAGTGGAGAATCTGGGCTATTTTCCACTTTCGAATAATTACTGCCCTTTCCTGACTGCAGGAGGAAGCGGAATTATGATAAGTTATATAATGTTGGAATATTGCTTAGTATATATAGGTATCAGAATGTGCTGGTTGAGACGGAAGTGAAGAAGAAATTGGATTAATTTATTAACTGGGAAGCGGCCTCTCGGTCCTTGAAGGAAACAATAGATAAGGCTTCTTGTTCAGGTTCCATACCATAAGAAACACTAAGAGAAGTC
>ENA-OPZD01000232-OPZD01000232.1-human-gut-metagenome-genome-assembly--contig:-NODE-232-length-17306-cov-1.860527_pt1 | contig 17306 bp, 27 predicted proteins | sample MGYA00242479_ERZ504495 | MGnify/ENA primary metagenome ERZ504495 (study PRJEB26092, sample SAMD00036286) | human gut metagenome | host: Homo sapiens | study: EMG produced TPA metagenomics assembly of... | reverse complement strand
CTAAAAGAAAAGGTTAAAAAGCTGGAAGATACCTATCAGGTCAGAGCGATGACTGTAAATTGTGAACAGGTAAAAAGAAGAAGATATTTACCAGATTCTGGAGGCCGTTTTGTATGAATTTTCCGGTATCGGAGGTACAGTTTTTATATACCGAAAATGGGTGGAAATGCTTCCGGTTACGCATAAGATCAAACAGGATCTGCTGGAACATATACAAGAAAATTCTTGGAAATCTTGAAGAAATTAAGGATGCGGTATCTTTGACCGGAAGACCGGACAGTTCTTACATAAAAGACTGGTATGTAGAACAGATACAGATGGATACAGGCTGTGTTATCATTCGGATCCATATGTATGAAAAGTATTATTATGAAATGTTTGAGTGAGATGACAGGAACTACAATTTCAGGTCAGTATGATCTGATAAAGACGATGAAGAAGCTTCAATGTTAAAGAATGAATATGAAAATTGTAGAAGATGCATTTACAGCAGTCCGGATGAAAGGGTATGGAGTAGTCAGTCCGACAAAGAAGAGATTATTCTGGATGAACCGGAGATCATCAGGCAGGGAAATAAATATGGGGTGAAAATTCATTCGCAGGCGCCTTCCATTCATTTGATCCGTGCAAATATAGAGACGGAGATAGCCCGATTGTTGGAAATGAGCAGCAGGCGGAAGATTTGATCCAGTATATTAAAAATGAAGAAAAATGGAAGGAGGTATCTGGAAAACCAGTATATTCGGAAAACAGTGGAAGAACTGGTTATGGACGGTCTGAAAAATAAGATGGCGGTCATCAATGAAGAAAGCCAGGAAAAACTTCAGGATAGTATGCAGAAAATCGTAAATGACAGTAATGGAGGCATGGTATGCATTATCATTTAGAAAAAAGTAAATAAATATGAAAAATACTTGAAATCTGTGAATGACCGTGTCTATAATATGAATTAGAAATTGGTAAAGGGGCCATACTCGTCAGGGTGTGGTCTCTTTTTTTACCATAATAGATAATAAGAATCTGGAGGATGATAAAAATGAAAGATTACACGTTCAAAGTACCGCAGGATATTGTATTTGGTGTAGGTTCTTTAAAAAGACTGCCGGAGCTTCTTGAAAAAGCGGTTCTAAAAAGATGATGGTAGTATCAGACAGAGGGCTGGAGAAATTAGGAGTCGTACAGAAAGTGCTGGATATTGTGGAGACAGAAGGTATAGAAACAGTAAGTTTTCTTGATATTCTTCCAAACCCTACAGTGGATATGGTAAATGCGGCGACAAAAGGTATATAAGGAATCAGGAGCGACAAGTATCGTAGCACTTGGAGGCGGAAGCCCGATGGATGTTGCCAAGGCGGTAGGTGTTCTGGCAAGATACGGCGGATCCATTACAGAGTATGAAGGTGCACATCTTGTTCCGGGACCGATCGAACCAATCATTGCAATTCCGACAACAGCCGGTACGGGAAGTGAAGTGACGGCGTTCTCCGTTATTACAGATACCTCCAGAAATTATAAACTGACAGTATTCAGTTACGAATTACTTCCAAAATATGCACTGTTAGATCCGGAGATGATCATGTCTGTACCACCGATGGTTGCGGCTTCCTGCGGAATTGATGCACTGATCCATGCATGGGAAGCATATACATCACTTGGCGCTTCACCGTTTTCTGATGCAATGGCAGAAAAAGCAATGGAACTGATCGGTGGTAATATCCGTAGATTTGTGGCAAACAGAAAGGACGAGGAAGCTGCATGTGCAATGATGTCAGGAAGTATGTTTGCCGGAATTGCATTTGCATGGGCAAGACTGGGAGATGTACATGCTATGTCACATCCGGTCAGCGCATTCTTTGGTGTACAGCATGGAGTGGCGAACTCTATTCTGCTTCCTGTGATCGTAGAGTATAATGCGCTGGCAGATCACGGACGCTATGAAAAAATCTACAATTATATCAGTGAAGATAAAGAGCCGGTAAAAGATTTCAAACCAGAGATGCTGGTGGCAGAGATCAAGAAATTAAATGCATCTCTTGGTATTCCAAAGACTCTTTCCGAAGTCGGTGTAACAGAAGACAAGATTCCACAGATGGCTGTAGATGCGATGAAGAGTGGAAATATTGCGGCTAATCCAAGACAGACAACATTAAAGGATGTGGAGATGTTGTACCGCAAAGCACTGTAAATAAAATAGCGAAAAAAGATAATAGAAAAAGATTCACATTTTGACCAATATTTTAGAAAATGGAAAATGTGAATCTTTTTTTGTGGGAACATGCGGAAAGCCGTGGAATAAGTTTTTTGGCATCCGTAAGTGTCGGAAATAAAGCTTATAAGATTGCATTATCATGACAAAGAGTTAAAATATAAAGGTATATGACTATCACAGATAAATGTTGGAGGTACAATATGAAGTAGCAATTATTACAGCAAATACAGATATATACAAAGGGACAAAAGCGAATAGAAAGCGGAGAGGCAGTAAAGCTTGTAGCGGAAGAAGCCGGACTGGAAGTTGTATTTATGAGAGCACTGCCGCTGGACAGAGAAGTATTGTCCGCAATTATGAAACGTTTGGCAGATGGAAAAGCAGCAGACCTGATCCTTACCACAGGTGGAGCAGGGTGCAATCCGGACGATTGTACACCGGAAGCAACGATGGATATTGTAGAAAGACCGGTTCCGGGAATCCCGGAAGCAATGCGGGCACATACAATGAAGCTCACCAGACGCAGTATGCTGAATAGAAGTGCGGCAGGAATCTGTGGAGAGACTCTGATTGTTAATCTTCCGGGAAAAGCACAGGCAGTGAAGGAGAGTTTAAGATACTTACTTCCGGAGCTTGTACATGCTGTTAAGGTCATCAAAGGAGAAGTATAGGAGATATGAAGGTTACATACCTGGAACATAGTGGGGTTTGCAGCAGAATATAAAGAATATGTGCTGATTTTTGACTGGTACAGGGGAAGCCTTCCGGAATTTGATCAGCAGAAAAAGATTTATGTATTTGCCAGTCACTCGCATTATGATCATTTTAATAAAAAAATCTCGGTGGAGTGAGCAATATCCAGATGTTCGGTACATCCTTTCAGTAGATATTGCAGGAAAGAACAGTCAGAGGAACAGTCGGAGCGGACTAGTATATGTAACTGCAAATAAGAAATATGATTTTGATGGTATAAAGGTACAGACACTTCATTCTACCGATGAGGGGGTTGCATTTATTGTGTATATGGAAGACAAGGTAATCTATCATGCGGGGGATCTGAAACTGGTGGCACTGGGAAGAAGAAACAGAAAGCTATAATGAACAGATGCGTCAGGATTATCAGAGGGAGATTGACAAGCTGAAAGATATTGTAATTGATATAGCGTTTGTTCCGCTGGATCCCAGACAGGAAAATCAGTATGCGTGGGGAATGGATTATTTTATGAAACATACCCATACAAAATATGTGTTTCCGATGCATATGTGGGGAGATTACGAAGTTTATGACCGTCTGATGGAGAACCCTGAGGCAGAGCCATACAAAGAACGTGTAATAGAGGTAAAAAAGAACCGGGGCAGGTATTTGAAGTGAATGTGTAATGCAAAGAATCAGAATAAAAAAGATTTGTTATTTTAATAAAATAGTGTTATAATAATAAACGCTTTTGAAAAAATGCAAGTAAGACAGATGATCGCAGCTGTAATTGCCGAAAGGCAGCAGGTGAGGAAAGTCCGGGCTTCACAGGGCAGGATGCCGGATAACGTCCGGTGGAGGTGACTCCAAGGATAGTGCAACAGAAATGTACCGCCAGGATCTGATCCTGGTAAGGTTGGAAGGGCAGTGTAAGAGACTACCGCCTTGCTGGTAACAGCAGGGGCATATGTAAACCCCATCCGAAGCAAGACCGGATAAAGACGATGTGGCGGCCCGTCACGTCTTAGGTAGGTCGCTTGAACCCGCTGGCAACGGCGGGTCTAGATAGATGATCATCCAATGACATAACCCGGCTTATCGTCTTGCTTGTATAAAAAAGAGAACTTGTCAGCTGACAGGTTCTCTTTTTTGTCCCAAAGAAATTATTTACGTCTTCCGTCGTATTTTTCTTCACAGTATTTACAGCGGTAGACTTCCTTTTCAGGATCGGTAAGTACAAATATATGATCCAGTCCCTGTTCGATCGAGGTGATGCAGCGCGGGTTTTTGCAGTGGATCACATTGCGGATCTCGTGAGGCAGATGAAGCGCTTTCTTATCTACAATCGCGGAATTCTTAATAATATTTACGGTGATGTTATGATCAATAAAACCGAGAATGTCCAGATCCATAAAGTCGATAGGGCATTCAATCTTCATGATATCTTTCTTTCCCATTTTATTACTTTTTGCATTTTTAATGATCGCAACACAGCAGTCAAGTTTGTCCAGATGCAGATATTTATAGATATCCATGCTTCGCCCTGCCTGAATATGATCCAGAACAAATCCTTCTTCGATACGACCGACAGTTAATGTATTTTTTACCATTGTTATTATCCTCCTAAACTTCAATTCCCAAAAGTGTAAGTATCAGTGCCATACGGATGTAAACACCATATTGTACCTGCTTGAAGTAAGCAGCTCTCGGATCATTATCTACCTCTGTGGCAATTTTCATTTACTCTTGGAAGCGGATGGAGAATATACATGTCTTCTTTTGCCAGTTCCATCTTTTTGTTATCCAGGATGTAGAAGTCTTTCATGCGTACATAATCTTCTTCGTTAAAGAAACGTTCTTTCTGAACACGGGTCATGTAAAGAATGTCCAGATCAGGAAGGGCATCTTCCAGCCGTACAACCTCTTCGTAAGGAATGTTCTGACGATCTAATACATCATTCTTGATATAGCTTGGAAGTTTTAATTCTTCCGGTGAGATCAAAACAAAACGAATACCTGGATAACGTACCAGCGCATGAATCAGAGAGTGTACGGTACGGCCGAATTTCAGATCCCCGCATAATCCGATTGTCATATTGTCAAGACGGCCTTTTAAAGAACGGATCGTGAGCATATCAGTAAGGGTCTGTGTCGGATGCTGATGTCCTCCGTCCCCTGCATTGATCACCGGAATCGTGGCGTGCTGGCTTGCAACCATAGCAGCTCCTTCTTTTGGGTGGCGCATTGCACAGATGTCTGCGAAGCAGGAAATTACACGGATTGTATCTGCTACACTTTCCCCCTTGGAAGCAGAACTTGAATCGGCAGATGAGAAACCAAGAACGCTGCCGCCAAGATTGATCATGGCTGCTTCGTGGCTTAATCTGGTACGTGTACTTGGTTCGTAGAAAAGAGTGGCAAGTTTTTTGCCCTCGCATGCATGTGCATATTTTTCTGGATTGGCTTCAATGTCTTTCGCAATATCCATCAGGTTGTCCAGTTCTTCCACGGAAAAATCTAGTGGACTTAATAAGTGTTTCATGTAAAAACCTCCTGTTTTATAAATAAGTTAATAAATCACTTACGGATTTTCTCTTAGGTGTGTCCGGATCGATATCCGGATGTCCGATCGCGATGAGAGCGGCAAGTTCCTGGTCTTCCGGAATCTGCAGCAGATCTGTGATACCGTCTTCATCCCAGATTCCCATAATAACAGTTCCGAGACCGGCATCATGTGCGGCGAGACAAAATGTCTGGCAGGCGGCGCCTACATCGAACATCTGCCAGCGGTCTTCTTTTTTTTGGTACTGTAAGAACCGTCACGTTCAAAGCCGCAACGGCCTTTTTTTGAAAGTAACTTGCTATCAGCATCGGTGCCTGCTTTATAATTTTTGCATTGAAATCTGGGGTATAATCGGTAACGATTTTATCAAGAACAGAAGAATCTTCAATTGCTGTATAACGTGTGATTTGGGTATTTTTCCAAGATGGAGAATAAGATGCCGCCTCGATCACAGATTCTAATGTGGCATGATTTACAGGATCAGGTTTGAATTTGCGAATACTGCGTCTTGTTTTCATACATTCAATTGTATTCATGGTTTTACCTCCGTTTTCAAATCTTTCATACATCATATAATATTTAACATGGATTTTCAATGTCTTGAAATAATTTTTAAAGAAATTTAATCTATGTAATTTTTGAAATGCTATGATACGGATGGGTAGATTTTTATGGAAAGAATGTATTATAATTTAATAGATTTGCAGATTTTTCTGCATAATATACATAAAGGAGAGAGTATATGGCATCATTGGAAGAGCTTAGGGCACAGCTTGGCAGTGTAGATGACAAGATCGTAGAACTTTACGAAGAGCGGATGAAACTCTGTGAAGAGATCGGAATCTGTAAGATTGAAAATGGCTATAAGACGTTTGACCGTCAGCGTGAAAAAATACTATAACAGACGTGATGAACAAGGTATCATCCGATATTAATAAAAGGGCATCGGGGAAGTGTATGAGCAGCTTCTTGCAATCAGCAGAAAGCTGCAGTATAAGCAGCTGGTTGAGGCTGGAGCACTTGGAAGACTGCCATTTATAGGAATTGATCTTTTGGATAAAGATACAGCCAGAGTTGTCTTTCAGGGGACGGAAGGTGCTTACAGTCAGGCTGCTATGGAGCATTATTTCGGAAAAGACTGTAATAATTATCATGTACATACGTTCCGGGAAGCAATGGAAGCAATCGAAGAAGGTGCAGCCGACTATGCGGTGCTTCCGATTGAAAATTCGACAGCAGGTGCAGTCAATGAGATTTATGATCTGCTGGTAGAATTTGAAAATTATATTGTCGGAGAGACGATCATTCCGATTAAAAATACGCTGTCCGGATTACCGGGGACAGACATTTCAGAGATTGAACGAGTATATTCCAAGGCAGAAGCATTGATGCAGGCATCACATTTTCTGGGAGATCATGGTGACTGGCAGCAGATCAGTGTGGCAAATACCGCACTGGCGGCAAAGAAGATCCTGGAAGATCAAGATAAGCGTCATGCGGCAGTGTGCAGTGCATATGCGGCATCTGTGTATGGTCTGTCCGTGCTTGCAGATAATATCAATGATGAAAAGAACAATTCTACCAGATTTATCGTGATCACCAATCAGAAAGTATTCCTGAAGGATGCAACAAAGATCAGTATCTGCCTGGAACTTCCACATGAAAGCAGTTCTCTTTATCATCTGCTGTCGCATTTTGCATACAATGATCTGAATATGACTAAGATTGAATCAAGACCAATGGAAGGAAAAAGCTGGGAATACCGCTTCTTCATTGATTTTGAGGGAAATCTTGCAGATCCGGCAGTAAAGAATGCAATCCGTGGTTTGCGTGAGGAAAGCAGAAACTTGAGAATTCTTGGAAATTATTAAAAGAAAAAACACAACGTCGAAGTCATCAGGCAGAGGCAGAATGGATATATATTGGAGGAAAGACGATGAGAACAAATGAACTGATGTTATATAAACATATGGAGAACGGACAGATTCTGCAGGATATCACATTCTTGATCGAGAATTATCAGAATGACTATTATAATATGGAAGATATGAAAGGACTGTTATATGATGCAGTCAACGAGATCCTGGAGATGGCAGTCAGCCATGGATTCGAGGGTGATCTCTGGCATAATTATCTGACTTACCTGATGGCAAGCCATGAGAATGCTTACAGTACATCCTGCGAAATTGTCGGGTCGGTAGATGGAAGCATCAATCAGGTTGCACTGCACGATTTCGAAATATTCAAAGAATTATTTGATTATGACTTTGCAGATATGGAAAGTGTGATGGGCGTTGACTGTATTTCCATGCTGCATGATTATGTGGGAACAAGCGGACACGGAAGTGTGTTCAACCAAAGAATCCGGGATCGTATCTGCGATCTGAGCAAATCACTTGCAAAAGCAGAGACGGCAGAAGAATTTAAGGCTGTTATAACACAGTTTTACAAGGAATTCGGTGTCGGAAAACTTGGACTTCACAAAGCATTTCGTATTGCGCACACAGAAGAGGGTGCATTGATCGAACCGATCACAAAGATTGCGCACGTACATCTGGATGATCTGGTAGGATACGAGATCGCCAAGAAAAAACTGATCGATAATACAAAAGCATTTGTTGAGGGAAAGAAAGCAAATAACTGTCTGCTGTTCGGTGATGCGGGAACAGGAAAATCTTCTTCTATCAAAGCAATCCTGAACCAGTACTATGACCAGGGACTGCGTATGATCGAAGTATACAAACATCAGTTCCAGGATCTGAATGATGTGATCGCACAGATTAAGAATCGCAATTACAAATTTATCATTTACATGGATGATCTTTCTTTTGAAGAATTCGAGATTGAATATAAATATCTGAAAGCTGTGATCGAAGGCGGACTTGAAAAGAAGCCTGATAATGTATTGATCTATGCAACTTCAAACAGAAGACATCTGATCCGCGAGACATTCAAAGATAAAGAAGACAGAGATGAAGAACTTCATACAAATGATACCGTTCAGGAAAAACTGTCTCTGGTGGCAAGATTCGGTGTTACTATATACTTTGGAAAGCCGGATAAGAAACAGTTCCAGGAGATTGTGCGTGAACTGGCAAAGAAAAAACGGAATTGACATGTCAGACGATGAATTATTCCTGGAAGCAAATAAATGGGAATTAAGTCACGGTGGATTATCCGGAAGAACTGCCCAGCAGTTTATCGATTATCTGGCCGGAACCAGATAAAATGTAATGTATTGTAAAAAATGTGCAGAAATTAATCCTGCGACATAAAAAATCAGCCTTGAAAATACGCTGTTTAGAGACCCTAACTTACAAAAGTTATCAAAAAAGTTATCAAAGTTATCAAACAATAGAAAGGAAACTCTTGCACACGTGCTAAAAGTAATGATTCAAGCGTATCATCATCTGATATGTTTAAATCATTACTTTTACCACTAATACTCTCTCTTTTGAATATGAAGCAAAACGAAAAACAAGACATACCCGAAAACACGGCACAGCTTATTTCTTATCAGATAGTCCTAACATATAATCAGAAGACACCTTATAAAACTCGCACAATGCAATCAGATATTCAATAGGCATTGGACGCTTTTCTAGTTCATACTGTGAATATGTTGTTTGTGCCACACCTAACATATCTGCTATTCGTTTTTGTGACAAATCATTATCCTCTCTTAGATTTCGCATACGTTCTGAATATTTCATATGTTCACCTCAAACAGAGTTTATAATATTCTCTTTAGTATCATTGCTTTTTTAACTCATTCCGAGTTAAAATAGATGTAAATATATAGAGAAAAGGAGACATATTATGAGCGTATTAGCGACACTGTTGTTCAGCTTATCATTATTAGCAGGAATTATATTTTTAATACTGTGTGTTGCAACCAAAATACAAAAAAAGATTGTAAAGCCACAATATTCAAAAGGATTACTAATTTCTGTTATTACACTGTTGTTCAGTTTCATGTTGGTATTAATGTTTACACCTACACAAACAGAAACAAAAAAAGAAAGCAAACCAAAGAAAAAGGTTGAAACTGTTACTTCAACACCAGAAAGCACTGATACTACTACAGAAGACGATAGTCCAACCGAAGAAGAACGTATAAACAAATTTGTAGAAGAAGCAAAAACAGTAACACAAGGTTCCGTAGGAGAAAATGAACAAATTACTGGTATTGAATATAATAATCTGACCTACGAGTTTTATGTTGACCTCAGCCAAGCAACACCAGACCCTCTTACCTATGAAGATTTAGCTATTTCAAGAACTTCTTCTATTACTGACCAACTCTTAACACTCAAAGGCTATTTAAATTTATGGGATACAATTACTGTTGATTTTGGGGATATTGGTTATATAAAAATCCCAAACAAACATAGAATCTAATGGATATGGATTTTATTTTAACAGTGCAAATTTTAAACTTGAAAAATAACATAACACATACTGCCTGCATATTAATGCAGGCTTTTATTAAAAAGGGGCAAACATGAAATTTAGAGATATGTCAACCGAAATGACAGAACAAGAAATAATAACCGCATTATATATGATATGTCCCGATTCATTATATAAACATTATAAAAGAGAAAAAGGATATATAAGTGTTTGGTATTCACTACCGAATGACACAGAAACAGACAAACATCATTTAGAGTTACTTCCAGATAATGTTTATATTTTTGATAATGGAATAGAGCAAGAATTAACTGACGGTGACGCATTCTTCCGCTATCATCAACTAACAGTTGCTAAAGGCTATAGTTATCTCTGGAAGGGTAATCCATTCATCATATAATTGATATAATGCCATAAAGAAGCAAATAAGCGTTTTCTATAGTCTATGCACCTCTTTATGGCATAATTATTATAAAGGCTTAAATCGCAAAATATGGCTTTACAGAAGATTATAAAATTTTTTATTTTTTTCTTTTGTTCGCTTTGACAACATTTTTTTGTTCATGATAGCATATTAATATACTAAAATAATATGTTAGTTATATACAAATTCAAATACTAGATTGTCTTTCTAGTTTTTCCAAAACAATAAGTGAAGAAATTAAAACAAAAAACAACAATAGTGGTTTATGGATGGCTTTGTTCATATTGAAGCTATTTTATATTACATACAAACAAGAGAAGAATTTATGTTTTATTTAATAAAATAATTGAAAAAATATATAGTAAATATGAATCCAGTTACAAGACGAAGTGACTTTCTGATTCTAGGTGTATCAACTATAATGTGAGATACTTAATTTAAACACGATAAAAAGCCTTTTTATAGAAAGTTCCTTTCTTATGAGTCTTACACTGCTTTCGTCAGCACCTGTAAGGCTCTTTTTTTTATTCTGGATAAAAAGGAGGAACAACTAACTTGAAAAAAGGCAATAGCAATGTGTTCACCTTAGGATTGGATGGGTTGGATATTACAATCAACACTGATGTTAAATTGGAACAAAATCATTACACATTTAAGAATCAAGCAGGGAAAGAGCTTGGAAATTTAGCTGCGGTAAAAAATGGATACAAACTTCATCTATGCCTTCCTAAGATGATAAGAAACAACAATTCAATACCATTTGGGGTATCTGACTATAAGCAGTTAAAAAATGTTTTAGAGTTTATAAAAAATAATGTGCTAAATCTTTTTAAAGGTAAAAGTACAAAAATAACAATACAAGCATGTGAAGTCAACAGCACAGTTGTTTTATCAAGAAAAGAGCAAACAGCACCAATGTTAAAATTGCTGTCACACGTCTTACTCATTAAAGACGAAAAACTGTTTATTGCATGTAGTGGCGAACAAATAGGAAAAAGATACAAAGCTGTCAAAAATTTATGTAGTGGACAACGAATAGAAAGCATCAAAACAGGTCAGCTTTCTAACTCACGATTTTGCTTTAAAATTTATGATAAAGCTATCGAACAGAACATAACCGACAAAGGACTGTTGCGAATTGAATTTTGTTATAGTGTACGTGGCTTAAAGTATGCAAAGGTTGGACGAACATTGGAGACCTTTTTAACACCAGACTCAATCAATGCCTTACTTATATGCTACCGAAAAGATTACAAGACATACTTTATCGACCGTTACTGGAATAACAAAGATTCAAAAACAATGATACGGGACACATATTCACAACCAATCTATGAAGAGATGATAACAATCGTTTATAACGATTTATGTGAACACAACGGGCAACCATTAACAGTTGCGATTATGAATAAAGAACTGGTAGAGGTCGACTTTAAATTGTTTAAGAAAGCATGTGAAAGATATTATTCAAACAAAGACAGTGCCAGAAAGGCATGTTACAGAGTTAAGCAGTCAAAAGAAATACAGATAAACACAGGTGTAATTGATGAATTCGTGGCGTTTTCTAAGTCAATTATATATGGATGATATTCGGACATCTGTGTCCCGTTTCATCAACAGTCGAACAACTGAAAAACCTTGAAAATACGCATGTTCTTAACTGAACCAATCCTACTAAAGAAATGATAAATACAGATATAGGGAGGTGTAACAATGCCAAGAGGAAGACCTGTTCTTTCAAGAGGAACAAAACAAAGGAAAAAAGAATTGACAGTAAATTAAGTGCTTATAGTTTAACAGCACTGAACAATGTAATAGAAATTGCAGAAAAGGCATTTAATACGGAAACAAGGCTACGAGCAAATACTTACATACTTGACCACGCCTACGGTAAAGATTATACCGTTTTCAAACCAGAACAAGAACAATCTGACACTGAAATGAAAATAAGATTAAATATTGTGAACAGTACGAGTGATTCTGAACCGTGGAACGATGATACCAGTGAGTTAGACAACTGGGGTGAAGATGATATATATAAATAATAAAAATGGCTTAAATCGCAAAATATGGCTTTACAGAGCCATAAGAAAAGGAGGAATTTTTATGACATATGCGGAACGTATTTATTATAACAGACATAAAAAGCAAGTCGAAAGCACAGAGGATTACTTAAATCGTGTAACTAAAGCTTATAACGAAATAGACAAGCTGATTGGAAAACTTAGTACCAGTAAGGATTATATAAGGGCGTGCAATGAAATCAGTGGATTTGCGCAGGTAATCGGTAAGGATGCAACAGAGATTTTGAAGCTGAAACATAAGCTGAAAGACAAAGTATCAGATGTTATGACAGAGTATGATGACAAACTGGAAAACATCAACCACGACATCTCTGCCTTTCAATCTATAGAGATAACAGATACACCAGAAGAAGCCAGAGACCTGCAACAGTTAGCAACTACAAAAATGTATGAATATATGATGCAGTTGAATAGAGATGAAAATACAAACAAAAGACAGGTAGGAAACTGGATAAAAGGAAAACAGGCGTTGTCGAGGGTGGACGCTATGGCACTTACACAGTTGTCAGCCTTACCAACATATGAAAAGTTATTTAATCCCTCGCACAAAAAGATACTATCTCAGAAGATTAAGAAGCCAGAACAGATTGAACATGAAAAAGTTATTGCACCAATGCTCGAACAGAAAAGGCAAGAACTTTCAAGAACATATATGGATTCGTTTATGCTGAGACAGGCATTACAACGTGTCACATTAATTGATGGTGAAAAAATAGAAACCGATAAGAAGATAATGACACCGAAGTTACAGGAAGGGGAGAACTTATTTGACTAATATGAAAGCTAACGAACAAGAACAGATTGCAATATATCGAATTATGAAAGATGCATACAAACAAATTAAAATCAGGACACGATTGTTCTATAAGCTACTATCTCATATGATTGCAGAAGCTTGGCAGAGATACGACAATATTTTACTTAATGGATAGTATGATGAAGATACAAAGAGAACACAGTACCAAATAAAACATATGTAAAAAAGTACCAAATTTATGTTGACAAAAACTTCAATGATTGTTATTATGGAGTTGTACAAAAGACGAACGGTAAATTTGGTACTGATTTTATTTGAAGGAGAATATGCAATTATGATTTATGGATATTGTAGAATATCTAACACCAAAACAAAGCATTGAAAGGCAAGTGCGAAATATCTTGGCTGTGTACCCTTCTGCTAAGATTGTAAAAGAAAACATACACAGGAACAAAGTTCCAAGGAAGAAAAAGCTTTAGAAAAGATATTAAAAAGGGTAAAAGCAAATGACACTATCGTGTTTGATTCAGTGTCAAGAATGAGTAGAACAGCGGATGAAGGATTTAAACTCTACCAAGAGTTATTTGAAAAGAACATTAATTTAGTGTTCTTAAAGGAACATTACATTGATACAGATACATACAGGGAAACATTAAATAATCAATTATCTATGACAGGGACGGAAGTAGACGTTATCCTTGAAGGAATTAACAAGTATCTGTTGTTATTAGCAAAGAAACAGATTGAAATAGCATTTGAACAGGCAGAAAAAGAGGTGCAAGACCTACAACAGAGAACAAAGGAAGGAATTGAAACTGCAAGACGGGCAGGGAAACAGATTGGACAGAAAAAAGGTGCTGTCTTCACTGTGAAAAAGGCAGTATATGCAAAGCGTAAGATATTAGAACATAACAAAACATTCGGTGGTTCTTTAACTGATAAGGAGACACAGGAATTAGCAGGAATTAGCAGAAACAGCTTGTATCTATACAAAAGAGAACTCAAAAGAGGAGTATGAACAATTAGAAAGTATTGACGCTTTAAAGAATAAATATGACAAGTTTATTTCTGTTATGGAAAAGAAGAATCAGAAATAATGCAACGATGAAGTGAAACAACGCAGTATTGGAAATTGCACTATACAATTTATACAGATGTGAAGGAGGACGTAACATGAAAAAGTTTGGAATGATGAATAAATGGAGATAGTTACTATGAATAATAGTTTAAATAATAAATAGCATAAATATTGTTGATGAAGCCATAAATCATGGTATTATTGATTTAGCACGTGTGCAAGAAGAGATGGAAGAAATGAAAAAACAAGAATATCTTAAAATGCACCCTTACAAAATAATTTAGGAAAGGACGGTTTTGGCATACTTATTTACCTTTAGGAAACGGCAAACGAAAAGCAGTAAAGAGAAAATACGAAGAAGATATTGTTAAGATAGTCATTGATTTCTGGAAACAAAATAATACTACTACTTTCAAGAAAAGATATTTTGAATGGGTAGAACGCCAAAAATTTATGCGGACGTTTCAAATAACACAATATCAATATATGAATCGGATTATATTAGATTCTTTAAAGGTGATAAAATTGAAAATATGGATATCAAAGATATTGACGAAGCTGTTATATCTCAATTCATACAAAGATTATTATCAAAACAACCAATTCCTTACAGAACATTACAGACTATGATGGGATATATTAGAGGAGTGTTTAATAAGTCTGTAAAAGATGGATCATTAAGAGATACGAAAATCCGTGTGATGAAGTGGACTTACCTCTTTTCAAACAATACTGTAAGCAAACTAAATACAAACCCGCAGAAGAGAGAACATTTTCAAATACTGAAAGAAAAACACTACTGGATATTTTGACTGACAATCATTTAGAGAAGCCTAATTATATTCCGTCTTACGCAGTTGAATTGTCTTTGTATACAGGAATGCGTGTAGGCGAATTATCTGGATTAAAATGGGAAGATATAGACACAGAACACGGTATCATGGTTATAAGACATTCAGAGAAGTATGACAGAAAAACAAATGAACATTATGTATCACTTCCTAAAATGGAAAGATACGTCAATTTCCTTTATCACCAGAAATTGAAGATGTTTAACCCGTGTAAAAAAGTAGAATTAAAAAGGGTTGGTTGTCTGAATTTGTATTTTCTAATGCTAATGGTCGTGTTCATGCACGTATAATATCAGAATGCATGAGACGGAAAACAAGTGGTACAGGATTTACGAATACAAAATGTATTCATGCATCAAGACGTACTGTGAACTCAGAGTTTGCACGTGTAGGAATGCCTGCTACTGTAAGAGCATCTCTTTTAGGAAATACAGAGAAAGTAAATGAACAGTATTATACATATGATGTTTCAGAAATGGATTACAAAAAAAATATCATATGCGAGGTAAACAAAGAAACAAAAGCCATGTAATTATCTAATCAAGTTATCAAAAAAGTGGTCAAGAGTTATCAAATGGATAGGTGAAAAAATATCCCAAAACCCTTATAAATTAAGGATTCAAGGATATTTTGCTAGTGAAATGTGCAGGAATTAATCCTGCACATTTTTTATATTTGAAATATCGGAGTCAATGACCAGAGAATAGTTTGTATAGTAAACAACGAATCCCGGCTTTGCCCCGTTCGGCTTCTTGACATGTTTTTTCTGGATATAGTCGATCTCCACTTTGTCTGCTCCACGGTTTTTAGAGTAGTAAGCGGCCAGACGACCTGCTTCTTCAAAGGTACGGTCCGGAAGTTCATCCCCGCCGCTTTTGACGATAACGTGAGATCCCGGAGCACCTTTTGCATGGAACCACCAGTCATTGCCATTGGCAAAAGAAAAAGTAAGTTCTTCATTTTGAAGGTTGTTCTTTCCAACGTACATATCATAACCATCACTGGAAATGTAATGCATTGGTTTGCTGGTCAGTTTAACTTTTTTCTTCGTATGTTTTCTGCGGATATAGCCGCTCTGCATCAGTTCCTCTTTGATCTGAGCAAGATCCGCTTCGTTCAGAGCAATGTCAAGTGCGTTGCTGATAGATTCCAGATACTGGATATCATCGGCAGTTTCCTGGATCAGCTCCGTCAATGCTTCAAATGTACGCTTCTGTTTGTTGTATTTTGCAAAATAACGTTGTGCATTCTCGCCCGGAGTCTGTGTCGGATCAAGCGGGATAGTAATCTCTTCGTTGGTATAATAATTCAGGGCAGTCAGTTCTTTTGATCCCGGTTCCAGATTATAGCCGTAAGTATTGATCAGTTCTCCGTAAACTTTATATTTGTCACGCTTTTCCGTTCCCTTTAACTGCTTGGACTGAAGATCGTATTTTTTGCGGTTCCGTTCCAGTGCTGTCTGGACAACATGCCGGAGATCTGCACTTTTCTGATGGATTCTGGTCAGTGTGTTACGTGTGGAATAATACGTATAGAGGACTTCCGAGATGGAAAAGAACTCTTTTTTTGTATATTCGTTAAAATGTGTGACCGGAAGGGCACTGAATTCCTTTGGTGCATTTCCATTATAATAAATAGTAGGATGGAAATTTCCCTGTCTTACGTCCTCCATATAATAGGTAAACTGACGGTACAGATGTGTCAGTACATCTTCGGAAAGATCATGCGCCGTCATGGAAGAGTCCACACCTGCAAGATAACAGATCTCTTCGGCAATGACCGGGCTGATACCTGTCATGCTGGAATAGATTGCTTTGGATATCGTCATCGGTTTTGCAAGGATTGCCGAAATGAATTCTTCCTGCGTAGCCGTCATCGGATTCTTTTTCGACATCGTATCCGGAATAAAGTAATCGCGTCCCGGCAATACTTCACGTACCGAACTCATCTGTGCAGAGACGTGCTTGATACTGTCGATGATGCGTCCGTTCAGATCACAGAAAATAATGTTGCTGTGTTTTCCCATGATCTCCACAATCAGCTTCTTGCGGCAGATATCGCCGAGTTCGTTCAAATGCTCGAGCTCAAAAATAAGAATACGCTCGAGTCCCGGCTGGGTAACGGAGAGAATGCGGGCGCTGCCGATGTGTTTGCGGAGCAGCATACAGAAATTCGGTGCGGTCATCGGGCTGGGCTTATTGTTGTCCGTCAGGTAGATCAGCGGAAGCGAAGC
>ENA-OPZD01000230-OPZD01000230.1-human-gut-metagenome-genome-assembly--contig:-NODE-230-length-17470-cov-2.963155_pt1 | contig 17470 bp, 17 predicted proteins | sample MGYA00242479_ERZ504495 | MGnify/ENA primary metagenome ERZ504495 (study PRJEB26092, sample SAMD00036286) | human gut metagenome | host: Homo sapiens | study: EMG produced TPA metagenomics assembly of... | reverse complement strand
TTCAGAGAGAAGACATCGATGCAATGGTTACAACCGGATACGGAAGAACGGCCATTTCTGATGGAGATAAGAGTATTACAGAGATTACCTGTCATGCAAGAGGGGCACATTTCCTGAACCCGGAAGTCCGTACTGTTATTGATATCGGAGGTCAGGACAGCAAGGTCATCCGCCTGGATGAGAACGGGGCTGTAGCCAATTTCGTTATGAATGATAAATGTGCAGCCGGAACCGGAAGATTCCTGGAGATGATGGCAAGAACGATGGAAATGAGCCTGGATGATATGGGAAAGGCAGGTCTGTCATATAAGGAAGACATTACGATCTCCAGTATGTGTACCGTATTTGCAGAATCCGAAGTCGTATCACTGATTGCACAGAATAAGGCTACTGATGATATCGTACACGGACTGAATAAAGCCGTTGCATCCAAGACGGCAGCACTGGCAAAACGTGTCGGCGGCGAGGAACGTTATATGATGACCGGAGGCGTGTCCAAGAACCAGGGATTGGTGAAGACACTGGAAGAGAAGCTTGGTACAACATTGGTGATCAGTGATAAGGCACAGCTTTGCGGAGCACTGGGAGCAGCATTGTTTGCAAAGGATATGGTTATAGAATAAAGAATCTTAGCAAGATCTTAGCGAAAGAAAAATAGATGGGATTAGAATTTTGTGATAATATAATGAATATATTGAATAGTCAGAAAACTGTAGAAAAATTAACACAGAAAGGCATGAATATTTATTGAAATTATATTGGACAAAATTAATGGAGAAATTAAAAGAGTCATTGGAAGCGGTGGTGCCGATCATTGTGATCGTATTGATTTTAAGCTTTACGATCGCACCGGTGCCGCCGGGCATTCTGATGGCTTTTATTATTGGAGCAATCCTTCTGATAGTAGGAATGATGTTCTTTACACTGGGTGCAGAGATGTCGATGACACCGATGGGAGAGAGGATCGGAACCCGGATCGCACAGTCAAAAAGGCTGCCGGTGATCATCGGGTTGTGTTTTGTACTTGGATTTATCATCACAATATCGGAACCGGATCTGCAGGTGCTGGCCGGGCAGGTACCTTCGGTATCAAATAGCACACTGATTCTGGCGGTTGCCGTGGGAGTTGGAATCTTTCTGGTGGCCGCTGTATTGCGTATGTTATTTTCAAAACCGCTGTCCTATATGCTGTTGATCTTTTATCCGGTGGTGTTCATCCTGACTTTTTTGTATCGAAGGATTTTCTGGCGATTGCATTTGATTCGGGCGGTGTGACAACCGGACCGATGACGGTACCGTTTATCATGGCACTGGGAATCGGATTCTCTGCGGTACGTAGTGATAAATATGCAGAGACGGACAGCTTCGGTCTGGTATCGTTGTGTTCGATCGGCCCGGTGCTGGCGGTACTGCTTCTTGGTATTATCTATCATCCACAAGGCGGCAGCTATTCCGAGACTGTAATACCGGATGCAGAGACATCTGTAGCATTATGGAAATTATTCGAGTCCGGAATCCCACATTATATGAAGGAAATCGGTGGCTCACTGCTTCCAATCATTCTGTTCTTCACATTCTTTCAGGTGGTATCCCTGAAATTAAAAAAGAAAACGCTGATCAAAATTTTGGTCGGTATCCTGTATACATACATTGGACTGGTATTATTCCTGACAGGGGTAAATGTAGGATTTATGCCGGTAGGTAATTATCTGGGACAGGTGATCGCAGGGCTTCCTTACTGCTGGGTGATCATCCCGATCGGTATGCTGATCGGTTACTTTATCGTAAAGGCAGAGCCGGCGGTATATGTGCTGATGGAGCAGGTAGAAGAGCTGACCTCCGGAGCAATACCGGGAAAAGCAATGGGATATAGCCTGTCGCTTGGCGTTGCATTTTCCCTTGGATTGGCGATGATACGTGTACTGACAGGTATCTCGATTTTGTGGTTTCTGGTTCCGGGATATGCACTGGCATTGGTTCTGACGATATCTGTGCCAAAGATATTTACGGCAATCGCATTCGACTCAGGTGGTGTTGCTTCCGGACCGATGACGGCAACTTTTTTTACTTCCGTTTGCACAGGGAGCATGTGAAGCGGTTGGCGGAAATGTGGTAACGGATGCATTTGGAGTGGTAGCAATGGTAGCAATGACACCACTTATTACGATACAGATACTGGGCGTGGTGTATCAGTATCAGGAGCGTAAGAAGGATAAAGAAGAGATGCTCGCTCAGCCTGTTAAGGTATTACCGCTGGAGGCATATGGGGATGCGGATATTATAGAGCTGTAAGGGAGAATTTATGAGTAAGGTATATATGATGGTGACCATTACGAACAGAAACAAACGAAAAGATTTCCGAACATTTTTTAAAGAACACGGTCTTCCCGTATTCCTGGAAACGACCGGGAGAGGGACGGCACAGAGTGAAGTGCTGGATTATTTCGGCCTGGAAGAATCGGAAAAGTTGTTATTTCTTGCAATCGTACAGGAGAGACGTGGAAAAAACTGCGCAGGGGACTGATCACGAAGATGCTGATCGATGTACCAGGGACGGGGGTATCATTCATTGTGCCGCTTAGCAGCGTGGGCGGAAGAAAGACACTGCAGTTTCTTGTAAATGAACAGGAATTTGAAAAAGAGGAGGAGACTTCGATGAAAGATACAGATTACGAACTTCTGGTAGCAATCGCGAATCAGGGATATATCGATACAGTCATGGATGCGGCAAGAGCAGCAAAAGCCGGCGGAGGGACTGTGATCCATGCAAAAGGAACTGGGATGGAGCTTGCAAAGAAATATCTTGGGGTATCACTGGTGGAAGAAAAAGAGGTCATTCTGATCGTAACTAAGAGCAGAGAGAAGAATCAGATCATGAAAGCAATCATGGAGCAGGCCGGTCTCGACAGCAAAGAACGTACGATTGTGTTCTCGCTGCCGGTGACCAGTGTTGCGGGGATACGAATGCTGGAGGAAGATATTCAGGATGATTTGTTATAGGTTTAAGCAGTATATTTTGTGAAAGAAAAAAGAAACGACGAACGCCACAAACCTTCCGGCCCGTGGCGTTCGTTGTCGTTATAGTTATCTAAAGGAATGAGAGTAAAGTGTTGCACCGGATTCCCGGTGTGCTACTTTATGAGGGGGAGATAGTTGATTTTGTCTCTCTCAACTATCTGAGTTATTATAAAAAACAAATATGTCTAAAGTATGTTAAATTCCTTAAAGAAATCGGAAAAATCTTAAGAAGAACTTAAGAGGTTATAAATAATCTAAAAACGCTACATTCCAAGTAAAAGCATTGGATCCCGATGCAGAGAAAGGATTTTCAAGGATACTGGAGAAAAAACAATGGAAACAGTGGAACGCTTATTACTGATGCGAGATATAGAGATGGAAGAATAGAATTATACTAATGGGAGTAATATAGTTGTCTGTTTGGTAATGCTGTGTTATGATACGGACAGGGAAACCAAAAGCAGGCGGCTACCCTCCAACTTCGGAGGGATAAAAACACCCTCCAGACGAAAGAAAGGAGGGCGATGCGATGGTTACATATTCTGATATGATTCAGTTTTGTATATTCATTGTTGCCCTTGTAAGTCTTTGTTATGAGATTTTCAAGGGAAAACGAAGATAGCCGCCAACTACCGCGAATAGTTGACGACTATTTATAATAATAGCTGTTAATATTAGCAGGGTAGCCGCTTGCGGTTTCCCTCTTGTGTCTTAAATATAGCATATCTGATAAATAGATTCAAGCAGATCAGAAAATTACTATCTTTTTTATTATCCCGGAATATTTGACTATTCAGTATCACGTTCTGTTGCTTCGGTGTCTGGTACATATTCCAAAAGATCACCGGGTTGGCAGTTTAATGCTTCGCATAATGCAGCTATTGAGTCTGTTGTGATCCGTTTCCCAGCGAGAAGATGTATAAGCGTATCCAGAAGAAACGCAACTACAGTAAATCAACAATGGTGGTTATCTCCTGTATTGTACATGGAAGTTTGGCAGCAGCGAAGAAAAGAAAACTAATCAGTGAAAATGTGGCTGCGGGTGCGGAAATACCGAAGAAAACCAAGGCAAAGAAAGAGAGAATAGCACTGACAAGAGAATAGCAAGCGTTGTTTATGGATTATGCTAAGGACAGCTATTTATACAATTTATTTGCGATTCTATTACGCACTGGATTAAGAAATAAATATGAAATCAGACAAGTACTTAAGAGGTTATAAATAATCTGAAAACGCTACTGGATATACTGAGTGGTTATGTGGTGTGATGATGATAAGATTAGACCCTGTTTTATATAGCTTGCCCTAGTACTTTTCAAGATTAAATAGAAATAGTGCAATTTTCGCATGATATTATACAAGAATCACATAGAAATATATCGTATTATTGATGTGGCAGTCTTGAAATTGTATGTGAGGAGAAAAACATGGAAGCTAAAAGAAAAACATTAACACAGCTATCTGTGCCAATATGCTTAGAAACTTTATTTTATATGCTTTCCGGTATGGTCGATACGCTTATGCTATCATCTGTAAGTGACCAGGCTGTAGGAGCAGTGGGAACAGCCAATACATATATAGGCGTTTTTATTATTATGTTTGGAGTAATATCATCGGGTATGATAGCTGTTATGTCACAAAATATTGGAGCTGGAAGACCGGGGATTGCATATCAGGCAAGACAACTTGGACTTATATTCAACGCGTTGATAGGTATCATAATGTCTATCATTCTTGCTGCCTTTTCTGGTGGGATGCTTAGAATCGTAAGTATTGCTCCGGCTTTGCTTGAGCCAGCTGAAATATACCTTAGAATTGTCGGTGGCACATGTTTTTTAAATGCACTTATTCCTATTTTCTCCAGTTATTTGAGAGTATTTGGATATACAAAGCATTCTTTAATAGGAACTGTTGTTGGAAATGTTTTTAATATAATACTTAATTCAGTATTTTTATTTGTATTCAACTGGGGCGTAATGGGAGTTGCCGTTGCCACAGTTATTTCGAGAGTTGTAAATCTTATTATTGTAGCTGGCATGGGGGCTGTGCTCATAAAAGCAAAGCAGAGTCCTGAGCGGATTACAGCAAGAAAGATATTTGCGCAGATTGTTAAGATAGGTTTTCCTTCTGCACTTGAAACTGCACTTTACAACATCGCAATGACCTTGATTGTGCGTTTTATGAATCAGATGGATGTGGATGGAATGAATGTTACAGCTCGCTCATATGCTGTACAGATTGCAAATTTCTCGTATTGTGTGGGAGCTGCTCTTGCTCAGGCAAATGCAATTATGACCGGCTGGAGAATTGGAGCAAAAGAGTTTGAGAAATGCAACAGGGGAACGAGAAAAGCTGCGATATACGGAATCATCACAGCGACATGCTTTTCTGTAACATTTGCATTGGCCGGGCATTTTATAGTGCATATATTTACCGATGATATACAGATGACAAATCTTGTGGTAAAGTTGTTAATAGTAGATATATTTCTTGAATTTGGAAGGGTAACAAACCTTGTATATGGTCAGGCATTAAAAACGAGTGGAGATGCAGTTTTTTCCGGTTATGTTTAGGTGCGGTATTTTATGTATTTATTTGCAGTTGGCGGAACATATTTTCTCGGAATACACATGGGACTTCTGGCTGTGGGAGCATATATTGCTATGGCAGGTGACGAATGTGCGAGAGCTGTGGGAATGGTACTTAGATGGAAGAGTGGAAAATGGAAGAGTAAAAGTCTTGTGGAATTATCGGATGTGTCGTAAATCCTCTGTTTTAGCTGTAGGGAATATTAAAGGAGAGATTATGTACTTTGAATTAAAGGAAAATAAACCACACGGTACAAAGGATGATCCGTTTAGTATATATCATATAAAAACGGGGGACGATCATTTCAGATACCGGTACATTGGCATGATGAACTGGAAATTATATATGTAAAAAGTGGTTTTCTGACTGTAAGTATATCAGGAGAAAATTATATTGGAACCCCCGGGGATGCTTTTGTAGTTTCGCCGGGTAATCTGCATTTCATGGGTTCACAGACTGGTACAGTAGATTATTTTACTTTCCTTTTTCCATTAGAATACATATCTTTTTGCGTAAATGATATGTTAGATGATAAATTACTGAGCCGTTAAAAAATGGTCATCTGATGATAGACCCAAGAATAAAAGATACAGCAAAAGAACTGTGTGAGCAGTTGGTTGAGACATATATGGCAAAAAATAAGAAAATTGAGTCTGAAATAACTGCTCAGATAAAGACAAAAAGAATTCTTTTACAATTTATTCTTGAAATGTGGGAGAAGGGCTTAGTAATCGAAAATGATAAAAGCGGGAGAAATACTGTAGAAAAAGAAATGATTTCATATATACAGCAGAATTTTAAAGAAAAGATATCGTTGAAAGAATTTGGTGAGCAGTTTCATCTTTCGGAAAAATATATATCGCGATATTTTAAGGAACATTTTCATATTACACTTTCACAATATATAACACATTTACGATTAGAGTATGCAAAACAGCTGTTACAAGATACGGATACTCCTGTTACAGAGATTGCAATGCAGAGTGGATATCAGAATGTAAGCTATTTTATCAGAATCTTCAAAAAAACATATGGAGTTTCTCCGTTAAAATATAAAAAAATAAGCCAGGTACATGGTTGGAATAGGGTTTGAAAAAGTATAAAAGATGCTATAAAAAAGGGGTCAGGGAACAATCGAAAGAGAGTTTCCTGGCCCTTTTTGTATAAAAATAACCAGATAAATATTATGGCACAGGTACTTCCCCTGTAGATTTCCGTTCAATTAGCTGCGCATGCAATAAAAATGTGCTGATTGGAATGTTGTTAAGTAGGCTTGATAGTGCAAAGAACCCGCTTTTTCCGAGTTCAAGCCGATCTTGTCTGATTGTAGTCAATGGAGGAGATGTATATGCTGCAATCGGAATATCATCAAATCCAATAATACTGATATCTTCAGGAATCCTGTAGCCTAGTTGCTGACACTGGATAAGGGCTGCATTGGCAAGAGTGTCTTGATTACAGATGATAGCAGTCATTCCTTTTTCCAGAAACCGAGGCAGGTGCTTTTCCATGCATTCAGACAAATAATAAGAGCAGCCAGTAGAATCAGAAGAGGTTTTCAGTCCATGCTGGTGCATGGCACGGAGAAAGGCTTCATGTCGTATCTGAAGAATTTGAGAGCCAAGAGAACTGCTGAGATAGGCAATCTTACGATGACCAAGTCCGGCAAGATAAGAGACAGCAAGTTCCATTCCCTCATTATTATCAATACCTACATAAGCAGTAGAAGGATTCCCAATAATATAGTTATCGAAAAGTACGGCAGGTGTATGGCTGGTTTTAAAGTCACGGATCCATGGATCATTCAGAGAAAAGCCAAGTGCAAATGCGCCCACATAATCATGTTCCAGCATAAAAACATCATAATGTTGGTTGCGTTGCATCTGAACATCAACAGGTACAATTTCAACATCAAAACAGGCCGGTTCAGCCATCTGGCGAAAACCGATCAGAATGTCATAGGCAAAATGATGGGGTTCTTCATACATGATATTCTCTTTTTCTATTATAATGCAGATTTCTTTACAGCTTTTATAACGCCGCAGTTTAGTATAACCAAGTGCTACAGCAGTTTCCAAAACCTGTTTCCGTAAAGTTTCGCTGATATCAGGTGCATCGTTGAGAGCTTTGGATACAGTACTCTTAGAAATCCCCATTTTATCAGCAATATCTTGGATTGTAGTCATAATTTGCAAACCTTTCATAGAGTAGAAAATAATTCTTCTTTTATTATATACAATAGCATGATAAAAATCAATGAACATATAAGAAAAAAAATGTTTTAGTTAAAGTTTTTGTAAAAAGAAAAAACAAGAAATAATACACAAAAAATAAATACAATAAATTATGACAAAACTAAACGAAAAAATAACGATTGAATGGAAAATGATTGACGAAAAAACAATAAAGACGTATATTGGGTTTAACGAAACAATACGAAAAAATGGATGAAAGGAAGAAATATGATGAAAAGAGGACTGGCAGCATTTCTAACAGGAATTATGACTGTAACCCTGATGGCAGCAGGGCTTACCGGATGCGGAAGCAATACGGCAGATAAAGAGACTGAAAAAGTTAGACTGATGGTATGGTCTCCATCGGAAGACCAGTCGAAAGACAGCGGTGAATGGCTCCAGACAATGTGCAATAATTTTGCAAAAGAGCACCCGGAGTGGAACATTACATTTGTCTATGGAGTAGCTGATGAAGCAAGTGCAGCAGATCAGGTGGCACAGGACCCGGAAGCAAGCGCAGATGTATTTATGTATGCAAATTGACAGGATTACATCGCTTACAGATGCGGATGCAGTAGCAAAATTGGGTGGAAAATATAAAGAAGAGATTGAATCAACCAACTCCGAGGAACTTTTAGATTCGCTAAAGGTTGACGGAGAGCTTTACGGGGTTCCGTTTACAACCAATACCTGGTATATGTTTTATGATAAGTCAGTGTTTTCAGAAGAAGATGTGAAAAATCTGGATACGATGCTGCAAAAAGGAACAGTATCCTTCCCATTTACTAATTCATGGTATCTTCCGGCATTCTATCTGGGAAATGGATGCACCTTGTTTGGAGATGGAACAGACGAGTCAAAAGGAGTTGATTTTGCAGGAGAAAAAGCAGTGGATGCAACTAATTATGCAATTGATCTAGCAGCAAATCCCAATTTTATAATTGATGCAGACGGATCTGCTCTTGCAGGACTTCGTGATGGCAGTGTAAAGGCAATGTTTACCGGATCGTGGGATGCAAATGCGATTAAAGAAGCACTTGGAGATAACATGGGAGTTACATCTCTTCCAACTTATACAATTAACGGAGAGGAAAAGCAGATGCTTGCATACGCTGGTTCAAAGGCAATCGGAGTTAATGCGCATAGTGAATATATGGAACAGGCAGTTGCGCTTGCCGTTTATCTGGGTGGAAGTGATGCACAGAGAGCACACTACAAGATGAGAACCGTGATTCCATGTAATACAGAACTTTTGAAAGAAAAAGATATTGCATCCGATCCGCTTGTTCAGGCACAGAATGATACCTTTAACAATACATCGATACTTCAGCCGTTCGTGGCATCCATGACGAATTGCTGGACACCGGTCGAGAATATGGGAAAAGGAATTCGTAACAAGAGTGTGACACATGAAAATGCTGAAGAACAGACAGAAGCAATGAATGAAGCAATGAACAGCAATGGAATCAATTAAGAGGTGAGTGGAATGAGTATATTTAAGAAAAAATCAATGAATTTCCAGCGCCATATACCTGCAAAAATGCAGTAAAAAGGGTGGATTAGAGACTAAGCTTTCCATGGCCCTGATGGGATTTGGAAATATCGTACATGGTCAGATTATCAAAGGTCTTTTGTATCTGGCAATTGAAATTGCCTACATCGTCTTTATGGCGGTAAATGGAATCGGATTTATCGGCGGTCTTCGGACACTTGGAACTGTAAAGCAGCAAGAGGTGTGGGATGAAGCAAAGCAAATTTATCTTTACACGAAAGGGGATCAGTCGGTTCTGATTCTACTTTATGGGGTGACGACAATCCTGCTGACGATTCTTATGATTTGGTATGGAGAGGAGCCCTGAAAAGTGCATATAAAGCAGAGTGTCTTCAGAAAAAAGGAATGCATGTGAATACATTTGCAGAAGATTTAAAGTCTCTTCTGCATGAGAATCTGTATCGTTTGTTTATGACACCACCGACAGCATTCATCTTTGTATTTACTGTACTTCCGTTGGTATTCATGATCTGTATGGCGTTTACTAATTACAGCCGTATTGGAAATCATCTGATGCTGTTTGACTGGGTGGGGCTTGATAACTTCAAGACATTATTTGATTCGGGAAGTATTCTGGGAAGTACTTTCTGGTCGGTTCTTGGATGGACAATTATCTGGGCATTTTTTGCAACTTTCAGCAACTATATTTTCGGAATGATTCTGTCCCTGCTGATCAATAGAAAGGGAACAAGAGCAAAAGGATTCTGGAGATTCTGTTTTGTTCTTTCCTGTGCAGTACCGATGTTTGTATCCCTTTTGATCATGCGTACTATGTTACAGCCGGAAGGGGCAATCAACGTACTCCTTAGAAATGTAGGACTGATTGCAAGTGATGCAAGCCTTCCATTTTTTACAGATGCGACATGGGCCAGAGTGACTGTTATTATCATCAATATCTAGGTAGGTGTGCCGTATACTCTGCTTCAGCTGACCGGAGTGCTTCAGAACATTCCAGAAGAACTTTATGAAGCTGCAAAAGTAGATGGTGCAAATGCATTTCAGACATTTACCAAGATTACACTGCCGTACATGCTGTATGTGACAACACCATATTTGATTGTAACCTTTACAGGAAATGTCAATAACTTCAATGTCATTTATCTTCTTTCAGGAGGGGATCCGGTAACAAACCTTTCTTCAACTGCAGGTAAGACAGACCTTCTTGTTACATGGCTCTATAAACTGACAATTGACAAACAGTACTATAACATTGGTGCGGTAATTGGAATCATGACCTTTATCATTCTGGCAATTGGTGCACTTTTCACATACCGTAACAGTAAATCCTATAAAGAAGAAGGAGGATTTTAATCATGGCAGGAAAGAAATTACAATCTGCAAAAAAGAAGAAAATGATCAACAATACGATCGTACATATTGTTCTTGCGGTGTTGGCAATTATCTGGCTTTTCCCAATTGCATGGGTAATCCTGACGAGCTTCCGTGCGGAAAAAGGCTCTTACGTATCAACCTTCTTCCCGAAAGCATTTACGCTTGACAATTATATAAAATTATTTACTGATACATCCATTTTAAATTTCCCACAGATGTTTATGAACACGCTGTTTATCGCAATCTGTTCCTGTATTTTATCAGCATTTTATGTGCTGGCAGTTTCCTACTGTTTGTCCAGACTGAAATTTAAAATGAGAAAACCATATATGAACATGGCAATGATTCTGGGATTGTTCCCGGGATTTATGTCCATGATCGCTGTGTACTTTATTTTAAAGGCGATGGGACTTACAGAAGGAAGCCTGATTAAACTGGCTCTGATCTTATGTTATTCCGGTGGTGCAGGACTGGGTTTCCAGATTGCAAAAAGGATTTCTTTGATACAATTCCGGTTGCAATTGATGAAGCTTGCACTTTGGATGGATGTACCAGATGGTCAGATTTCAGCAAGATCACACTGTCCACTTAGTAAGCCGATCATTGTATATACAGTGCTGACATCTTTCATGGCTCCGTGGCTCGATTTCATTTTTGCAAAGGTAATCTGTAGAGCAAACTCAGACCAGTATACGATTGCAATTGGACTTTGGAAAATGTTGGAAAAAGAATATATTGACAGTTGGTACACCAGTTTTGCGGCTGGGGCAGTTCTGATTTCAATTCCGATTGCGATTCTGTTTTTGTTTATGCAGAGATACTATGTAGATGGAGTATCAGGTGCAGTGAAAGGATAAGAAAGATGATGAAGGATAGAATAGAATTAAAAAAATATTATTCTACAAAAGAGTTTCTTGAAAATTATATTTATGAGGAAAATAATCTTGGCGTAGAATGTACAGAAGAAGGAACGACATTCCGTCTGTGGTCACCACAGGCGGAATGCGTTAGTTTAAACCTGTATCAGACAGGGAATGGAGGAAATGCGTACGAGCAGATTCCGATGAAAAAGAAGAAAAGGGTGTGTGGAGTTGGGAGAGCAAAGAAGAACTGCACGGCGTTTATTATGATTATCTGATTACACGCAATGACGAAGAAGTCCGATCAGCAGACCCATATGCAAAGGCATGCGGAGTTAATGGATTGCGCAGCATGGCAGTGAATCTCAAAAAGACCAATCCAAAAGGATGGGAGAAAGATCAGGCACCAGAAGAAGGACCGGAGAGAATCGTCTATGAACTTCATGTAAAAGAATTTTCATGGGATAAAGCAGGTGGTTTTCCAGAGGAATATCGTGGGAAATACAAAGCATTTACATGCAGACATACAACGTTAAATGGGGATGGAATTCATCCAACCGGTTTGGATTATTTAAAAGAACTCGGGGTGACACATATTCAGATCATGCCAATGTATGATTATGGTTCTGTAAATGAAGCAGGGGAAGATACGGAGTTCAACTGGGGGTACGACCCGATCAATTACAATGTGCCGGAGGGCTCCTATGCGACAGATGCCAGACATGGTGAAGTCAGAATCAGGGAAATGAAAGAGATGATCCAGGCAATTCACGAAGCTGGTTTTGGTGTGATCATGGATGTGGTTTACAATCATACTTATTCACTGGATTCCTGGTTTCAGAGAACTGTACCTTGGTATTTTTACCGGGTATTTCCGGATGGAATAGTTTCTGACGGCTCTGCTTGTGGAAATGACGTGGCAAGTGAAAGAGAGATGTGTGCAAAATATATTCTGGAGTCGGTGCTTTACTGGACAGAGGAATATCATATTGATGGATTCCGTTTTGATTTGATGGGACTTCTGGATGTAGATCTGATGAATCGGATTCGAAGTGAACTGGATCAGAGGTACGGGAAAGGAAAGAAGATCATTTACGGAGAGCCATGGGCGGCAGATAAGACGGCTGTAGAAGGCGATAAAAAACTGGCAGCAAAAGAAAATATCGGACTTTTGGATGAAAATATCGGGGCTTTTTGTGATAGCACCCGAGATGGAATCAAAGGTTCTGCACTACGTGCAAAGGAAGCAGGGTTTATAAACGGCGCAGAAGGAAAAGAAGATGAAATGCTTGCAAGTGTGACAGCATGGTGCGCAAATCCTTATCAGGCAGAAGGTTTTGAAAATGTGAAAGCACCTTCGCAGATTGTTACCTATGTATCGGCACACGACAATCATACATTATGGGATAAATTAAAAGGGACAGTCGTAGAGGAAAAAGAATGTATGAGGCTGAATAAAATGGCTGCATCAGTCTATATGACTTGTCAGGGAACGCTGTTTTTCTTATCAGGAGAAGAATTTGCCCGCACAAAAGATGGATTGGATAATACCTTTAAGGCTCCAATTTCTCTGAATCGTCTTGATTGGAAAAAGGCATGGAAAAATCATGAACTGGTTCATTATTATCAGGGGTTGATCGCACTTCGCAAACAGATTTCCGGACTTTGTGACAAGTCGAAGGAAAGTTCTAAGCGAATTATCAATATGTGGAAAGAAAAGGATGTAGTGGGATTTACCGTGGTCAATGATGAAGCAGCAAGATGGAGCCAGGTGAAAATAATTTATAATGCAAGAAAAAGCAGCTATAAAGAAGAATTTTTGGACGATGGCTGGGAAGTCTTGAGTGATGCAGATGACAGCTGGTGCTGGAAAAAAGGAATCTGCGTAGACAGACAGATAGAAGTCGCACCGCAGAGTGTGTTGATACTGGGACGTAAATAATTAAGGAGGAGTAGTACATGAAGTGGATTTATGGAAGACAGGATTGGAAGACATTAGAGAGAGGACTTGAAAACTGCTATCTTTTAACGAACGGTCTGGGAGGTTTTTCTTCGCTTACGATGATCGGAGCTGTGGCAAGAAATGATCATTCGGTATTCATGGCATGTACGAAAGCTCCTAATCACAGAGTGAATGTGATTCATCGTATAAAGGAAGAACTGGATATAGGGGAAACAAAATATGTTCTTTCAACCCAGGAATTTGCGGATGGAACGAAAGAAGAAGGATACCGCTATCTTACAGAATTTTCTTTTGAAATTCTTCCTTCGTGGCGTTATCTGACAAGTGGAGTAGAGATAGAGAAAGAGATTGTGATGGCACAGGGCAGCAATCAGATCGCAGTGAATTATCATATGAAAAACCGTGGTCAGGAAGAGGCTGTTCTCTGTGTAACTCCGTTTTTTCAATTTGAACCTAAAGGGGAAGATTTGAAAGAAGATAAGATATTTTCAAGACAAGACCAAAAGATTACCGATGGAAAGTATAATCTTTTCTTTGAAACAAATGGGGAGACAGAAGAATTTCAGGAAAAGAAAGAAACGTATTTTTATCGTTACGATGAATGTGATGGAAGACGAGAAAATGGAACCGCAAGCGCAGTGTATCAGATAAAAAACGGGTAAAGCCAGGAGAAGAGACAGATTTGACAGTAATTTATTCGCTGGAAAGTCGGATTGATATGGATGCAAAAAATTATTTGATAAAATTAAAGAAGAACAGATCCATCATCACGAGAAGCTTATAAAGACTTCAGGTTTGAAAAATAAACTGGCACAGACACTGGTATGTGGTGCAGACAAGTTCCTTTCGAAAAGAGAGTCCACAGACGGATTGACCATTCTTGCCGGTTTTCCTTTTTTGAGGATTGGGGAAGAGATACAATGATTGCACTTCCGGGAATCTGCATCTCCACAGGAAGATTTGAAAGTGCAAAATCAATTTTGCGGACATTTGCATGTTATGAAAAGGATGGATTGATGCCAAATCTGTTTCCGGAAGGGGAGAATGAGCCACTTTATAATACTGTAGATGCAGCACTATTATTTATCAACTGCGTGTGGTTATATTATGAAAAAACCCAGGACATCAAATTTGTAGAGGAAATGTATCCGGTAATGCAAAGAATTATTTCCGGTTATGAAAGAGGAACAAATTTCAATATCCATATGGAAGAAGATGGTCTTATCAGTGCCGGAGCGGGGCTGGATCAGGTAACATGGATGGACGTACGTGTGGGAGAAATCCTTCCGACACCAAGACATGGGAAACCGGTGGAAATCAATGCTTACTGGTATAATGCACTTTGTATCATGCAGAAGTTTTCTGAAATTCTGAAGAGGACTGAAGCGCAGAAATATAGAAAGCTTGCATGCAAAGTGAAAGAATCTTTTGTGCGAGAATTCTGGATGGAAGAAAATCAGTGCCTGAAAGATGTAATCTCAGGAACAAAAGCAGATATGCAGATACGTTGTAACCAGATATGGGCAGTGTCTATGCCATTTACGATGTTGGATGAAGAGAAAGAACGACAGATTGTAGATATGGTGTTTGAAAAGCTGTATACACCATATGGCCTTCGGACATTAGAACCAAAAGACGAAGAATTTCATGCATGTTATGGCGGAGAGATGATAAAAAGAGATCTTGCCTATCATCAGGGAACTGTCTGGACTTTCCCAATGGGTGGGTATTATCTCGCCTATCTGAAAGTGAATAAAAATTCAAAAGAAGCAAAAAAGACTGTGGCAAAGCAGATGGAAGTGCTGGAAAGTGCAATGCGGGAAGGCTGTATCGGTCAGCTTCCGGAGATTTATGATGGAGAAATTCCGGTTTCCTCAAAAGGATGTTTTGCACAGGCGTGGAGTGTAGGAGAAATCCTGCGTGTTTATGAAAAATTGGAGGAAGAATAAGATGGAATTTACCGGTGTATACCATAAAACGTCAGAACAGATGAGTTATCCTCTGGATGAGGACAGACTGATTGTAAACATTAAGACCGGATATGATGTGAAACAAGTGTTTATTCATTACGGAGATCCTTATGAAGCCGGAATCCTGGGAGGAAAGGAACGGTGGACCGGAAAAAGAGAAGAAATCATTTATAAAAAGCGTCTGCCATATCAAATCTGGTGGACAACAACACTTCTTCCTGCATATAAAAGATGTAAATATTACTTTGAACTGAGGACAGAAGAGGAAGTCTGGTATTATTTTGAAGATGGTTTTCTGACAGAAGAGCAGCTTCAAATGGATGGGCGTATGCAGCAGTGCTTTATTGTGCCCTGGATGAATCCGGCAGATATAAACCGCACACCAGCATGGGTAAATGATACGATCTGGTATCAGATTTTCCCGGACAGATTCTGCAATGGGACACCGGAAAAGAATGGAAATGATATCACGCCGTGGAGAAATCACGGAACCGTGATAAATCAGGAAAAATTCGGAGGAAATCTGGAAGGGATTCGTCAGAGATTATCGTATCTTCAGAACCTTGGAATTACCGGGATTTATCTGAATCCAATCATGGAAGCAGAGTCAAATCACAAATATGACACTACGGATTATACAAAGATCGATCCATCTTTCGGTGATGAAGAAACGATGAGAATGCTTTGCAAGGAAGCACATGAAAAAGGAATCCGCATTATGGTAGATGCCGTATTTAACCACTGTGGAAGGAAATTTGCGCCGTGGCTTGATGTACTGGAACATGGAAAAGATTCTTGTTATGCGGACTGGTTTATGGTGGAAGACTGGGAGCAGATTGGAAAAAGAGCAGACACCAGAGACAGGCGTTTTTATTCTTTTGCATTTGCAGATACAATGCCAAAGCTGAATACGAATAAGGAAGAAGTGATAGAGTATTTCTGTAAAGTCTGCGAGGAATGGATTCGAAAATTTGATATAGACGGAATTCGGTTTGATGTAGGAAATGAAGTATCACATCGGTTCTTAAAGCGGATGCGAGAACATTTAAAAACGATAAAACCAGACATTTATCTGTTGGGAGAAATCTGGCACGATGCAAGTCAGTGGCTGCAAGGAGATGAGTATGATTCCGTTATGAATTACCCATTGCTCAGCGGAATCCATGACTTTTTCCTTGACAAAACGATGAAAAAAGAGGAATTTGAATATATGGTAAATCGTTGCTATACCATGTATATGCAGCAGAATAATGATGTACTTTTCAACCTGTTGGATTCCCACGATACGGAGAGACTTATGAATCGTTTTCATGATTTGGATAAATTTTATCAGCAGCTTGCAATTCTCTTCACGCTTCCGGGAAGCCCTTGCATTTACTACGGAACGGAAATCGCAATGAGGGTGATCATGACCCGGATTGCAGAAGATGTATGCCATGGAGTGAGATTGAAAGCAAAGAGCATCAGGAAAAGATTGCAATGATGCGGAAACTGATCATGCTTAGAAGAAATGAGAAAATGTGCAGAAGCCCTCATTTCCATTTCCGGATACATATGAAAATGATCGATGTGTAGAATATATTAAATTAGATGAAGAAGGTAATCAAATTGAGGTTCTATTAAATGCATCGGAGGAAAAAGTGAAAGTAAAAGGAAATGGGAAAATTCTTTTTGCCCGAGAATTTGATGGAGAGATACTTGGCGTAAATGGAACGCTCATTCGTAAAATTTAGAGAACATAAAGAAGGGAGAGGATATCCCGGTAGAATCAGAAAATCTGCCGGAGAGATATCGAGACAGAGTATGGAAAATAAGAATAAATGGTGGAAAAATGCAGTTGTATATCAGATTTATCCGAAAAGCTTTCAATGATTCGGAATGGAGATGGAATCGGTGATATTCCAGGAATTATCAGCAGATTGGATTATTTGAAAAAACTTGGAATAGATGCA
>ENA-OPZD01000229-OPZD01000229.1-human-gut-metagenome-genome-assembly--contig:-NODE-229-length-17655-cov-2.473699_pt1 | contig 17655 bp, 25 predicted proteins | sample MGYA00242479_ERZ504495 | MGnify/ENA primary metagenome ERZ504495 (study PRJEB26092, sample SAMD00036286) | human gut metagenome | host: Homo sapiens | study: EMG produced TPA metagenomics assembly of... | reverse complement strand
TTGGGGAAAGCACTCCCTTAAGGCGGGATTACGTGAATGCTCTGGATACTCACGGAGAAGACGGGCTTGGAGAGAGCTTTCTGCCTGAAGTAACCGGTTATCAGCAGCAGATCAGTGCTGTGGATTTTCTGGCTGATGTACTGAAAAAAAGAGAAAAGTATCCATAATCGAACTGGCACCTATGACCAATCTTGCCAGACTGATCCAGAAAAGATAAAGAAGCATTTTCCTGTATTGAGGAAATTGTTTCCATGGGCGGCAGCTTTAAAAAGTTCATGGAAACTGTTCACCTGTTGCAGAATACAATTATTGGTGTGACCCGGATGGGGCTTCACTGGTATATGAGACACTCCATCAGAATGGCCAGAAAATCCATATGGTCGGGCTGGATGTGACGAGAAAGATTGTGCTCACGCCTGATCTGCTGGAGTATATGTGCCGTCTGAACAAAGAAACAGGGGAATTTGTAAAGAAGATTACGAAATTTTATTTTGATTTTCATTGGGAATGGGAGCATATCATTGGCTGTGTGATCAATGATCCCCTGGCAGTGGCATATTTTATCAATCCGGAACTCTGCAAAGGCTTTGATTCCTATGTACAGATTGAAACAGAGGGGATTTCTCTTGGGCAGTCTGTTGTGGACTCTATGAATTTCTATCGGAAAGCATCGAATGCGAGGGTGCTGACTGAGGTAGATGTGTATGGATTCTTTCAGATGTTTCTTTCAAGGATCCTTGATCAGGAACCGGAAGAACTGGATATTTTACAAGATTTAATACGAGGAGATTTAAAATGAAAACTGAAAAATAAGTGTACAGAAGATCTGTATGATCGCTTTTGCTATCTGCATTAATTTTGTGGGAGGACAGATTGCTTTATTTCTGAAACTTCCTATTTATCTGGACAGTATTGGAACTGTATTTGTGGCTGCTGTCCTGGGACCTTTTTATGGAATGCTTCCTAATCTGCTCAGCGGCCTGCTGATGGGAATGACTGTAGATATTTATTCCCTGTATTATGCTCCGGTAGGGATTCTTCTTGGTTTTGTGACAGGTCTCGTGTACAGAAAATTCCAGCCGAAAAAGTGGCAGATATTTCCGGCTGCTCTTGTGATCACACTTCCATCTACCATAATCAGTTCCTGTATTACGGCGTTTTTATTTGGAGGAATCACTTCTTCCGGATCCACCGTTCTTGTACAGCTTCTGGCAAAAACACCTCTTGGAATGGTAGGAAGCTGCTTTGTGGTTCAGTTTATCACAGATTACATTGATAGGGTTCTGTGTATTGCAGTAGCAGCAGTTCTTATTACAGCGCTGCGTAAAAGTATGAAGGAGAATTTTGCCTGATGAAAGTCCTGATCACAGGTACAGCATCCGGAATCGGGAAAGGCTGTGCAGAATTTTTTCTGAAAGAAAATCATGAAGTCTATGGGTTTGATAAAAATATATCCTCGATCCAACATCCGAAATATACTCATTTCTGTCTGGATATCAGAGACAAAAGCTCTTATCCGGAAATCGGACCGGTAGATATTCTGATTAATAATGCAGGGGTTCAGAATGGCGATGATATTGATGTAAATCTGAAAGGGACGATTTCTGTTACAGAACATTACGGCATTCATCCAAATATTTATTCTGTTATTATGATTGGATCAGCAAGCGGACATACAGGGTCTGAATTTCCGGAGTATGCGGCAAGCAAAGGAGGAGTCCTTGCCTACACGAAAAACGTGGCCATGAGGATAGCTCCTTATCAGGCTACATGCAACAGTCTGGATTTCGGTGGGGTTATGACTGAACTGAACCGGCCGGTGATGGAGGATGAAAAGCTCTGGGATCAGATCATGGAACTCACACCTCTGAAACGATGGATGTCTGTGGAAGAGGCAGCAGAGTGGATTTACTTTATGGCGGTAAAAAACCGTTTCTGTACAGGCCAGAACATTCTAATTGACGGTCTGGAGGCCGGAAACTGCAATTTTATCTGGCCATAGAGTGGGTTTGAAAAATCATTCCTGCAATCTGCTGTATTTGTGCCTGAATATGATAAAATGAGAAAATAGTGATAAAGATATTTCAAAGATAGAGAAAATATTTAACTGGAGGCGCAAAAATATGGATATCAAAGAACAGATTCATGGATTAACAGAGGAGATGCTTACCAATCTGGGAAGGCTGGTTGCCATTGATTCTCAGCTTGGCACTCCCGCAGAGGGGAAACCTTTTGGAGAAGGACCTGCCAAAGCATTAGAGGAAGGTCTTAAGATTGCACAGGAGCTTGGATTTAAGACAGTCAATCTGGACAATTACTGTGGTTATGCAGAGATGGGTGAGGGTGATGAGATTGTTGGTATTGCCGGACATCTGGATATTGTACCTGTAGGCGGAGACTGGAGCTATGATCCGTTTAAACTGACACGTGAGGGTGATTATGTTTACGGTCGTGGAACAACAGATGATAAGGGACCTGTTCTGGAAGCTCTTTATGCAATGAAGCTTCTTCGCGATTCAGGTGTGAAGCTGAACAAGAGAGTACGTCTCATTATGGGATGTAATGAGGAAACAGGTTCCAAATGTATGGAACATTATAATGAAGTGGCAGAAGAATTATCCTGCGGCTTTACCCCGGATGCCAGCTTCCCGTGTATTCATGGCGAAAAGGGACTTTTGCAGATGATGGCCTATTCCAAGAACACGAAAATCATCTCTGCAGATGGAGGTTTTGTCTTTAACGCAGTATGCGATTCCTCCACAATAGTTGTTCCTGCCGAAGAAGGACTGAAGGAGAGACTGGAAGCTGTACTTGCAGAGACAAAGCTTCAGGAATATAAGGTAACAGAGGAAAATGGACAGATCAGTATTTATGCAAAGGGAGTTCCGGCACATGCCAGCACTCCGACTCTTGGGGTCAATGCAATAGGTGTTACTTTTGAATGTCTCGAGAAAGCAGGATTTAAGGACGATTTTGTGGAATTCTATAATACACATATCGGCACATCCTGCGATGGTGAAGGCATTGGACTGAAATTTGCAGATGAGTATGGCGAACTTACTCTTTGCAACGGTATGATCAAAACAGAGAATGATGTGATCTCCTGTACAATTGATTATCAGAGTACCTGTAACACTGAAATCAGATGAAGTCCGCAGGATGTGTGAGAGCAGACTTGAGGATGAGAATGGACGTATAGAGATTCTGGGAATTGGTGATGCCTTATTCTTCCCAAGAGAATCTCCACTGGTAAATGCTTTATACAAAGCTTACACAGATGTAACAGGTGATACAGAGAACAAACCAATGGTAATCGGCGGCGGCACTTATGCAAAGTCTCTTAAAAATATCATTGCATTTGGACCTGAGAAGCCAGGAATCGATTATCGTATCCACAGTGCAGATGAATTTATCCTCGTATCTGGTATGGAAGAGGCGGTTCTGGTTTATATGGAAGCAATTAAGAATCTTCTGGCAATCTGATGAAAAATGATAGAGCAGTTATTAAATGGAGAGCAGAACATGAAGGCAGCAGTATTTTTCCCTGGTATCGGGTATCATTGTGACAAGCCGCTTTTATATTATTCACGAAAGCTGGCGCAGGAATGTGGCTATGAAGAAACAATTGCATTAAGCTATACTTATGATGGCGGAAATATCCGGGGAAATGAAGAAAAAATGCAGCAGGCATTCGAAAGCCTTTAATGAACAGGCGGAGAAAAGTCTTTCTGCCGTTGACTTTGACAAATATGATGAAATATTATTTGTCGCAAAAAGCGTAGGCACGATCATAGCATCCGCATATGCAGAGAAACACAGCATCAGATGCCGGCAGATACTATACACACCATTGAAATACACCTACAATTTTGCTCATAGAGAAGCCATTGCCTTTATCGGAACTTCAGATCCATGGAGTATTGTTTCTGAAGTACAGGCTTTTTCTCAAAAACAGCAGGTGCCAATGTATACTTATGAAAATGCAAACCATTCACTGGAAACAACAGATACACTGGAAAACCTGAAAATTCTCCAGGATGTTATGGGGAAAACCAAGGGGTTTTTGGAGCGGAAATAAGAAAAAGCATATAATCATATTGAGTAGATATGGGTGAAGAAGTGTCAAGAAACTATTTCTTGACACTTCTTTTTGCTCCATGCTATACTCAATTACACAAACTGTTATATGTGAAAGTGGTTTCCATAATGTCTTTTTAGGTGGTGATGTGAATATGAACTTTCAAGATCAGATACAGCAGATTTTTGGAACAACAGATATTCATGAACTGAAGCAGATATCCAGAGATGCCGACAATTACCGAGGTTTGAATGCTGATATGAATAACAGCATTATTTCTGAAAAGAAAAAAAAATACCGGAAGGAAAAATTCGTTTACAGAGAACAGCTGGCACATATTTTGGCACTGCAGGACCGGGGAGAAAAAATTACAGATATTGCCAGACAGTATCACGTTTCCCGTCAGACGATTTACAGTCAGATAAAGCGAGCCTATAATTTTTCTGATGATCCGGATGTGAAAATGCGTATGAATTTCATGAATCATGATGATCTGTGTACAACGATAGATATTGATTTCAGGCATGAAAAAATTAAGATTAAAAACTATACAGATCAGATTATTTTCCGGGCATTTGGAGTTGTAACTGATCCGGATTGGGCTGATTTTGAATATTTTTCTGGAAGAACGCTGTTTTCCCAGAACACGCGATCACAGGAAAGATATTCTGAGAGAGATGGGGGCTTCCATTTTATGATCCGTTATTTAATTATTGAAAAAAACACAGGGGCGCATGTCAGATGATCATCAATGGATTATGATTCTAAAAAAGGAGGGCTGATCAAAAATGGAAATTCGCAATTTTGATGCATATTCTCCCTTGCATAAGAGCGGTCATACTTCCAAGGGAGATCAGCTCAAATGGAAAATTGATGACAGGTGGTATAAGGCTGATTATATGGGATATGAAGGTTTATCTGAAGTTCTTGTATCTGACCTTTTTGCAGAAGAGTACCTGTCCTTTCCCTTTTGTTGAGTATGAAGCAGCTGTAATTGAGTATAATGGGAAAATATTTCAGGGCTGTTCCAGTTTGGATTTTCTGAAAGCAAATCAGGTTCTGATTCCGCTGGAAAAATTGTATCGTCGATATACAGGTGAAAGTCTGGCAGTAAAGCTCTCAGATTTTGCGGATGTTTCAGAACGCATTCAGTACCTGGTAACTCAGGTGGAAGAAATTACTAAAATAGATAATTTTGGAGCGTATCTGACTGCAATGCTGGAAATAGATGCGTTTTTCATGAATGAGGACAGACATACCAACAATATTGCGGTCATTTATAATGAAAAAACACAGAAATATGAACTGAGTCCTTTTTTTGATCAGGGACTTTGTATGTTTGCCGACATAAATCAGGATTATCCTATTGATCAGTCATTGGAATATTGTCTGGAAAAAATTGAGGCGAAGCCATTTAGCTCTGATTTTGATATACAGCTGGATGCAGCAGAAGAACTGTATGGCATTCAGATTGGTTTCCAATTTACCTTTAAAGATATTCAGATATACTTACAGAAGAATTCGGAAAATTATCCCAGGGAAGTAATAAGACGCGTGGAGCAGCTGTTAAGAGGGCAGATGCGTAAATATGGGTATCTGATGAAAAAATGATATTACAGAGAGTGTATGAAGTTACAGGCAGATAAAGGATAAAAAAGTCACTTATCTGCCTTTTCTGGTAAACTTTTTGTAACGGCTGTGAGGCGGAGACTGTCAAATCAGTCAATGATACTATACTGCATCATTTCATAATGTAATCTGCATCCTTCTGTAATCTCAAAGGGCAGAAGTGCCCGTGCTACGAGTTTTAACTCTTCTTCAGGCAGATCTGTTTCTGAGAAGATGTGCATAGTCAACCGTCAATAAGATTCTACGATATAATCACAAACTAACATAAAAATCCTCCACTTTATATTTTGCGTAACGCAATGATCATATCTATAGAATACCACAGAGGAAAAGGGTATCACAAGTGCCTTCAGATTATATAGACATAAAAAGAGGGCAGTGTTATAATTTTCCTAAAGAAAATGCATATGGGAGGTATCGCAATGTCTAAAGTTGTAAAGCTTTCATCCGTAATGGAAAGGGAAGAAAAATTAGAAGAAATCTATGAAGGTCTGGAAGAAATAAAAGATCAGTTGACAGCACTGATCGATGAGTATGAAGAAGAGGAGACACACACAGGAAAAGCAGATGAACTGATCGAAGCCCTGGATGCCCTTGAAGATGCTTCGGAAACTATAGAGGATGTGTTGGAAGATTAATGAGGGAGAAAGCATTATTTTCACCCTGCCCGGGCTGTTTGAATTTTATGAGCTGTACCGGATGTTCCTGCCTTTATTCCGGGAACACAGGGAATATTTTTACGACTGGTGTGAAATAGGCTCCATATATGGTGCTCCGGCAGACTGTATCTGGGGTGGAGGCAGGGCTGGCTTCGGAGAGAATAATCCGGAGGAGGTTCTTGAACTGATGCGGGAATATGGGATTTCTGCCCGACTGACTTTCAGCAATTCCCTGCTTCGCCAGGAGCACCTTTCAGACAGAAAATGCAATGCACTGTGCCGGTTGTTTGAGAGAAACAGAGAACCGCGAAACGGTGTGATCATTTATTCAGAATTGCTCTTGGAATATATTAAGGAGCAGTATCCGGGACTCTATTTTGTTTCCTCCACTACCAAGGTTCTGACAGATTTTACACAGCTTGAGGAAGAAATCAGGAGAAAAGATTTCCATTATGTTGTGCCGGATTTCCGGCTAAACAAGGCTTTTGATAAGTTAAATACATTGTCTCAGGCTGAGAAGGACAAAGTAGAATTTCTCTGCAATGAATGCTGTTGGTTCGGCTGCAAAGACAGAAAAGCCTGCTATGAAACGGTCAGCCGCAAGAATCTGGGTGAAAACTGCCCGGAGCATTACTGCAAGGCACCAGAAGGAGAGAGGGGCTATCTTTTTTCAAAAGCTATGGAGAATCCGGGGTTCATTGGAATCAATGATATCCTGGATATCTATCTTCCAATGGGATTTTCAAATTTTAAAATTAGAAGGAAGAGGACTCGGAAGTGCTCTGATACTGGAATTTCTGCTCTATTACATGACCAGACCGGAATACCAGATACATGTCAGAGAAAAATATATCTGGACAGTATGCTGGATCTGTTTTGAGAGATTTATACCACCGCATTGTGTTACGATATGACAATGCGGTGGTTTTTCTGTCCGAAAAAGTATGTAGATACCAGAACTCGGTTGCCGTAGCAGTGAAGTTTTCAAAATTATTCCGGAAACAGTTGACATAGCATACAGGTTCCTATATTATATAGATAACCGATATATAGACAACCTATACAATAGGAGGTGAATACTATGGCTATTGAAAAATCACTGGTTTCCGGGAGTATGACAATGCTTATACTGAAATTGCTGTCAGAAAAGGATATGTATGGATATGAGATGATCGATACCCTGCGACAGAAATCTCAGAACGTGTTTGAACTGAAAGCAGGAACTCTGTATCCGTTACTGCACAGTCTGGAGGATAAGGGATTTCTGACAGTATACGAACAGGAGGCAGCCGGAAAGACCAGAAAGTATTACAGCCTGACCAGACAGGGAAGGGGATTTCTGGAAAAGAAAGTAGAGGAATGGAAAGAGTATTCTGCAGCAGTGAGTAATGTGCTTGTAATGGAGGTGTGATCTATGGACGAATATCTGAAAACATTACTGGAACAGATTCGCTGTAAGAAAGCGCGGCCCTATGTAAAACAGGAATTTCAGGATCATATAGAAGATCAGATCGAGGCAAATATGCAGGCAGGCATGGATCGTGAACAGGCAGAGAGGGAAGCTGTCCGGGATATGGGAGATCCTGTGGAAACAGGAATCTCTCTTGACAGTGTCCACAGGCCTCAGGTTGCATGGAACTTCTGGGGATAATCGTTCTTATCAGCATTGCAGGCGTTTTGATACATGCAGGGATTGCCGGAAAAATCAGTGAGAACGCTGCGGCCGGTTCGGACAGATATGTGTTCCATGTTGTGATCGGACTTGCAGTTATGATGATTTTATATCTTCTGGATTACACTGTACTGGCAAGATTTTCGAAAATAATTGCGTCATTTTACTATTTGCCTGCCTGGTTACTTTGTTGGGTGGCTATCAGTTAAATGGAGCAAGATACTTCATTGTGCTGCCAGGAGGAAGAGGAATATCCATGCAGACTCTGATGATGTTTTATGTTCCCATATATGGAGCAATTTTGTATAAATATCATGGATGGGGATATAAGGGCTTGATGAGAGCAATCATATGGATGATTGCACCGGTTATATTGGTCTATGCCATGCCGGCGTTTTATGACGGCTTGTATGATGCTGGCATCTATGCTGGTTATGCTGACAATCGCAATTCAAAAGAACTGGTTCACTGTGAGAAAAAAGAGGGCCATGTGCGGAATCTGGGCTGGTTTTCTGGCTATGCCTGTGGCTGCTTTTCTGATCAGGTATCTGAGCAGCAGCCTGACAGAATATCAGATTGCACGTTTACAGGCTGTTTTTTCAGGTGGTGGAGAAGAGGATTATTTCACCGAAATGCTGCATTCATTCTGGCAGCAGAATAAATGGATAGGGAAAAGTGGATCAGATGTAATGGGAAATCTGCCGGCCTTTAATGCAGATTATATTCTGACTTATCTGTCATCTGTATATGGAACAATTGCAGCCATACTTTTATGCTGTGTTCTGGCAGTTTTGATTTTCGCAGTTTTTAATACTGCCATGAGACAGAAGAATCAGCTTGGCATGATGATGGGATGTGGATGTGGAATTGTATTCCTTATAAACTTTTTTATAAATATCCTGGAAAATCTGGGCATATTTCCACAATCAGTAACATTTCTTCCCTTTTTATCAGCAGGAGGAAGCTGCATTATAGTTTCCTATGGACTGATGGGGATTGTACTGAGTACATACAGATATAAAAATATCTATCCACGGCATCTGAATAACTGCGTATTGCGTTCTCGTTACTTTCAGTGATATTTAAAATGATAAAAATCCCGCCGCATTGACTTGAAATGAGACAATGCAACGGGATTTTTTATCAATCAATTGTCAGGAGTAATTGTCTTGCGGTATTTTTCACGTTTATCTTCTGGAACTTCCAAAGCGTTCATTGCCTGGTCAATAGTCAGGTTCATATTTTTCATAAGTTTTTTGATAGAGTCGGTTTGGTTGAGTTCGATACCCTTTTCCATGCCCTCATCCATTAACATCTGTCCAAGTCTGGTCATTCTGATTACCTCCTTAATTTCGTCTAACTCTGCCCTATCTAAGAATTTGTCAGCCAATGTATACAACATCGCAGTTGTCTTTTCAGCACTCAGCTCAATATTGGGTTTTGCCAGACGAATAGCTTCTTTAAACATATCCTTGCGGCTCATTTTTCCGGACATCAATGGTGTCAGGGAAAGAGCTGCGTAATCATCTTCAGTAAAAGCTTCACCGTTATCCTGCTTCTGCTTTAATTTCCGGAATACTTCATCTGCATTTTTGTCTTTCAGATAAATCGGTTGCACTCTGTAAGTATATAACCCACAGTCCAGTTCAGATTTCACATTTGTAATCCCTCCGGAATAAATGACGTAAGTAATAACTTTCTTCCCTGTCTTGTTGGAATATACTGCATCATATGCATGGAATCTTCGCAAATCCGCTTCTTTTTTATCCGTAGTCTGAAACTCTGTATGTATATAGAACCCACCCGTAGTCAGAAAGGTAAAGTCCATATACAAAGACTGAATAGTCAGTTCCACCAACTCTGTTGGTCCGATTTCTTCATATTGGTAATCAATTCCCAGAGTCTTAAGAATCGTATTCCGAAAATAGTCGAAGCCCATTTTCATAACAGCATCTTCGTGTTTAGCGTTTGCCATAAGGTACTCCCTTATTCGTTAAGTATAGTCCTCATTTGTGCTTTGAAAATGTTTTCGGCTGTTCTTTTGGCTTTTATCATTTGTAAGGATTTTCGCTTATCCTCCTTTATATGCTCATTTTATCAGAATATACTTCATTTCTCTAGTCGAAATTGTGAAAAGACAGGTTGACTTTTCGACAGTGTATTGTTTACTCTGAAAAAAGAAAATTATTTTTATTAAAACTGCAACTTTACCATCTAAAATCCGTCTTATTTTATGAAGGCAAAATAAAAGAAACGTGAGGTGAAAAAAGTGGAAGATGCAGTAATTATCAATCTGTATTTTGACAGATCAGAAAAAGCCATACAGGCGACCGAAGAAAAGTATAGCAGGTACTGCTTCAGCATTGCCTGGAATATTCTGTATGATAAGGAAGACTCCGATGAATGTGTCAATGATACATGGTTGGCTGCATGGAGTTCCATACCACCCAGAAAACCGGCAATTCTGTCTGCTTTTCTTGGAAAAATAACCCGAAACCTGGCAATTGACTGTTTTCGCAGGAAAAAAGCTGCAAAACGGTCAACAGAGCACATATTAGAATTATGCAAAGAACTGGAAGAGATAGAGGATGTAACAGCATATTCTTTGAATGATGAAATCCAGAGAAAAGAGATTCTGGAAATTCTTGAAAAATTTCTGGAATCCCTGAAAAAAGGTGACCGTGACATTTTCATACGACGCTACTGGTATATGGACAGCATCAGTGAAATTTCAGCCCGGCATGGAATTTCAGAAAGCAGAATCAAATCCAGCCTCTATCGAAGCAGAAAGAAACTATGGGAAAGGGTGAAACATTTATATGGAAAAAGGATTTAAGACATTAGAACTGATTGGTGATCTGGATGATAAATATATTTACGAAGCTTCCAGACCATGGAAAAAACAGCATCGTTTTTTCCATATACAAAGGAGTTGGAAAACAGTAGCCGCCGGGGTTATATTGCTTATTATGGTTGGAGGCACATTAAGGTATCAGGAAGAGGTCAAAGCGGCATTACAGAGAGTAACCTCCTGGATCGGACAGGCACTGGGAATCGAGAATGGTGACACTGATTTTTATACAAATGTTGTGGGAAAAAGCATTTCAAGAGATGGAATCACCATAACATTGAATGAGATTGTAATGGACAGCAAGAATCTATGGATCGCATATTCAGACAGCGAAGATTTAAACAACAAGAATCACATTGGAAAAGAACAAAAAGACCTGATCGCCCAGAATACAGACTCAGATACACAGGATACAATAGAGGACAAAATCTTATTTACAGAAGTACGAATTAACGGTCAGGAAATCCAGCAGGGCCTGGGCCAAAGAACAGTCAATAACAATGATCTGTCAGAAAATTCAATAACAGTAGAAGACTTCACAATCGGAGAAGAAATCAACACAGAGGGAACTGTAAACATAGAGTTTAAAGTATGGCCGATTGCAATGGCCGATGCCGAAACATGGGAAAACATTCAGAAAATACAGGCCGATACAGAACCTTATGCATTCAAACTCACAACATCAAAAGAAGAACTGGAGAAAAACACCGTAGACATAAATCTGGATCAGAACATTAAATTTGATTCCAACATTCTGAATCTCACAGAATTCAGATGGAATCCATTCGAAAGTACAATTTACGGAACATATCATGGAACAGTGTATATTTGACAGTGACTATTATCTGATCGGAACAGACGATCAGGGAAACAAAATCTGCTATCAGGAAACCGGAAGAAATGGTGAGGAAACTGTATTCCAACAAACCATAGACCCTGAATTCACCGGCTACAAAGAAATCTCCCCGGAAGCAAAATCAATCACATTACAATTATATGAAGTAAAAAATGATACAGCCCATCAGGTATTCGAAGAAAAAACTGATAAAGATTCCTCAGATGATGTCTACGAAGAATTTGCAGGCTACGTATATGACGATGGTGAAAACCCCACAGACGCCGGAGTACCAATAGGAGATAGATTTACACTACAGATAAGATAGGAATGCAGATAGTTACAAAATATAAAAATATATGATGTTCAAAATCATGTGTAATTGGTATAATGGTTTATATAAAGGAGGAATGCGAAATGCCGGAAATTTCATTATTTTACGGAATACGAATTACAATGTATTATGAAGACCATAATCCACCACATTTTCATGCTGAGTATAATGGGAATAAAGCAGTGATTGATATAGACAAAGCAAGAGTAATAAAAGGAGCATTACCATCCAGACAACTGAAACTGATTCTTGCATGGTGTGTAATTCATCAGGACGAATTGATGCAGAACTGGGAGCTTTCTAAAGATGGTCTTCCACTTAATAGAATTAACCCATTAGTATAATTGAGGAGGCATCTAGTATGTTATATGATATTGTTCAGGTAATTCCATATGAAGATTATACAGTATATGTATATTTTGAAGATGGAAAAATAGTATGTTACGATGCAAAGCCATTGTTAGATAAAAAAGTATTTGCTCCATTAAAAAATATAGATTTTTTTATGAACGCATGTACTATTTTAAATGATACTCTAGCATGGGATGTATCCGGGGACAGGGATTGCAGTAAATGTCTGGATATTGATCCGGATATGCTGTACAGTTTGGAAAATGTTGAAGAAAAAATAGCATAATCCTTATACTGTTTATATAAAAAAATGAAACAAAGTTAAGCCATTATATTCATTGGTATGAGCGGACAAAATCATTCGCATTCACTTAAAACATGAATGTAGTGGCTTATAGTAATTATTCGAGGTAATCTCCAAATGAAAAACAAAATCCTGGTAATCGAAGATGACAGAGCGATTTCTGAATTACTATGTATGAATCTGACCATAGCCGGATACGAAACAGTAGCTGCTTACGACGGAATAGAAGCCCAGCGTTTATTGCTATGGAACGAAGATGCAGACCTTGCAGTCGTCGATATTATGCTTCCCGGCAGAGACGGCTTTGCTTTGATGGAAGATTTCCGCGCAAAGAATCTCCCGGTGATCTACCTTACTGCAAAAGATGACGTAGCATCCAAAGTAAAAGGCCTGAAACTCGGTGCAGAAGATTATATGGTAAAGCCTTTCGAAATGCTGGAACTTCTTGTACGGATTGAAAAGATCCTTGAAAGAACCGGCCGTGCAAAGAGAATTCTCACAATCAAAAATATTCAGGCAGATCTCCAGAGTCATCAGATCCTGAAAGATGGGATTCCCGTAAACCTGAAACCACTGGAATACGATCTCTTTATCCTGCTCTTACAGAACAAAAACATCGCACTTGGAAGAGAAGAACTATTAAAAACGTGTCTGGGGCGAAGAATATCTGGGAGAGAGCAGAACTGTAGACGTGCATATCGGCCAGCTCCGCAAGAAAACTGGAGTTGTACGATGAAATAAAAAACAATCCCAAAACTTGGCTATCGACTGGAGGACTAACCGCTATGAAGTTGTGGAAACGGACAGTAGCACTTATGCTGATAACACTTTTGTGCTCTCTGATACCGGTCGGTGTCCTGAGCCTGTATGTCACAGGAAAAAGAAGCCTGAATAATGCTGCTGAAACCTATGGACGACAGCTTGCAAATGGAAAAAATCTCCTGGAACAATTCTGGGACAACAGTAAATATGAGCAGATGTCAGAAACAGGAAAAAATCTTATCTGGAATTCCAGTTTCTGAGATGCTGCGGTGAGAAAATGCTCCTCATTAATTCCGAAAGTAAAGAAGCCGTAGTAAACCGCACAGATTATGAGATTGTCAGCATGGATAATCTCGGTTTAAACAACAAAACGGATTCCTATGAGTACAAAATCCAGAAACTGAATCACAAATACTTACTTTTACAGCATGCGCTGCTTACAAATCCAGAGGGTTACGAAATACTTTCAGTTCGTGATGTTACTTCTATGTTTACTGAACTGAGACAGACGGCAGTCTGGTTCCTGGGAATCTATCTGGCAGTATTTTGCATTGCTGGTCTGTTTATCTATCTAATGATGAAGCGGACCGTACAGCAAATGGAAAAACTGCAGGAAGTAGCCGGAAAACAGGAAATGCTTATGGGAGCACTTGCCCACGAAATGAAAACACCTCTTACTTCTATTATTGGATATTCAGACACTCTGCGGCATGTAAAACTAAACGATGAACAAAAGACTGCGCTCTGGAACATATCAGCCGCGAGGGAAAAAGACTTGAAAAACTTTCCGGCAAAAATGCTTCAGATGCTGGGACTCCATCAGAATGACTCGATAAAAATGGAGTCACACGCTATAGGAGAACTGCTGAAACAGGTAGCTCAACTGGAAGCAGAACAGGCAGCGCAGAAACAGATACAATTACAGACAGAATACGAAGATTTTTCTTTGAAAATGGATGAAGAATTAATGGAAAGCCTGATCGTAAATCTGACAGACAACGCTCTGCATGCTACAGAACCAGGAGGTTATATTATTCTGAAAGCATATAAAGAATCAGGCAAAAAATTCTGGAAGTCGCAGATAACGGTCGGGGAATCCCACAGGAAGAAATGGGAAAATCACAGAAGCTTTTACATGGTAGACAAATCCAGAAGCCGCCAGGAGGGCGGAGCAGGGCTTGGACTGGCACTATGTGTTAAGATTGCAGAAGTCCATGGAGCCAGACTGGACATCGTAAGTCAGATTGGCGCGGGAACAAAAGTAAGAGTGATATTTGATAAAAAAGATAAAGAATTAACCTGATCAAGCAGATGGAATTTACAACTTGTTTACATCTTGATGAATACATTGGAAAGACAGTATGGTACTCTTTTCTCATATGAAGAGGGTACCTTTTTTGAAAAATTAAGAAAGGATGAGAAAGAAATGAAGAAAGTAAAAATATTTCTGGGAGCTTTTTTGTGTATGAATTTTTTGACAATGTCAGGATGTGACAAGGTTGTATATTCTGCTGTTGTAGAAGAAAAGGATAAGACTGATTCAAAAACAGAGGAACATAAAGAGAAAGAAACAGTTCAGAAGACAGTTGCCGAACAGGTACAGGCTCCGGAAAAATACCAGACAATAATACAGTCTGACTTAAGAACAGCAGAACGGACAGATCAGAAGAATCCTATGAAATTTACTTTGACAGCCAATGCTCCGGTCGAAGTGCCGGATGTGGATGCTATATGCCTGAAAATGTAAAAAAGTCGCAATTTCAGAAGAAGAGCCACAGAAAGTACTGGATACTTTTGTCAAAGGGCAATTGCTGAAACAAAATGATGATGGATTGGTAGAAACATATGAGGTGAATGGACTGACGTATCAATATACCGGTACATTTCAAAATTTAGAAGTACTTAGCCTTTGGGAAAAATATTCTGCGTTTGATGACGTGAAAGAAGAAAACCTGTCTCAGGACGAGAAAGAACAAAGAGCAGAACGATTCCAGAATTATATAAAAGCAGGAAACCAGAATATGACTGAAGAAGATGCAGAAAATTATGTAAAGGATATTGTTTCCGGAGAATGGTGCCTGTTTGACAGTGCATCAAAAGAACTCACAGAAGAAAACAGCACTTTGGAAAAGGACACTTTTTTCTTTGAAAGAATGGTCAATGGCGTACCTGTTAATTATATACGGAATTCTTATTTGCCATATGATGAATTATCTCGTCCCTGGATAGATGAAGACGATAATTTTCATGAATCGCAGTGCAAGGGATGGGATAATGAATCGCTGACAATGGTTTTCTGCAGCGGAACACTTCAGAGTTTTGACCACAGTGATCCGATTGAGGTATCAGATGCTTCGGACGAAGCAGTGTTTCTTCTGCCATTTGATGAAATCAAAGACATTTTTGAAAAAACAATCACCATGCAGATTATGACAGAGCAGGAAAACCGTCTGCTGGCAGTAGATGGCACAAGTTTCTTCGCACGTTATCCCTCTATTGATGCACAGACAGTTGAAATGACGATAACAAAAGTTCAGCTTGGATATATGCGTGTGCGAGAGGGCAACAGCAACACAGAGGGAAGCTTGATCCCGGTATGGGATTTCTATGGAACCTGGAATTCCCAAGAACCGGTGGCTTACACAGATAGCGGTGATGAAATGGTTATAGACAGCGTTACTATGGATCGCATCGGTGTACCGCTTCTCACAATCGATGCACGAGATGGCAGTGTCGTACAAAGAGTACAGAGCGGATCATCTACTACGTTTTCTGGTGGTATTGGAGAATGTGAATAAATCGTAATAAAAAAAAGTACAGTGTTTATCCGGTTAAAATAGAAATGAAACCGGAAATATGGTATGATTGGGACAACAATTAAAACCAGAGCGTGTTTGAAATAATTTCTACAATCTGCATGCTCCAGACATTAGGGAGGATACAACAATGGATGCAAACATGAAAAAAGAAACGAACTTTTGGCAAAAACAGTGATCAAGGGACTGGAATCCCGCAATATGTCCGGGTATTATGCACAAGATAAAGAAGCAGCATTAAAGCAGGCCCTGGAACTGATCCCAAACGGAAGCACAATCGCCATGGGCGGATGCATGAGTGCACATGAGATCGGTCTGGTCAAAGCTTTGCAGGATGGAGATTATAATTATATTGACCGCGCAAAGCTTGAACCTCGTGAGGGACTTATGGCAGCCTATGATGCAGATTTCTTTTTATCCAGTGCCAATGCAGTCACAGATGATGGTGTCCTTGTCAATATTGATGGCAATTCCAACCGTGTATCCTGCATTGCCCAGGGTCCGAAAAAAGTAATCTTTATTGTAGGTATAAACAAAGTCTGTCCGGATCTTGACAGCGCAATGAAGCGTGCCAGAAATGTAGCAGCTACAGCTAATGCACAGAGATTTGATATCAAAACTCCATGTAAGGAAACCGGAAAATGCTTTAACTGCAAATCCCCGGATACCATCTGCTGTCAGTTCCTGATCACCAGATATTCCAGACATAAAGACAGAATCCATGTGATTCTGGTAAATGATACGCTGGGACTTTAACCGAATCAAGTAAGTTCCCTGCCTCGATTACGAATATCGGATTGCCCCCGAATAATAAAAAGAACAGTCTCATTGACGTATAATAAGTCAGAGGGGCTGTTCTTTTTTGAAAATAATAGGTCTGAAAAAGTCAATATCTGTATCATGTAAATCAATTCCGGAATGGTTTCTGATATAGAATTCTAATATAATATCCATGAGGCAGAAGGATAACCATATAAAAGAACAGATACAGGTTAGAGCGTGTCTGAAAAATCATTCCCGCAATCTGCACGCCCCCACTTTGCGGGATATTTCACCCGAATCAGTTGCCGTAGCCCGCTACGGCGCCTCATCCGGGCAAAATATCCCACAAATTGTGACGCACATCTTGCAGAAAGCATTTTTCAGACACGCTCTAGCACTTTTTGCAGCTTAAGAGAATTGTATTCACCGGGATTGCATCCGAATTGTCTGCGGAATGCCCGGCAAAACGGCTGGCATTGCTGAAGCCTGTCATATCTGCAATCTGGATCATAGAATATTGGGAGCTCTGAACCAGTGGCAGACTTTGGTTGACACGATATTCTTCCAGATAGCCGGTAATTGTTTTGCCGGTCATTTTTTTG
>ENA-OPZD01000228-OPZD01000228.1-human-gut-metagenome-genome-assembly--contig:-NODE-228-length-17748-cov-3.577777_pt1 | contig 17748 bp, 16 predicted proteins | sample MGYA00242479_ERZ504495 | MGnify/ENA primary metagenome ERZ504495 (study PRJEB26092, sample SAMD00036286) | human gut metagenome | host: Homo sapiens | study: EMG produced TPA metagenomics assembly of... | reverse complement strand
TATTTCTTGCGTTCATTTTTTCGTTCAAGAATAATATTTACTTTTCAAAGTTCAATGCCAGAGTTTTGCTGGCATGATCACTCAAGATTCCGAGAGATCATTTACCTGTTTTCTGCAAGACGGATTGCATAATCTATGGAATTCACAAGACTGATCTGATTGCATTCTCCTGTTCCAGCAAGATCAAATCCAGTTCCGTGATCTACGGATACCCTGATAATTGGAATTCCAAGTGTTACATTGATTCCCGATACTGCATCCCACTTTTTTAAATCTTTGTTATATTTAAAGCCTTCTACCTTTAACGGAATATGTCCCTGGTCATGATACATTGCAACAACAATATCGTACCAGCCGCCAATTGCTTTCGAAAAAATAGAATCTGGTGGTGTTGGCTTTTTCTCTGGAATATTAATTCCTTCTTCCATTGCTTCATTAATTGCCGGCTGAATTTCCTCAATTTCTTCAACACCGAACATTCCATTCTCACCACAGTGAGGATTTAATCCTGCGACTCCGATTTTTGGTTCTTGAATTCCTATTGCCTTACATGCATTATTAGCAATTTCTGATACATTCAAGCACTCTTTCTTTCTTTACTTTGTCACAGGCCTGTCTTAACGACACATGTGTAGATACATGCACAACTCTTAAGTCATCATGTGCAAGCATCATTGTATATTTATTTGTATGTGTATAGTCTGCATAGATTTCTGTATGTCCTGAATAATGATGTCCCGCCATGTTAATTGCTTCTTTGCAGATTGCATTTGTAACAGTTGCATCAATTTCATTTTTCATTGCAAGATCAATTACTTTCACAACATATTGAAAAGCTGCTTCCCCACACATTTTTGATACTTTTCCGTACATATGCTTTTCCATGTCGACCAATTTCATGTCATATACATCAATTGTTCCAAATTCGAAGATAGCCTCTTTTACATCCTGTACTGCATGGATTTTGATTTCATTTTCTTTACCAAGAATTTTCACCGCTTTTTCCATGCAGTTCGCATCACCGATAATAATCGGTCTGCATCTTTCATAAACAGACGAATCTGCAAGTGCTTTTACAGATATTTCCGATCCGTTTCCGGCAGGATCACCCATTGTAATTCCAATAATTGGTTTCTTTGCCATTGTCTTCTTCCTCCATCCTCTGATTATTTCAATACTTTCAGATATATCTCACGAATATCATCCAGTGATAATTCTTTCATATTATTAACAAGAAGTCTTTTCTGGTCACTTCCTGCCTGTACCAAAAAGTCCAGATCTTCCATCTTTACTCCAAACTCTGTCAAGTCTGTCGGAATATTTGTTACTTTTACAATATCTGCAATCTGCCCGATCATGTAATCAGCTTTTTCATCTACACTCTTTGTTGCAAATTCCGGGAATACTCCATCGCATAATACAGCAAGTCTTTCCTTACATGCATCTTTGTTAAATTCCATTACATGTGCAAATAAGATTGCATTTGACACACCATGTGCAATATGATATTTACCACCCAGAGGATAAGATAATGCATGTACAGCCGTTGTTCCACTTCCTGTAATTGCTACACCTCCGTAAAATGCTCCAAGCATCATATTGTTCTTTGCTTCCATGTTATCCGCATCACCATAAGCTTCCCTGATGTTATGGAAGATCAGTTTTGCACCTGCCATTGCATAGCTGTCAGAAAATGGTGTTGCTTTTTTGATGTAAAACATTCCACTACATGAGCCAGTTGCGTCCACTCCAGTTGCCGCAATAATAGCTTTTGGAAGCTTTCTGATCATCTGAGAATCCAAGAATACATAATCCGGAATCATATTATCATTTACAATTCCTTTCTTTGACTGTTCTTCCGGAATTGCTACAATTGCATTGCAGGTTGCTTCAGATCCTGTTCCGCATGTAGTTGGAATCATTAATGTCTTAATCTGTTTCTCTGCAATTGCCGGATCTTTTAAAAGATCTTTCACTGTATAAGAAGCTCCTTTTTAATACGCTACAGAGCTTTGCGGCATCCATGACACTTCCACCGCCAATTGCAATAATGAAATCTCCTTCATACTGAGCAGCTTCATCCATAACTCTTTCTACATCCTGATATGCAGGTTCCGGTGTCAAATCATCAAAAAATTTTATACTCTGCTGCTGTTTCATCAAGAATCTTTGTCAACCCATCTAAAAGTCCTGTTGATCTTATGCCTTTATCAGTAAAAACCATTATCTTCTTTGCATGTTCTTTTTCTATAATAGCTGGTACATTTTCAATACAACCTTCACCTCCGCAAGTATATGATGGAATTTTAATCTGATAACTCATTTCTTAGTCCTCCCGTTTTATTTTGAAACTTTTCTTTTCTTATTTGTTGTCTTCTCGTTTATAATACATGCTTTTTCATTGTTTTTCCATTTGATTTTTTCATTTTTCCGTTTTATTCTGAAACATCATTATTTATTTTTGTTGCATTTTAAAAACATTTCGTATTATTCTGTTAATTATAAGCACAAACTATACAGGAGGATTCTTTTTATGCAGAAAACAAAGATTTTGGCCGTTGCACCATATGAAGGACTGGCCGATGCAATCTCCACAATTGCTCAGACACGTGATGATATAAAAATGACTGTCCAAATTGGAGACCTGAACACAGGAAAACAGATTGCAATGGAACTGGCTCATAATAATTATGATGTGATCATTTCACGAGGCGGCACAGCAGAACTTATAAGATCAACTGTTGAACTTCCGGTCATAGATATTCCAATTTCTGTCTATGATGTTCTGAGAACAATTAAACTGGCTGAAAATTATTCCGGTAAATTTGTTATCGCAGGCTTTTCATCTATAACAAACTGCTCTCGAATTCTCTGCGATCTGTTACAATATGACATTGACATATTTACTTTTACAAGCGAAACCGATACTCTTCCGACACTTCGCAAAGCATATGAAAACGGCTGTACACTCGCACTATGTGATATGGCCGGTTCTAAAGCTGCCCAGGCACTTGGAATGAATTCTCTTTTCATCTCATCCGGTACCGAAAGTATTAATGCTGCAATCGATGAGGCTATAAAGTTAGTACGGTCTTCTCAACATGTCCATAAGACAAAAAGACCTGTTTCAGGCACTTCTTTCTGATGAAGAAAGAGAATTCATGATTTATGATCCTGCAGGTAATTTATGGTTTTCCAGCCTTACAGATAATGATCGTAATATTGCCCTGATGAATCTGATAAATACATATCTTAAAGCATTTCTTAAAGTTCCGGATCAGACTGTCACCAGACAGATCCGCGATAAAATATATGTCCTGACCAACCGGCATTTGATATATGAAAACCAGAAATATACTGCTATCACCATCCGGCAGCAGATGGCATTATTTTCTGACGACTCATCCGAGATTACTATTTATAACCGGCTTGACCATACTTCACAGGAATATTCCAATGAATATAGCAGTTCTCATCATGTTGGTAATACTGCCACTCTCATACAGGAATACTCAAAAAATAATTTCCCTGTATTAATTATTGGAGAGACCGGAACAGGAAAGGATAAGATTGCCAGACAATTGTATGAAAACAGTCCCAATAATACAGCTCCGCTGTATATCATTAACTGTGAATTGATCGGCGAGAGAAAATGGAATACACTCCTTAATAGCATAGAATCTCCTTTTGCTGCCACAAATGCAACTTTATATATAAAAAGTCTGGCTTCTCTTTCAAAAGCTCAACTGGATAACCTGTTTTCCTATATAGACAATTCAAGGCTTTCCAAAAGAAACCGCCTGATTTTTTCTATAACGCTTGAAAATTTTTCCAAGGGACAGGAAGATCTGTGTCGTTCTTATCTTGAAAACAGGCTAAGTTGTCTTACTTTACGACTTCCTCCTTTACGGGAACGCATCAATGATCTTTCAAGTATTACAGCTCTTTATATTCATCGGATGAATATCACTATTGGAAAACAGATTATTGGATTTGAAGCAGAAGCAATGGATCTTATGCATTCTTTTCCGTGGCCCGGAAACCTTGATCAGCTTCATCATGTTATTAAAGAATTGGTTGTGATCACCCAGACACCTTATATCACTTACACTGACACAAAGGCTATTCTTGATGCCGAACCGGCAATATCCGGCAATGCCCCACAGACCACACTGAATCTGTCAACCACGCTGGATGAAATGAACTATCAAATCATACAATGGGTCCTTGCCGAAGAACATGGGAATAAAGAAAAAACTGCCAAACGTCTTGGCATAAGCAGAAGCACTCTCTGGAGAATGTTGAAAAATAAAAAAGAATCACAAACGGAAGAGGATGAAGTAATACGCCCCTCGTCTAATTAACAGGGAACATATTACTTCATCCTCTTCCACCTGTGATTCTTTTTATTTCATATTCATATTATTTACTCGATCGCATCCGTCTCAATCACAAATTTTACATTACCATCCATTGCTTTATCCTTACCGCTGAATGTACTGTATTTGCAATTTTCTGATGTCAGTACATCGATTCTGTCAAGTACATCACCAAGTTCATCTTCCACGGTGCTCTTCAACTTGCTTGTTCCTTCTTTGTCAAATTTCGCCATGCCTTCTGCAAGTTCTTTTGCACCTGACTGAAGTTCGGAGCTCCGCTTCTAAGTGCACCACTGTTGGCTGCAAGTGTTGCAGATCCGGAAGACATCTGGCTTCCCAGTGTATTCAGTCCGCTTGCCAACTGATTGGTTCCACTCTGAAGTGTATTGACACCGGCTACTAATGTCGGACTGTTGGATTTCAGTTTATTTGCACCACTTACCAGGGAATCATTGTATCCGCTTAACTGAGCGAATCCTTTGTTCAGTGCCGTGATTCCCTGAATTGCTGTCGGGAATTGAGCGGATGTCGCATGATTCAATGCAGCCAGATTGCTGTGCAGTGTTCCGATTGCACTGTTCAGTCCCTGCATACCTGCATTTAACTGGTCTACACTTCCTGTTAATGTACTTAACTGCCCTGCCTGTGCAAGAACACCTTCCGCATCTTCGATACTCTTCAACTGCTTCTGTAATTCCGGAAGTGCTGCTGCCAGCTCTCCCGAAGACTTCTTCAAAGTATCTGCATTCGTCATGATCGTTGCTGCACCTGCTTTTAAGGAATCTACATCTATTGTCGGCATCTTTGACGTATCAATGCCTGATAACTCCTTGAGATTCTGTACGGAATCTGTGGAAGCTTTTGCGTTCTTCAGTGCACTTATAGAACTCTGTAATTGCTTTGCTTCCTCGGAATTCTTATCTGAGATTCCTGCATACTTCGCTTCCAGTGCACTTATAGATGCAGCGATCGCATCAGAACTATTCTTTGCTGTTGTCTTAGCTGTTGCAATTGTCTGATTGTCAGATGCAACTACATCATTGATATTCTTACATGCATTCTCTAATGCTGTCTGCGCTGCATTAATATTTGCCAGAGCTTCCTGCATACCATTTAATGTCTGGGCAATTGTTGTAAGCGGTGCCTCGATGCCATTTGCCAGTGTTCCGCTTAATGTCTTAGTCTCTGCCATCAATGTATTGCCGGTTGTTACCATAGCATTTACCTGAGACATCAGACCCTCTACTTCTTTCGTTCCGAGTGCTGCTTTCATCTGTGCTGTTCCTGCTGCCAGAGCCTGGGATGCTGCCTGAAGGTCTTCTGTCGTTGCACCCTTACCATCTGTTGCAGCTTCAAGCTGTGAGATAGCGCTTTGTACCTGCTTCAGTCCTGTACTTAACTGTGTCAGCTGTGAAGCTCCGGCTGCCAGCTGCTTCTCGCCGTCTACATAACTGCTCACACCGTCTGCAAGTGTATTCACACCACTTGTATAATCCTGTACACCTTTGACAACTTTGTTTACACCATTCACATACTCTGTGACGCTGCCATTCAGCTCTCCGTTAGAACCAAGGTATTTCTGGATGCCGGCGTTCAATGTATCAACGCCTTCTGTATAGCTGTTCACACCATCTGCAAGTGTTCCTGCTCCATCTGCAAGTGTATCGGAACCACTTACTAACTGAAGTGCCGCATCCTCCAGATCATCCAGAGCGTTCTGAAGATCATCTACATTTACGATACTGTCCATATCCACATCATCTAACAGATCAGATAATGCAACAGTATAAGTAGAAGACATTGTAAAATCTTTTACATCGGCTTCGATACTTAAGCTTTCCGGAATTGTAACTTTGTCTATCTCTTCGCTGCTTAAGTTCAGGCTGTCTTTTAATCCCGGCATTCCGAATCCGACTACGATATTCTTATTACCATCAGAAATGATCTTGCCGTTATCAATTGTTACATTACTGAATGTCTCATTCGGAAGGATCATACCTGTCATCATGACGAATGGTGTATATACTTCTGTATCTTTTCCATCTACAGATACATTCTTCTTTTCATTATTTTTATAATCCACCGTGATCTTCAAGTGTCCGCTCTTTCCTTTTAACTCAGATGGTTTCATCTCTTTTCCATCCAGGTAATATTTTAATTTAACAGATACCGGAAGTTTCTTATCAGTCGTTCCCTGATAGTAGATATCCTCGCCATCAGTAGTCCATGTCAGCTTATCTCCGTCTGCAGTATATTTTTCATCACCTTTTACGTTCTTGATATCGCTCAGTGTACTTTCATCTTCCAGATTACCGGACACGTTTCCGGAATTCTTAAGCCAGTTAGATACGGTTACCTTATCCGTCTTACCACTTGCCTTGGCATTCACATATACGGTTTCTTCTTTATACACATCACTGTCTGATGTTCCACTTGCTGCGAAAGCTGGTGTCACACCCATCATCACTGACATTCCGACTGCTACAGATGCTGCAACTTTTCGTTTCATTTTTCTGTTCTTATTCATAATTCCTGCTTCCTTTCTTAATTATCATTATCATGGATTGTTAATAACAGGTTACTTTGCTTCACTTGTCTGTGGTTTTGTCTTTTTCCCAAGAAATCCGATGGATGTCTTGCAGATTAATTTGTCAAATATCATGAACATTGCCGGTAATACCAGAAGCACAACTACCATACTGATAATGGCTCCTCTTGCAAGCAATGTACAGATCGAACCGATCATCTCAACCTGTGAGTAGCAGGCAACTCCGAATGTTGCAGCGAAGAAACTAAGTCCACTGCTGATGATGGACGGCATACTCGTTTTATGCGCAATGCTGATTGCTTCCATCTTATCTTTTCCAAGGCTTCGTTCTTTTTGATATCTCGTTGTCATCAGGATCGCATAGTCAACAGTTGCACCTAACTGAATGGCACCGATCACGATACTTGCCACAAACGGAAGGCTGATTCCCTGATAATACGGAATTGCCATGTTGATCATAATTGCAAATTCGATAACTGCCACCAGGATAACCGGCAGTGAAATCGATTTGAAAATAATCAGGATGATCACAAATATCGCTGCGATAGAGATAATATTAACATTAACAAGATCGACATCCGTGACATCCTGCAGATCTTTCATCAGAGGCGCTTCTCCGATGACCATTCCCGTCTTATCATATGATTTTACAATCTTATCGATCTTTTTAATCTGTGTATTGACCTGATCTGTTGCGGATTCGTATTCTGTACTTACAAATGCCAGTTCATAATCTTTACTCTGCAGCATCTTCCGGACATCCTTTGGAATTATGGAATCCGGTACACTAGGCCCGATAAGTGAACTCATACTGATGGTCCATTTCACGCCTTTTACTTTATCGACCTTATTCAGCATCTGCTGTTTTTCCTTTGCATCCATGTTCTTATCCATCATGATAATATGCATGTTGCTTGCCCCAAAGTCATCCTTTACTTTTGCAATTGATACATTACTGTTCAATGTTGCCGGAAGTGAATCTGCAATATTGTAGTAAATCTTTGTATGGTTATTTCCATAAATTGCCGGAAGTAAAAGTATAAGGAATGCCGCAATCCATACTTTATAGTGTTTTGTGATAAAAGCTGATGGACGATCCATATTACTTAACAGTAATTTGTGTCTTGTCTTCTCGATTGGTTTATCAAATACAAGGATCAGTGCCGGCAGGATCGTTACACAACAGATCACGCCGATCACAACTCCTTTTGCCATTACAATACCAAGGTCACGTCCGAGTGCAAATGTCATAACACAAAGTGCAATGAAACCGGCCACAGTAGTTACGGAACTGCCGACAACCGACTTAAATGTATTGGCGATCGCATGCCCCATAGCTCTGTCTTTCTCACCCGGGAATCTCTTCTTATTCTCTTCATAACTATTCAGAAGGAAGATGGAATAATCCATCGTTACGCCAAGCTGTAATACTGCTGTCAGTGCCTGCGTAATATAAGACGTTTCACCGAATATAATATTACTTCCCAGGTTGTATAAAATCGCAAGCCCTATACTTAGCAGGAATAAAAACGGAACTACAAATGATCCCGATGTAATCTCCAGTACGACCAGGCTTAACAGTGCCGCGATCACTACATAGATCGGAAGTTCTTTCATTGCGATATTCTTAATATCTGTAACGATACCCGTCATACCACTGATAAAGCACTGCTTATTTGCGATCTTACGAAGCTGTGTCAGTGCCTCCATGGAATTATCAGATGATGTCGTATCATCAAATAATACCAGCATCATCGTTGCATCTCCATTGATAAATGCTTTTCTTATATCTTTTGGAATCATCTCTGTCGGAAGACTGATATCTGCCACATCGTCATACCAGAGTACATCCTGGACGTGCGGCACTTTTTCAAATTCCTTTTCCAGCTTCTGTACATCCTTCATATCCATATTCTCGACTGCGACCATGGAGAATGCACCCATTCCAAATTCATCTACCAGGATATCCTGTCCTTTTACCGTCTCCAGGTGATCCGGCAGGTAACTCAGCAAGTCATAATTTACTTTTGTTTTTGCGATGCCGATTATTGACGGAACAATTAATAAGACTCCTATAAGCAGCACCAGTATTCTGTGTCGGGCAATCCATTTGCCAACTTTGACCATTCTTTCCATCTCCTCTTATTTTCTTCATGTAGTTATTATTATAATCAGAAATGACTAGTAGTCAATATTTTATTTAAATTATTTTTTATTTCGTTGATAATCTTTATCCATATTAGCGCACACTAAAAAAGAAACAGCACATCCCGTGTTGTTTCTTTTTTGTTTCTATTCTATAATTTATTGCTTCACACATTCCGAAAGAAGCTTAATGTGCTGCTGCCTCTGCATTTCCGGCAACTTTTTCTTTTCGTTTGTCATGCATTGCAAATAATCCGGCTAACAGAGTTCCTGAGATGGAATGCCATGTACAGGATACCGCACAGATAATTGCAGATTCCGGTGTAGATGCAAACTGGGCAGTTGTAGTTGCAAGATTCGTTGCAAGTCCGGCATTCTGCATACCTACTTCGATAGAAATGGTTCTCTTCTTTGATGTATTCATACCAACCAGTTTTCCTGCTCCATATCCAAGCAGATATCCAAGCCCGTTGTGCAGTAATACTGCTACGAAGATCACAACACCTGACTGGAAGAACTTGGCTCCCTGTGAAGATACCACACCACCGACAACACATGCAAGTCCGAGAACAGCAACTCCCGGCATAACTTTCTGAAGTTCCCGGAATGTTTTATTCTTTCCCAACAGATAATTTAACAAGAATCCAACACCAACCGGAAGGATAACAGTCTCAATGATTGATACGAACATCGGAAGTCCCTTGATCGTAATCTGTGTACCGCTTGCCAGTAAAGATACCATGAGTGGTGTCATAACCGGTGAGACCAGTGTGGATACTGTTGTCATTCCTACAGAAAAGGCTACATCCCCGCCGCACAGATAAGACATGATGTTGGAAGATACACCTCCCGGACAGCAGCCTACAAGAATCAGCCCAAGTGCGATTCCATCCGGCAGGTTCAATACCTTTGAAAGCGCAAATGCAAGGAATGGCATGATCAGATACTGCGCAACCGCACCAACACAAATGTCAAACGGACGCTGTGCAAGAATCTTAAAGTCTTCCGTTGTAAGTGTCAGTCCCATACTGAACATGATAATACCAATGATAATAGACTGACATGTGAACTTGTTCGATACCATGTCTGTGAACAGTGCCAGATTTACCCAGCCCATCATAGACGGAAGGAAAAATGTAACCACTGCGATTGCGATTACAACAATTGACGTGTAGTCTGATAAAAATTTGCTTGTTTTTTGTAATGCTTTCATTACTCTTCTCCTCCTTTAAGCAATCACTGTCCACCAAAAAATCCCTTTTCAGAATATACTCTGAAAAGGGACGAAATCTATCCGCGTTACCACCCTAATTCTGTAGAATCTTTCTACAGCTCTCATTCACGTACCATCATACATGCTCCCTGTAACGGGGGATACCGGCGAGGTTTACTTTGATATTGCTTTCAACCCGCTTCTTAGAGAGGATATCCTTATCTGCTTATTACCTGCTTCCACCAACCGCAGGCTCTCTGTGAAATAACGATAGATTCGGCATTGTTCTCATCAACGAATTTCGGTGAACTATATATGTTTTACAAGTCCTTATTATAAACCTGTCATTTCAAATGTCAAGCATAAATTTTCATGCTTTTGCATATTTTTTCATCACATTCTGCAAAATGCTACTCTCCGATCCTTGGAAGATTCCATCTGTAATGAGCCGCAAGAAAACGTATCAGCATAACGATCAGTGATGACACCACCATCGCCGGAAGTTCTCCGTAACTTCTGTATATGATCACACATATCCACGCCCCCGCAATGGATGCGCATGCATAAATATGTTTCACAAATATATACGGCGCAACTCCTGCCATCGTATCACGCAAGAGTCCTCCTCCGACTCCCGTCATTGTACCAAGGAAGACCAGCAGAAATGTATTATCGATATAGCCGCAGCTGATACCTTTTGTCACTCCCATCGCCGAAAAGATCCAAGTCCTACAGAATCCATTGCCAACATAAGTTTATCATAGATCTCACCAAAACCATCCTGCAGATATTTCCTGCGGAAATATATAATACAAAACACAAGCACCGCAGCAAGTACGGCATATATCACATATACCGGATGCAGAAGTGCCGATGGCACCTTCCCAAGTATAACATCACGAACCATACCTCCGCCAACTGCCGTTGACACACCAAGCACGATCACTCCGAATATATCCATGCTGCACTCAATTCCAACCATTGCCCCCGATGCTGAGAACGCTACTGTTCCGATCAGTTCGATTGCAAATATAATCCACTCCTGAATATCCATCTTGTTTTCCCCATCTTGTCTTTTTATTTTTTGTAAATTTACTGTCCTGTTCATGCTCTGTCATTCTATTTCCGAGGTCTTCCAGCATCTCTCTGACCGTCTTCCCATACACCGGATGACGTTTATAAGGTGCAATCTCATGCAAAGGCTCCAGTACAAACGCTCTCTTATGCATCTCCACATGTGGAATACATAAAGTATCCGTCTCTGCAACCAGATCATCATAAAATATAATATCCAGATCCAGCGTTCTCGGTCCCCAATGTATGATTCGTTCTCTTCCTGCCTCTTTTTCAATTCGGTTCAGCTCTTTTAATAACTCTTCCGGATATAATAATGTCGAAAGCTTCAGACAACCGTTTAAGAAATCCGGCTGATCCGTCACTCCGTACGGAGGTGTCGTGATAAATGTCGATACCTTCTCCACCTTTGTATTCTTTATCTCATCCAGCGCCTGTACCGCGGCTTCCAAAATGCTTCTGCTATCCCCCATATTCGATCCGAGCGCAATATATGCCGTATGCCATTCACGCTCAATCTCTACACTGACCGTCTTAAGCGGCAGTCCGACCGGTGCCCACGGTTTCTTGATCTCAATCTGCACCTTCTGCAGACCTGCTATACGCACCAGCATCTCCTCTGCCAGTCCTTCCGCAACCTTCTCCAGAAGCTTAAACGTATGACTTTTCAAATACTCTGTGATAAATGCACTTGCTTCTCCATAATGGATAGATGCAGTCAGCTCATCTGTCAGTCCTGCCCGTCTGGTATCCGTATACATAACCGCAGACACCACAAATTTCTGCCCCAGTACATTTTCCTCCGGAAACACACCATGATTGGCAAATACTTCCAGATCTTCTATCTTTATCTTGTCCGGTTTCATCTCATTCCTCACTCTTTCTATACTTCGTGTCCCCGCATGATTGCTTTCGTCATCTGAATGGCTCTCTTATTTTTCTCTACATCATGGACGCGTACGAATGCACATCCCTTCTGTACCCCATATACGGTCGTAACCATCGTACCTTCTTCCCGCTGCGTCACCGGAAGATCCAGCGTCAGTCCGATTACGGATTTTCGTGATGTTCCGAGCAATACCGGATATCCAAGTTCATTTAATATCTCCATCTTATCGATAATCTCCAGGTTCATCTCATAAGTCTTTCCAAATCCGACACCAGGGTCAAGGATGATCTTGTCATCCTCAATGCCTGCTGCTTTTGCAAGTCTTACACATTCTTTCATATCATCCATGAAATCTTTCAGGAAGTCCTGATATTCCGCCTTTTCCCGATTATGCATCAGACAGCATGCAGCCTGATACTTTGCGATCACACTTGCCATCTTCTTGTCATATTTTAATCCCCAGATGTCATTGACAAGATCTGCACCTGCCTGAAGTGCAGCCTCTGCGACATGGCTTTTGTAGGTATCGATCGACACCGGTACATCAAATTCTTTCTTAAGCACTTCAATAATTGGCGTCACTCTTGCAATCTCTTCTTCATCCGTGATTTGGATATGTCCCGGACGCGTAGATTCCCCGCCTACGTCAATGATATCTACACCTTCTTCAACCATCCGGTGTGCATGTGCAATTGCCGCATCCATTCCGTTAAACTTTCCTCCATCGGAAAAGGAATCCGGCGTCACATTCAGGATTCCCATAATGTATGTATGATTTGCTGTATCAAAATTCTTTCCACCTATGATCATATTATTATCTCCATATTTTCTCTTCTTCATTCCAGTTACACTTCTTCTCTGCCATGCAGGAAAGACACATTCTGGAACGTTTATCACTTTCATAGAACAGTTCCTCTATCGGCTTCATATGCTCATGCCGTCTGCGGTGTCCCCTGACTGCCAGACAGATCAGTGCTTTTTCTTCATCCGTAAATGTAAAACCAGTCGGAAGAGAATCCAATATCCGCCTTGCTATTCTCTCTCCTGCGATCTCATGCGGAATCTGCTGTCTGTACTGAAAAGATTTGCCAATATCATGCAGCACCGCCGCTACGTAGATCAATTCCTTATCGAATCCAAGTCCTTCTTCCAGATTCTTAATGTAAGCAATTCTTGCCACATCCAGAAGATGGTTCATCTGATGACAACAGAATACCCTATCCGTCTCACATTCACAGATACGCTTATAGTATGTCTGATACACTTCATGATTCACCACCGCATTCAGACGGAGCATCCCTTTTTGTCTTTCTGTTACTCTTTTCATCTACATCTGTATCTCTTTCTTTTTATCGTCCAAGCATCCGGAAAAATCTCTCTTCCAGTACCGGATCTGTCTCAAATACACCGCGTCTTGCAATTGTCACAGTCAGGCTTCCCGGCTTCTTGATCCCACGCATTGTCATACACATATGCTCTGCTTCGATCATAACGATAGCCCCTTTCGGCTGCATATACTCCATCAAAGCATCAGCAATCTGTCCGGTAAGCTGTTCCTGAAGCTGCAGTCTTCTTGCGAATACCTCCACGGTACGGGCAAGTTTGCTTAATCCTACAACTTTCCCATCCGGAATATAAGCAATATGTGCTTTCCCATAAAATGGCAGGAGGTGATGCTCACATGTCGAATAGAATGTAATATCTTTCTCTATTACCATCTCATGACTGTCAACGGTAAATGTCTTAGAAAGATGTTTTCCGGCATCCTCATCCATACCTCCATATATCTCTTCATACATTCTTGCGATCCGGTCCGGTGTATCAATCAGTCCTTCCCGGTTCACATCTTCTCCCATTCCTTCCAGGAGCAGCCGCACTGCCTGTTCTATCTTCTCATGATCTATCATATTCTTTCCTTTCTCTGCGGATTCTGTACGCATCCTTCCATACACCGGATTACTTCATTTAGATATGACAATGAACCACATGCGATCACCGCACGTTTCCCACTGTCTTCTGTTGCATAAGTATACGCTTTTGCAACAGCATCTCCAATACTCTTTTCTGCGTACACGCTCATCTGTTCTGTCATACAGTCTCTTACACATTCTGCAAGCTTCTCTGCCGGCAGTGTACGTTCCTTATTCGGCAGATCTACCGTATACACCCGCTTTGCTGACGGACACAGAATCTGTACGATCTTCTCATATTCTTTATCTTTAAATACACCCATGATCAGGATAAGTTCCTCTCCCGTAAAATACCGTTCAATGGATGTCTTAAGCTTCTTCGCAGCATCTTCATTATGCGCACCATCTACGATCACAACCGGATCTTCAGACAGACAAGTAAAACGTCCCTCCCATCTCGTTGCATCAAGACCATCCCTCACTGCTCCTTCCTCAATCTGATATCCCAGCTTCCTGAGGCTTTCAATTACTTCCAGTGCCACGGAAAGATTTTCTCTCTGGCACTCTCCTGCAATGTGGTTCTGCATATGCGCATATTTTTATATGAAAATGTAAGTCCTTTATAATCTTCTTTTTCGATACTCATCTGTTCCGGCTCTGCTTCTGTGTATATACAGTTCAGACTCTCTGCTTTCTTTCGCAGGATCAGTCTGACATTCTCCTGCTGTCTTGCTGACACTACCGTACATCCCGGTTTGATGATCCCGGATTTCGTCTGTGCGATCTCTTCCAGGGTATCTCCGATCACCCCCAGATGATCAACACTGATCGTTGCAAATACTGCGCAAACTGTATTCTTAATTACATTCGTCGCGTCTGTCTCTCCGCCGAGACCGGTTTCCAATACAACCAGATCACATTTTTGTTTCTTAAAATACAAAAAAGCCATCGCCGTCTCTACTTCAAACACTGTCGGAACAGGTTCTCCTTTACATACAAGCCGGTCAATTGCTTCTTTTATCTCTTCCATGATCTCTGCAAATTCTGATTCAGAGATCCATTTCCCATCTATCTGTATCTTCTCCAGATAAGAAATGACTGTCGGTGAAACATATCGCCCGGTTTTGTATCCTGCCTTACTTAATATCATTGAAGTGTATGCAAGCACAGATCCTTTTCCATTCGTTCCTGCAATATGTATGAACTTCAGATCATCCTGGGGGTTCCCAAGTTCACGCAACAGACCTCGAATCGTATCTAAGCCAAGTACACTTCCGTATTTCGACATCTCGTCCAAATATACCCTCGCTTCTTTATAGGTCACGTCTTTATTTCCTTTCATCAAAAAATAGTGCTGTCAAACAGACATTTCTGCCTAACAGCACTATCATACCACTATTCAATCACACTAACAAGTGATTGCTTCTTTAATTTATTAGATATTCAGCAGATCACTGAACACCTTCAGTGCACCATCTGTCTCGTGTGCAAGTACACGTTTTGCAAGTACTTTACCAAGCTGTACACCTTCCTGGTCAAAGCTGTTCACATTCCATACAAATCCCTGGAACATAACTTTATTCTCAAAGTGTGCAAGAAGTGCACCGAGAGATCCCGGATTTACCTGCTCTCCGATAATGATGCTTGATGGACGTCCGCCTTCGAAATTCTTATTACGGTTCTCATCGGATTTACCACATGCAAATGCAACGATCTGGGCAGCTACATTTGCACAAAGTTTCTGCTGGCTTGTGCTGTCCTGGATCACAACATCTGTTTCCATCTGGCTGTTCTTGTATCCAACGAACTGTAACGGCACGATATCCGTTCCCTGATGCAGTAACTGATAGAATGAGTGCTGTCCGTTTGTTCCAGGTTCTCCGAAGATGACCGGTCCTGTAGGATAGTTAACCGGCTCACCGAAACGGTTGACAGATTACCGTTAGATTCCATATCCAACTGCTGTAAATGTGCAGGGAAACGGCTCAGTGCCTGGGAATATGGAAGTACGACCGTACTTGGATATCCTAATACATTTCTCTCATATACACCAATCAGTGCATCCAGCATTGCAGGATTCTTGAATACATCTTTGTTCTTAGAAAGTGCATCTTCTGCTGCAGCACCATCAAGGAACTGTGCAAATACTTCCGGTCCGAATGCCAGAGATAATACAGCGCCTCCAACTGCAGATGTAGAAGAATAACGTCCTCCGATATAGTCATCCATGAAGAATGCTGCAAGATAATCGTCACTCTTAGCCAGCGGAGATGTCTCACTTGTAACAGCAATCATGTGCTTAGAAGCATCCAGTCCCGCATTCTTCAGTGCATCTTTTACAAATGATTCATTGGTTAATGTCTCAAGTGTTGTTCCTGATTTTGATACCAGTACGAAGATAGAATGTGCAACATCGATAGAATTAAGTACAGCTGCCGCATCATCAGGGTCTACGTTACTGATGAATTTGGCTTCCATCTTGAATGTGTCATTCTTCTTAGCCCAGTTCTCAAGTGCAAGATACATTGCACGAGGTCCGAGATCACTTCCACCGATACCAATCTGTACAACAGTTGTAAACTTCTCACCGGCTCCGTTTGTGATCTCTCCTGCATGTACTTTATTTGCAAAATCTGCGATCTTCGCCTGCTGTTCTGTATAGAATGTACGCTTGTCCACTCCGTCAGCCTCTACAGCTTCTCCAAGCTGTCCACGTGTCATGTGATGAAGTACCAGACGTTTCTCACCTGTGTTGATCACTTCTCCGTTGTAAAGTGCTTCAAATTTCTCTGCCAGCTGTGCTTCATCTGCTAAATTTTGCAAGTGCTGCCAGTACTTTATCGTCAACCTGCTTTGCAGCATAGTTATAAGTAAGTCCTTCTGCCATCGGAACACTGTAATTCTTTACTCGTTCTGCTCCGCTTTCTCCTGTCATTGCTTCTACAAGATTTACTCGCTCAACTTTTTCAAGTTCTTTGAATGATGCAAGGGTATCTAAGTTGTTCCAGGTAATCATAATATTAGATTCCTCCTTCAAAAAAATAAATATGATCTTTACGGTCATGAGTCCGGCCGCATTTCTCGTTAATTTTAGCACATTTTCAGTATAATAACAATTAAAAAGCAACCAACATATGTTGATTGCTTTTTACCTTTTATATATACCTTCAAAACTGCATACAAGAAATATTTCTTTCATCCTACCTATCACCTTGCTTGGTCATGCCCTCGACCGATTAGTATCAGTCAGCTCCATACATTACTGTACTTCCACCTCTGACCTATCTACCTCGTCGTCTTCAAGGGGTCTTACTACTTACGTAGGGATATCTCATCTTGAGGGGGGCTTCACGCTTAGATGCCTTCAGCGTTTATCCCGTCCCGGCTTGGCTACTCTGCCATGCACTTGGTATGCAACAGATACACCAGCGGCCAGTCCATCCCGGTCCTCTCGTACTAAGGACAGCTCCTCTCAAATATCCTACGCCCACGCCGGATAGGGACCGAACTGTCTCACGACGTTCTGAACCCAGCTCGCGTACCGCTTTAATGGGCGAACAGCCCAACCCTTGGGACCTACTTCAGCCCCA
>ENA-OPZD01000227-OPZD01000227.1-human-gut-metagenome-genome-assembly--contig:-NODE-227-length-17806-cov-2.723005_pt1 | contig 17806 bp, 19 predicted proteins | sample MGYA00242479_ERZ504495 | MGnify/ENA primary metagenome ERZ504495 (study PRJEB26092, sample SAMD00036286) | human gut metagenome | host: Homo sapiens | study: EMG produced TPA metagenomics assembly of... | reverse complement strand
GCTGGTCTTGATATTTCCCCAGCGTAATTTCACAGCGGATATGAAGCAGTCCCTTTTCCATTTGATAATAAATCTTTGGAAACCAGACGATTTTTTCCCTTGATCTGCTTTGCAGGTCAGTAAAAAACCGCTGTCTTGTACGGTATCGGCTTCATACCACTTATTTTCCAGTACCATTCGTGCCAGCTTTTGACGGTGCAGGAGCTTCTTGAAACTGTCGTAATAGAAGCGGTAATACAGAAAAGCAACCAATGCACAAACACCAGTCGATATCAGTATGGTTATGAAGTTGTAAGGGGAAAGCGTCAAGCCATTCTCTAACAAGCTAAAATGCTCCCAATCGGTACGCATGAGCTGTTTGATATTCAGTAGCAGGAGAACCGCCACGAATACAAACAGAAGCGTTCCTATGGAAAAGTGATAGACAAGGTGCTTGTCGCTGGCTCTGATACGGTGTCCTTTATTCCAAATCTTACGCATAAAACAATCTCTCCTTTCTGTGTACGAAAAAAGCAGTCAATCCTAAGACTAACTGCTTTAAACTGTCTTTATTCAAAAATAAATATATCTTCTATCGGAGCTTTTACAGCTCTTGAAATATCTATTGCCAATTTAAGTGACGGATTATATTGTGCTTTTTCTAATCTCATAATAGTTTCACGACGAACACCTACAATGTCAGCGAGTTGTTCTTGTGTTAATTCTTGTGCTACACGATATTTTTTTAAATTACATACAAACTTTGCTTCCATAATTTATTTCCTTTTTTCATAACGATATAATAAATAGTTGCTAAGAAAAAGAACAAGAGCATAGATAAGTGAAACAGAAATCAGCATAAATATTGCACACCACTCAACATTACGGGAAAACATACCTATTGCCATAAGCCAGATAACTACAAATAATAGTTTAAAACCTATCTTGTAGGCTTCTAATTGTGCCTTACGTTTATTTTCTTGAAAAAGCTCATCTTCTAAGATATGAGAAAGTTTACCTTCAAAGAAAAAACTGAAAAACCAAAAATGTGAAAAAGCAAAAGGAAATATTTCTCCAAATTTATAGTATGTCCAAATCCGCCAAACCCCAGAAAACCAAACATTCCACAAAATCCCCAGTAAGGAGAAATTGTTCTTGAATATCGTTTCCCCTGCTGTTTTTGAAAGACATTTTAAAGCAGATAATTACTATATAGATAGCATATAGTGCTATTAAAGCTCCAATTACTAACATAGGAATATCCTTGTAAGAAAATACATATTCCGACATATCCATATTTTTGACCCAGCGTCCATCATTGTATAATAGGGAGTAGATTGTACCAACAATAAGCAATAAAGCACACCCTACCCCCATAAAAGTAATTTTTTTAATTTGTTTCTTTGACATATTTATCTCTCCTTTCAAATGAGATGTTTTGTATCTTTATGAGATAAATATATCACTCCTCATTGTTCGTGTCAATCAAAATTAAGACAAATACATCACTTTTATTTCTTCGGCTGTCCCTGCGGTGTAGGGTTCTGTGGACTGCCTGCGTTCTGGTTGCCTTTATTCTTCAATACAATATCCTCTGCCTTTACATACCAGTCCACATCTGCACCCGTATAGGTTTTTCGTGATACCGTATCAGCTACGGGATTGACAAGCTCCACGACTGCATTGTAAGGAAATTCCCTTAACGGTACTTCTGGCGGTACAGACACGGGGATAATTCCACCATGCAGACTGCACTTCAAATCATAGATACGCTTTTTAAGCTGGGTACTCGGTGTCCCGTCCTCATTCTGCAAGAACACATCTCGCACCGCTGTAAATTTTAATTCTCCAAATGTTTTCTCTTTGTCAATAACAAACCCGTTTGATAATCTCATAAATTCTTCACTCCTTTACTTTTCTTCAACTGCTACAATATCATCAGCAACTAATACATAATCGGTATGTCCCATATCCCCGATTGCGTAACCTCTGCCGTATAACTTCGGATTGACAAGTTTTACTTTCTGTTCATACTTGAAATGCTTTTCGCCAGCCTGCACGGGAATTTCCACCACAACATTTTCGCCTTTCTGTACGTCAGAATAAAGGTTATAGCTTCGTCTGGCTATGACCCTGCGGTTGTTTTTATCCCTTTCAAAGATAGGCTCGCTTTCGCCTGCAAATTCAAGAGTTCCAAAAGACTGTGCCATATCTGGCACGACATATTTCATTTCCATATTGTTTTACCTCGTTTCTTTCTATTTTTGATAAGTTTTTTTGATTGTGATTTCTTATTCTGGCGGTTGGGGAAGTACCAGCAATCCCCCAGATAGTAAAGGGTAAAGTCAATGCTTACGCACCCTTGACTATCCGTGTTCTTGCAGGTTGTAGGCAGACAAGCCAGAATAAGCGGAAGTCTGCCGTTTGACAGCTTCGGCGGAGAGCGTGATTTTTCTTTCATCATACCGTTACCGCCTTATGATTTCTTCATTTTACGGCGTTTGTAAAGATATGTTCCAGCTAATCCACCAGCAGACACAAGCAACATCACGACAAATGCCATTACATTTGTACTGTCGCCCGTTTTGGGACTGTCGCTAGGTCTGTTAGGCTTTTCTGGTGTCGGTGGTGTTTCGGGTTTTTCTGGTTCTTCTGGCTTTTCCTTAAAGGTAATCGTCTGTCCCTTATCCTCAATATCCTTATGCTCGGTAACTTTCTTCGGCTCGTCTGGATTGCTTAAATCGTATAATTCCTCAAAAGTTACAAGCTGTTTGCCGTCAAGGGAAGTAGCGTCAAAGGTAAAGGCAACTTCCACTTTCATAGCTTCGCTGTCAGCGGTAAACGTATAATCACTTTCCACACGCTTTCCATTGATAAGAAGTTCTGCATTTTCTTCTTTCAACATCTGCCAGCCCACAAGTTTGTACTGTGTACCGACTTCTAAGCCCTCTAAGGTTACGGTATCAATGATTGTAACGTCTTTTCCAGCTTCAAGCTCTTTGTTGCCGTTCTTATCAGTAGCGGTTGTATGTATCTTGATGATACGCTCTGTGATAAGTACCGTCTGCCCGTCGTCCTCAATGTCTTTGTGTTCTGCAACTTTCACGGGTTCGTCTGGATTGCTGAAATCATACAATTCTTCAAAGGTAACAAGGTTTTTGCCACCTAAAGCAGACGCATTGAATGTATAAGAAATTTCTACTTTCATTTCTTCCTCATCAGCGACAAAGGTATAGTCATTTTTCACACGTTTTCCGTCAATGATAAGCTCGGCATTTTCTTCCTTTAACATCTGCCAGCCTTTGAGCTGATATTTTGTGCCTTTTGTAAGTCTGTCCAATTTGACAGTATCAACGATTGTTACCTCTTTTCCAGCAAGGATAGTCTTTTCGCCGTTCTTGCTGGTCGCTGTGGTATGGATAGAGATTTCTTTTTCGTATTCATCAGTCAGCGTCCCTAAATCAACCACAAGATTATTTCTTGATACCACGATTTCAAAAGGTGGGATAAGTTCAAAGCCTTTGTTACTGTCGCAACGCATTTCTTCAATGATGTAGGTATCATAAGGCATTGCACCCTTGCTGTCGTCTGGTTCAGAAGTTCCAAACCACACACCGTCCTCGCTGGTCTTTCCTGCGTTTGTATTGTGCTTATGAGAAGCCCAATCAGCAGAAGTGGAGAATTGCCCGTTATCATCAGTTACCAATACATGATTTTCGCCCGTTGTCTTGCTTGTGATCCGAAACGGAACATCAGCAAGACGCTTGTGTGTGCCTGCACCAATTTTTACGCCCTCAATATCTCCACGCTTAATCTGATTATAGATAGAATGAGCTTCGTCGGTTAAGTCCACGATTTTTCCATTTTCTGTGATTGTAAAGTCAATCGGTTTTGCACCGTCAGTTAAGTAACCGTTTGGAGCTTCACTCTCAACAATACGGAATTTTCCATAAGGTAAGAGGTTAGAAGAAGTAGAAGCGATACCCTCAATATCTGTACGAATTGTCTTTACCACTTCATTTTTCTTGTATAGCTTGCCCTCAACCAATACCGCATTATCATTTAAGGAAATGATGTCAAAGGCAGTATCTTTCAAAGTGGCACTTCCTTGTGGCTTTGTATCGCCCGTTTCTAAATCTCGTTTCTGAATTTTGACACCGCCACGGATAACCTTGTCTGATACGGAAAACTGGTTACTTCCAGATAATACGGCAAGGTCGCCGTCCTCGGTAATCTGTGTTACATATAAGCCCTTAATCTGTTCGGACTTATCGCCAGCCTGCATATATGCACCGTCTAACAAGTAGCCGTTTGGAGCTTTTGTTTCCTCAACAGTAAGCGTCCCAAGTGGAAGAACCGTTTTGCCGTCCTGCATATAGAAGCTGTCGCCAGATACTTTGTATTCGTCCGCTAATTTTGTGATGTAGTGGGTTGTCCCGTCGCTGTCTGTTTCAGCGATTGTCTTTGTAACCCATGTACGAGTAGCTTCGGCAGGGAGATTGTCTTTATTGTAGAAGCCAGCATAATACTTCCATGTAAATTCCGCACCTGCTAAAGAAGCGTTCCCTTGCGGATTGTCTTTCTGTGTTTCCATATCAATCTTGAAAAGCTCAATCAAAGTGTCCGTTACTTTTGGCGTATCTGATACTTTCAAAATTGCTGTCTTTCCAACTTCAACCTTTAAGGAATATACAGTTTTATCCACTTTATATCCTGCTGGTGCGGATAATTCCTTGATATAGACTGTGCCTGCTTTTACCTCTGCAATATCTGTGTTTCCGTTTTCATCAGTCGTAAGGGTGGCAAGCTGTTTTGTGCAGTCTTTATCAGAAAAGACACCGTATGTTGCACCAGCGATTGAGTAATTCCCGTTACCGTCTGTGATGCTGGCATTACTGGAAACCTTTTGCAGTTTCGTATTTCCGACATTCAGTTTCGCCCAGAATTGTCCCAATTCCTGCCCCTCGCCAGATAGATATAACCGCCACATTCATAGCGTCCTTTATTTTCTTTGACAAAGGCTTTCGCACCAGAGAAAACTTCGTCCTGCGTAGCCTTTGGAATTTCATCATAAGAAGCTCGCACGTTATCACATTGCCAGCCAAGATGTACGCTCAATCTCTGCCAGACTACACATTGTTCCAACAGATAGACTTGTTTGTAGTTCAGTTCCTTGTGAGCTTCGCCATACTGTTTGACATACTCTAAGGATAACGCCACATCTGAAATCTGGTCAGCACTCATGCGTGAGCTTGCGTCAGCTCTGGTCTTGTAACCGTTCTTAAAGTTTGTGTTAATGTCGATACAATAGGCAGTTTCGCCCTCGACTTTCATATAGCCCTCATTGAATGTCGAACCGATAGAACCGTCATTCATTACTTTTTCAATGATACCGACACGCTCTGCACTTTCCGTCCAGTATTGCTTACTTTCTGCATGGACGGGTGTAGTCGGTAAAGCAGTAACGACAGTTGCAAGAGCTAAGAAGCCCGTACACAATCGTTTTAACATCTTTTTCATAAATCTAATGCTCCTTTCATTTTGGGTAATAAAATAGCCGTCCAATAAGAACGGCTGGAAATAGAAAAGGAACGTCATGTTAGGCGTTCCATAGTCTATGAGTTATTCAATTTTTTCTTGTTTCAATACTGATGTGCTGTACCATATCTTTGCATATCTAGGAAAACTTGCGTATCAAGGCTCATTCGTTAGTAGTAAATAAGTAGTAAATTGATGTGTTTGTTTCCTTGAAAATGCTGATAGATACTGTGTTTTAGCGGATAATCAGATTTTATTGTGTTTTGGAATTAAAAATATATGTCTATTAACATTTTAGAATATTATAGACTAATCAGGATATATTAAAGCTGAAAAAGCTTTGTAATGCATCATAGTATAACAACATTTCCATAGCGTTCTGTATATGGCAGCCCTTTTTTCTTCATCTGAAAAGTTAAACTTTAAAAGAGAAAGGGAATAGGGCAAACCGGATTGAGCAGAATAAACTCAATCCGGTTTTTGGTGTTAAAGATTATATACCTATGATTTCTAATATCTTAATATTTTTATTTCTTTGTAGAAACAGAATCAGAACAAATGATAGCTGTTGGAGTCACTTATGGCTTTTTTCGTCAGTACTTGAATATAAAAAACAAAACGCTTCGATCCAACTCTTGCTGAAATGTGTGCTGCCCCGTTGCTTATGGTCACTGGATTAGCTGGTGGCCGTAGTTTATATATATTCAGATGATATCATGTTTTATCATTTCACAGTAACCGTCAGTGCCGCATATACACCATTTTGTGCATATACCCATATCGTACAGGTTCCTTTACCAACTGCCTGGATAAGCCCCTCCGGGGTAACAGTGGCTACTGCTGTATTGCTGCTTTCATAGCAGAGATTTCTGTGGTGTCTGATCTTTTTGTCCTTTTTATTTCTTTTACTGTGATCTGTGCTGTTTTTCCTTTTTTCAGGGTTATTTTTGAAACATTCTTTTTGTTTCCGATCTTAGTTACGGAAACAGATCTTGCAATTCCGTATTTGCTGCCCTGTGTGATTACATGTATGGAGGCAGATGTATCTGTCACTACCTTTTTGCCGTTTACCATTCTGTAGGCTTTTACCACATATTTGTAGTAAGTACCTTTTTTCAGGTCCTTCTGGGTCCATGTGCTGATATCTCCACCGGTGATAATGGCAAGTTTCCTGTACTTGTAAGACTTTGTGCCTGTATTACAGCGGTTGCCGTATATGAAATATCCATCTGCATCCTTAATGATGTTCCACTGTAATGTCACAGAAGTTTTTGTCTGTTTTACAGAACGGGCTCTTAGCCTTCTGAAGCCTGTGCTCTTATTGATCGTGGGTTCATCCGGGACTTTCACTGTGATCATAATGGAAGCTGTAATTTTTCCATCCTCTGTTGTAACTGTGATCTCTGCAGTTCCATTTCCCACTGCTGTTACCTTGCCGTTTTCATCTGTAGTGGCAACTTTTTCGTTATCGGATTTCCAGATCAGTTTCTGTAAATCTGCATTTTCCGGCTCGATCTTTACTTTCAACTCTGTGGATTCACCAATCTTTGTCAGGGTTTCTTTCTCTGCTTCTATGGTGAGCTTCTGGATTTCCACAGGGATTTTCACTGTTACGGAAACTGTCGCTGTATAACTGCCGCTTACAGATGTTGCGGTAATGGTGGCAGTTCCGTTTCCAACTGCTGTTACCTTGCCGTTTTCATCTACAGTTGCTACTTTCTCATCGCTGGATTGCCAGGTTACACGCTTATTGTCTGCATAGGACGGTGTCACTTCTGCGGTAAGCTGGGCAGTTTCACCTTTCTTTGTTAAGGTAAGAGTATCCGGAGATACCTTAATGCCTGTTACCGGGTAGCTTGGAGAATAGTAGGTGTCTTTGTAAGTCAGTACATAAATGGAGAATTTATCTGACTTAAAGGTAAGTTCGTTAGTACTACTGTTAAAGACAGAATCTAATATATCAACAATTGCCTGATTCGTTGCACTGTCCTTATGCAGTCTGAAAATCTTGTACTCCCGGATGGTATAAGGCTGATTATTAATCATTTTATCCGGGATTTTAATCCTGATATTCATATTGATTATCTAAGTTGATCCTGTATATCACTCTTTCACGTAAAAAAGCACGTACTTTTATACCAAAAAGGCGTGCAAGTCTCGCTCCTCACACGCCATAATAATATCTCTATTCTTCCTTTAATACCTTTTAACGATTATCCCCATTCCAGTTCATTCTGTCTGATATTCCATAGTCCTGCCGTGACAGATAAAGAGCACTTTTATCCGAATACTTTCTTTAACAATTCCATAATATCCTCATTTTTCAGTCCATATCTTTTCAATGAATTTTGATCAAATGGTTCCTGCTCCAGCAAGTCAATAAAACTATGTATATCATTACCTACTGCAATCGGCAATCCTTCTACTTTTTCAAGCATAAGTTCCGATGCAATACGCAAAATATCTTTTTTATGCTTCTTTATGTCACTGGAATCCACTTTTTCACCTAAATCTTTTCGACTTTTCTAAATCAAGATACGCTTTTGCCTTGAAAAGTATTATATATTCTGGTCTTAGAACAGAAAGTCCATTTCTTATAACTTTTCCATTAAGAAGTGCCTTATAGTAATCATCATTCAAAAGAATTGCTGATAAACTGGATACTTCATCATCAATATGTATCGGTGTAATTCCTTCCGCGCTTTTAAGTTCAAAATCGCTTCTGCAAAACAATTCGATCATTTTCGGAAATTTATCTTCTTCTGGTTTATCAAACCTATAGAATTGAGGGTTACTACCATTTGTTGCTTTATTTCTATATTTCCCATCAACGATAAACTTCCAAAATTTCTCTCCAAACTCCGGAGTTAATGCTTCAACAATCAAAACCATATCCAGATCTCTTGTAGCCCTGAAATTCACTTCATTGCTCTCAAAAAGAATATCGCAGGCTGCGCCACCTATTAAAACATACTGTTCTTCATAATCTGCAAAGTACTTCCAAAATGTATCTAATCCTTTGACCATACATATTCCTCTAACATCTCATTAATAGAAATATCAACTCGTTCCTCTTCTTGTTCATCTCCTGTCAGTGACAGTACTACGCTTAAAGGATCTTGAAATCCTTTTCCCAGAAAATCAATAAAATATCCCAGTTCCAAGACAACACAGCCAATTTCTTCCAATTCACTCACTTGTTTTTCCGCTTTCACTCCACTATCTTTTAGTTCTTTCTTCGTCACGGCATAAGTAGGATAAACATTATCGGACAAAAGAGAATACTCACATAAAGCAGAAATACCTGCTTTCTTTTCAATTTTATATCTTCTCTCAAAATAAATCTTCGAATTACTGGATTTCTTAATACCATCTTAATCTGCTGCCATAATTGTTCTCGTTCATCCGGAATATCGATGACTCTTGATTTACCTTTCATACCCAACACATCAATATTTAAATATTCCAGTTCATCAAAACACCGGCTTGCAGATTTTGTTGACACTTCCAATCGTTTCGCCGCATCAGATACTTTTACTTCATTCCATCGTTCATAAATGGCCATTAGAAGCATTTTTTGCGTCAAAAATGAAATCAAATGACTGGTGCCAGCTCTCTTTCATTTCCTTTACTCAGCAAATATCCAATAAACGGGAGAAATACCTGCTTCCTATCTATTACAAAAGGAATTCCTTCTTCTATCATCTTTTCTTTTATATAAAATGTTGTTCGATCAAGAAAAACTGCACAGTTTAATCCTGTTATTTTTTCCACGCCAGCTCTGTCTCTACGCAAAACAACAAGTCCGATATCATCTTTGGGATGAATAGCCATCCATAATACACCATTAGTCTCTACTGTAAAAATGTCATATCTTCCACGATATGCTAATGGAAGTTTTTTATATACCTCTTTATTCTCTGTCATTATTACATTTTGCCGTAATTGTTTTTCCAAAAATTCTCTCATACTAATCACCTTTTTTATAAATGTGACTTTTTTTACGTCGCATTTATAATTTATCATATGTTGTTTAATTTTTCAAGTAAAATGTAATTACATAATCATAGACTTTTGAAGGTTCCATACGAATTATCTGATAGAGAAACGTTTCAGAAGGAACCTGGAACCAAAAAGTGTCCCCGTATAGCAAAAGCAGTGGCCGATATTGCCTAAAAAACCGCCTGGGAAAAAGTTTCATTTTGATACTTTATATGTTAAAATGAAACATATCGTATCAAGTGAGGGGTTTTACAGATGTCTAAAAAGAAATATAATCTGAATACAATTTACATCTCTGAGCGTCTGCAGGAGAATCTGAAACCGATTTCACAATCTGCATTCACTGCTGTGACTGCTCCCATGGGATATGGAAAAACAACTGCCATCAGCTGGTATCTGGACAAACAGAGCAAAAACGGAAATTCCTGTGTGATCCGAATCAGTATTTATTCTGATAATCTGTCTGTTTTCTGGCAGAGCGTTCAGAAGGCATTTGCCTTTGCAGGGCTTGATTTTCTGGATAATTATAGCTGCCCCTCAGATGCTGCCAGTGCCGGGATGCTTGCTGATGAGCTTTGTTATTCCCTGAGCGGTCAGATCTCTTACTACATTTTTATTGATGATTTTCATCTGCTGGGCGAACCTCATGTTGCAGATTTTTTTGTATGCTTGCCAACAGACTGCCTGAAAATATCCACCTGATCGTATCCGGCAGAAATGCTTTTCTGTCCGGAAAAGAGATTCTCCGTCTTGGCAAAAAGTTATATCAGATCCATACCAGGGATCTGTGTCTGAATCGCCGGGAGCTTTCTGTCTATACCCATCGCTGCGGTGCCAGCCTGAACGAAGATCAGCTGAACACGCTTCTCTATTCCAGTGAGGGATGGTTTTCTGCAGTCTATCTGAATCTCTGTACCTTTTTTGAAAGCGGACACTTCCCTGACCATACTTCTAATATCTATGATATGTTTTCCTCTGCTATGATTGCACCGCTTTCACATAAGCAGCAGGAATTTCTCACTGTTATGGGACTTGCAGATGAATTTACCGTCGAGATGGCTCTTTTTATTACAGGAAATCCGGAAGCCGGACAGATTCTTTCCCTTATGACCAGACAGAATGCTTTTATCACTCCTTTGCCTGATGGAGTCAGCTTCCGTTTTCACCATATGATGAAGGAATGTACACAGCGTGCCTTTGCCATGCTTTCCCATGAAAAACAGACAGATTTCCGGAATCGTTACGGACAATGGTATGAATCCCGGGGACAGTTCCTGCAGGCACTTGCTACCTATAACAAGGCTCTTAACTATGATGCAGCACTTGCTGTTATCCAAAAGGATGCAGGAATCCTCCTGGCTTCTCTTTCGCCGGAAAAGGTTCTCGCATTTCTTGATGCCTGTCCAACAGAAATCCTGAAGAACAGACCTCTGGCCCTTCTCGTATTAATGCGCCGTATGTTTACCTGGCATCAAATTCCCAAAATGCTGGAACTGAAGCAGCTTCTGACAGATACCATAGCTGAAGATAACACTTTGTCCGAAGATGAGAGAAAGAATCTCTCCGGAGAATGTGATCTTATTATGAGTTTTCTGATGTATAACGATATCACCGGCATGAGCGTTCTGCACCGTCAGGCCAGTTCCAAAATGACCAGACCTGCCATCAGTATCCGCAATACAGGAAGCTGGACCTTCGGTTCTCCTTCTGTTCTGATGATGTTTCACCGCAAATCTGGAACCCTGGATGCAGAACTGGCAGCCATGAATGAGTGTATGCCCCATTATTACAGGATCACCCAGGGGCATGGACAGGGTGCGGAATTGCTCATGAATGCAGAGGCAGCATTTATGCAGGGAAATTTTTCAGATGCACAGATTCTGCTGGAGCAGACTTATTCCACCATTGCCTCAAACGGACAGCACAATATTTCGCTCTGCTGTGATTTCCTTGCTGCAAAGCTTTCCCTTTTTCAGGAGGGTGTCACCTTTGTGAAGAACCCTGAAGTAAAACGTAAGGAGCTTCTGTCTCTCCACAATATGATGTGGCTGAATATTTTTGACAGTACTTATGCTTACTACTATGCATTGATTAGAATGCCGGAAAAGATTCCTGCATTATTTAAAGACCATATGTTATCCACTGTCAGCTTTCTCTCTCCCTGCAGACCTATGATGGAAATGATCGAGAATCAGGTCTTTCTTTCACAGAAAATGTACGCAAAAGTTATAGGCAGAAGCGAAACGCTTCTGCCTGTCTGTGAGAAAATGCACTATGAACTTGTGTCTCTCCACGTTCAGATCCAGACCGCTGCTGCTTACGCAATGCTGGGCAAACATCATGATGCACGACAGCTTCTGCAGAAAGCCTTAGGACACGCCATGCCGGATGGCTTTCTGATTCCGTTTGTAGAAAATTATACCTATATCAAGGACGTGCTGGGCAGTATTAATTCCATAACACCAGAGCCTTTCACAGACCGGATCCTTTCCCTTGGTTCTGTTTATGAGCAACACTGCCTCCGCCTGTCCAGCCGTAATTCCAGGCCTGAGATCCTAAATATGCTGAACAGCAGAGAAGCAGAAATCGCAGCTTTGATCACCGACCGTCTGAGCAACCGCGAAATCGCAGAGAGGTTATTTCTCTCTGAAGGCACTGTGAAACAATATGTCAACCAGATTTATTCCAAGTTGATGATCAACGGTGATACACGCACCAAAAGGAAACAACTGGCAGAGCTGATTTCTTCCATAAACAAGGGCCTTACCTGACACTTTGAGAAAAAAAGCAAGGAAATTCACATGACCAAAGTCTTGCGATTTCCTTGCTATTTGGCAAGAATTACAAATTTAAAGTTTTTTACTTATTTGCATTTCTGTTTCCTTGAGAATATCCTCGGGAATCTCAGTTTTATTCAGCATCATGTCTGCTCCCGGATTACGATAGAAGGAAAAATCCCTATCTCCATCCGGATATGTATGTACCATAGCAAGCATAGTATGAATTTTTTCATCTGTACATAAGCCAACGTCATCAATTCCTGCTTCTTTTATGGCTGCTCTCAACTGATCTCCAAAAAATCATTACCAACCTTACCAATAAATGCTGTATTATGTCCCAATTTAGAACGCTTTATTATAATAAATCATATTTCACTATATCAAGCTTAGCTGCACCATCAGCAAAGAAAGAAATCCCCTTTGCTTCCTGCTTTGTAAGAATAACCGCAGACATAACCTGCTCGCCGTCATTAATAAATACTTCCACACTAAACTTATCCAAAATCACACGCAGTTTTAGTTCATTGCTGTCACCGTTTACCAGACAACTGCTCTGATGAACCAGCGCCCGTTCGCTTCCTGAGAATTTTTCTATCGATTTTTTAAAAACAGATTCATCCGGACGGAAGCATAATGTAGAATGATATTTCTCATTCTCTGCAAAACAGAGTTCAAATTTTTATAAAGATTGTCTTTATCTGCCGGTCTATCACAAGTTCCAGATCTACCGTTCGTCCTTCAATCTGATCCAGTGTGAGCCTGGTATCTTTTATCACAACATTGTTATACTCGAACTTTGTTTGCACGCATGGCATTAAGTTCTCTGAATCGGAACCTGATACAATCTTCCGTTTTTAACAGACAGTTCTCTTGGAAGACTCATTTGTGCGAACCATCCAGAGTCATTGCATCGATATGCAAGCGTATCCCAGTTCTGCATCCAGGCGATCATAATTCTTCGTCCATCCGGCGCAAGCAGTGTCTGCATTGCGTAATAGTCAAATTCCGTAATCAACACCTTGGCAAAACTGTTCCTTTAAAGTATGTGTCTCAGGATCCAACTCCCCAATAATACATAACGTTCCATTTCCATTATGAAATTCTAATCCTTCCGGAAGCATATCCTGTGGACTTGTCAGAAGCACATATTTGCCGTCCAATTCAAAGAAATCCGGGCATTCCCACATTTTTCCATAACGATTTTGATTCTTTGCCAGAATGCTTACAAATTCCCATTCAAAGCCATTTTTACTTCTGTAAAGAAGGATCTGTCCGCTTCCATCAGCCGGACGACTTCCTATAACACAATAAAAGTTTCCATCGTTCCCTTTCCAGATTTTGGGATCACGAAAGTCTACTTTACTAGCCCCCTTTGGAAGATCTTTGGCTGTCAGAACCGGATTCTTATCATACTTTTCATAATCCTTACCATCTCCAACTGCCACTGCCTGTGTCTGAATATCCCTTACAGTTCCGTCTTCCAGTTTCTCCTGATTTACAGAAGTATACATAAGCAACTGTCTGCCATCCTCTAATTCTATGGCACTTCCTGAAAAAACAGCCGAATTTATCATAATCTTCATCCGGTGCCAATGCAGTCGGAACATAGTTCCAATGCAATAAATCCTTACTCACTACATGTCCCCAGTGCATACTGTCCCAATGTGTGCTATACGGATTATACTGGTAGAACAAATGATACTCTCCTTTATAATAGGAAAATCCATTTGGATCATTCATCCAGCCAACATAAGGAGTTATATGAAAGGCTGGTCTTTCTTCCTCTTTGATCTGCTGTCCCTGTATAAATTCATATTTTCTTGCCTTTTCCAACATTTCGCTCATATAGTTCCTCCTGTCAAAATGATATCTTCTCTTATTTTTCACTGCTTAATGAATCCTGATACTGGTCAAAATATTTTTGCTTGATTGAAAGGTAATCGGAAAGCCCGTACTTCTCCATTTTTTTCAGATAAGAATCCCATTCTTCATCAATTCCTCCGTTCAGGATCCAATCTGCTTTCTTCTGTTCTGCATATTTCTTAATATCTGTATCATACTGTGACACTTTGTTTGTATCATCAATACTCATAAATACATTAGGATAAACATATTTGCTGTTCATATCCTGTAAATATGTCTCATGCATATTATCCAGACGCCATTTCGCATCTTCCGGCTGTGTTACATATACGTCATAATATTCATTTAATATAGCGAGAGGACCATTTACAGATTGCGCTTCACGTACTTCCACCGGTGACTGATCTCCTAAGTCCATATGCTTTAACATTTTTCGCCATCTTTGTTTACAGACAGCTCAAAAATATTAAAGGAATCCTTCTCTCCATAGGTTCCCCAGTTATTTTGCGGAGACTGAAGGGGTGCATACATCTGATCGATCCATGCGGCAGCAAGTGCCGTGTTACGGCAGCTGGTAGTAAGCACACATCTTCCTCTGTCAAAACCGCTGGTCTCACTGTTGTTCTGTCTGGTGATATTTCTCATTCCATCCGGTCCGGTCAGTGCCGGAAGCATCACATAATCCGTATTGTTGTCTATATTAGCAATATCCCATGTGAAGCAAAGTCCATAACGGTGATTCTTTCCTTTTGCAACATAAGTAGACCATTCCTGTGTAAATGCTTCCGGATCGATCAGATTCTCTGTCACAAGTTTATGCAGCCATTTGATACCTTCTTTGTATCCTTCCTGAACCGTTGTATAAATCACCTTACCTTCATCTGTTACAGCAAAATGATCTCCTGTGTCCCCATAACCATCTCCGAATCCATTTATTAAGATTGAAGGATCCTGATCTCCGTTATTGATAATAAATGACATTGGTATTACATCACCTTCAATGGAAAACTCTTGTTTCAGATCATCTGCATGATCTCGAAATTGAATCAGTACCTGCTCCAGTTCATCTGTTGTGGTTGGAATCTCAAGACCAAGATAATCAAGCCATTTCTTATTAATATAAGGAATATCTCCAATGGCCTGAATTGCTTCTTTTCCGGAACCAAGCTGTTCAATCCACGGAAAGAGTAAATATGTCCATCCGGTGCTGTACACATGGTTCTGTATTCCGGGTATTTTTCAAACACAGCCTGAAGGTTTGGCATATATTTGTCAATCAGATTTTCCAGCGGAATAATTATTCCCTGCTTTGCATAAACGCAACAGATCATAATCACTCATGCCTGCATTAAACAGTCCATCCGGCAGATTTCCAAACTGAGCCAACGCCAGATTCTTTTTATCTGAAAACTGATCTGATACAAAGCAGGTCCAGTCAATATGAACATTTGTCTGTTCTTCCATTCTCTGGAAAATCACTCTTTTATTTGGATCCTGTGTTGAAGTGGCCGGTGCACTGGTAATAAAAGAAAGTTCCTCTGTTTCTTTCAATGGAAACTGTACATCCGATACCGGTGTATCCGGATTAATCTCAGCATCAAGCCTCTGCTGTTTTCCACACCCCATTATACTTACCATCATTGTTAAAGAAAGTCCAAGTGCAAGCAAACTTCTTACTCTGTTTTTCTTCATATCTGTATCATTCCTTTCTTTAGCCTTTTACCGATCCAACCATAATTCCTTTTATCAAAAATATTTCTGGAAAAAATGGATACATCACTAAAAAGTGGTAAACTTGATACTACAATTGTTGCATATTTCAACTGTTCTGCTACCTTTGCCATCTCTGCTGTGCTTTGGATATCTGCAATCATTCCCGGCTGTGGAGTATTCTGCACCAGGATTGAACGCAGTACCAGCTGCAGTGGCTGAAGATTTGCATCGTTCAGATAAATCATCGCATCAAAGTAGCTATTCCACATTCCGACAAATGACCACAGTGCCAGTACTGCAATGATCGGTTTACATACCGGCATCATAATTTTGAAAAAATGCTGAATTTCATTAGCACCGTCAATTGCAGATGCTTCTCTTAATTCTGCCGGAATTGACTGATAATAAGTTCTTGCAAGAATCATATTCCAAACGTTAAATGCTCCCGGAATCAAAACCGCCCATACTGTATTTACCATATGCAGCTGATTGATCAAAATAAATGTTGGAATCATTCCTCCCCCAAAAAACATTGTGATCAGAAAAATCAGATTAAAAAATTTTCTTCCCACAAATTCTTTTTTAGACAGAGGAAAGGCTGCCAGTAATGTTACAAAAACTGAGATCACTGTAAATACAAATGAATACAGAAAAGAATTCAAAAATCCGCGCCAGATCATCTCATTCTCCAGTACTCTTCTATAAGCATCCAAAGTCCAGTCCTTAATATCAGAGCTCAGTCCCTGATTATTCAAAACAGTAGGATCCATAAAAGATGCAAGCACTACATATATAATTGGAATCGCAATAGAAAGTACAAACAGTCCAAGAATCGTGAATCCAATTCCAAGGATCAGACGATCTGTCCTTGAATATTTTCTCTTCTTTTTCTCCATCTTCTCTTCCTCCTATAATCCCTCTCCATCATTCAGCTTCTTTACAACCCAGTTTACAAAAATCAACAGAATTACATTGACAACTGAATTAAACAGACCTACTGCCGTAGAATAACCATAATCACCGTTCAAAAGACCGATGCGATATACATATGTAGATAAAATTTCTGATGCCGGCAGGTTCATATCTGTCTGCAATGCATATGCCTTCTCAAATCCAATGCTCATAATATTTCCTGCCTGCAGGATAAACTGAATTACAATAATGTTCTTAATCGCCGGAAGCTCCACGTACCAGACTGCTGCAAAAGGTTTGCACCATCCATAACTGCCGCTTCTTCCAACTCTTTGCTCGCATTAGATAATGCTGCAGTATACATAATAGATGCCCAGCCTGCAGTCTGCCAGATTCCACTTGCTATATAAATAGTACGGAAAGCAGATGGCATTGTCATCCAGTTTGTGCTAATCCCAAGCAGCCTGTTCAAAGGTCCTACCGGTGATAACAGCATACGAACCATACCACAAAGTACTATTACAGATATAAAATTCGGCATATAGATCAGAAGCTGTACTTTTTTCTTGATCCCTGTTTTTTGAATACGATTCATAAGTAATGCCAGAATAATCGGAACCGGAAATCCCCATAATAATCCATAGATACTCAGCTTTAATGTATTCATCAAATAGTTCATAAAATCCGGTGATGATAAAAAAAAACGTCTGAAATATTCAAGTCCAACCCATGGACTTCCAAGTACTCCCTTGATTACATTATAATCTTCAAACGCAATCAAAAGCCCTCCCATCGGAAGATACTTAAAAATGATTGTCAGTAAAAGTCCCGGCATTAAGAAAAAAAGATATAACTGCCAGTTTTTCTTCACATACGTAACCTTATTTCTCCACGTCTGCTTGCTTACGGGCTTTGCTTGGTTCTGCACTGTTTTCATGCACTTTTTCCTCCATTCCTTTCATACATTGTTCATGAAACCGGTTAAGTAACCGGTTACTTTATAATCTGATGTTACTACA
>ENA-OPZD01000226-OPZD01000226.1-human-gut-metagenome-genome-assembly--contig:-NODE-226-length-17925-cov-2.443252_pt1 | contig 17925 bp, 21 predicted proteins | sample MGYA00242479_ERZ504495 | MGnify/ENA primary metagenome ERZ504495 (study PRJEB26092, sample SAMD00036286) | human gut metagenome | host: Homo sapiens | study: EMG produced TPA metagenomics assembly of... | reverse complement strand
CTACAACACCAGCGGCGCAAGCCATGTAGGGATCTATGTGGAAATGGAATGATGATCCACTGTGGAGACCCGATTTCTTATGCAAACATCAATACAAGCTACTGGCAGCAGCATTTTTATACATTTGGGCGTCTGCCTTAACAGATTGGAGGTAATAAATTGAATCCTAAAATTGAAAAACTGGAAAAGGAAATTGAAAAGACCAAAACAAAGATTGCGGAAATGCAGGCAAAGCTCCATAAGCTGGAGGAACAGAAAACAGAGCTGGAAAATACCGATTATGTAGCGGTGGCGCGCAGTTTCAAACTGACGCCCCAGCAGCTTGCGGATTTTTTGAAATCACAGCAGGCAGCCCCTTCGGAAACTGTTTTACCGCAGGAGAAGGAGGATGTGCATGAGGCTTAAAAAACTTTCCCTGCTGCTGGCGCTTACGCTTCTTGTAAGTGTCAGCGCATTACCTGTAACGGCTCATGCCGGCGGTTCCAAAGACACCACACCGCCAACGCTGACTGCTTCCATGGAGGGCGATGCCCTGAAAATAGAAAGCAGTGACGATCTATCCGGCGTGGAGGCGGTCTTTGTTGATGAAAACCGTATCAACTCCCTCACCGACGGGAAAGCGTCGGTCGCACTGAAAGATTATGCCGGAACAGAAAAACAGGTAAGCATATACGCAAAAGATTATGCCGGCAACCGTTCTGATGTGGTAAAGCTGGATAATCCGTATTACAAAGAACCGGCTCCTGAAAAGAAACCTGCTACGGCAGCACCCCAGAGTCCGTCCGGTACACAGACAAAACCGCCTAAGGAAGAAAAACCTTCCGGCTCAAACGCTGCAACCCCTTCCGGCGGCGGAAATTCTTCCGGTTCAGATAACAGTACCGGACAGCAGGAAAATACTTCTGCGATCCCGGAAGGTGCATTTACCCCGGAAGGCACCGGAACGGTACAGGACAACATCAGCGGTACGGATGGGGAAAAGCAGTTTTACACCATCACTACGGACGCGGGCAATGTTTTTTATCTGGTGATCGACGGGAAACGGGAAGATAACAATGTCTACTTCTTAAACGGCGTCACAGAGTCCGACCTGATGGCGCTTGCAGAAAAGAACAATGGCAGCATGAGCATGATTCCCCAGGAAGAAAGCTGCAACTGCACAGAAAAATGTGAGGCAGGAAAGGTTAATACTGGCTGTCCGGTCTGCAAAAATGACTTAAATGGCTGCAAAGGAAAAGAAAAGCCGGCGGAAACTGAAAAACCGGCAGAACCGGAAAAGCCGAAGAAAGAAACCGGCAGCGTCGGCACGATCCTGTTTATCCTTGCTGCCTTACTTGCGGTCGGCGGGATCGGTTACTATGTAAAAATCGTGCGTCCGAAACAGCAGGCCGAGGACGATGCGGAATTTGAGGATGACGGTTATGGCGAAGGCTTTGACCCGGATGAGGCATACGGGGAACCGGAATATCTTTCCGAGGATGATTTTGACGACAAGGACAGCAAATAAGGCTGTCCTTTTAGATTTTATGAAAGTGAGGATTTTTTCATGGAACATATCATAACCAGACGCCGCGGCTTTCGCAAGCTGTTGGCGTTTTTGCTTTGTATGGCAAGCATTTTGGGGCTTCTTCCGGCTCAGGCTTTTGCCATGTCTGTCGGACAGACGGCAAGCTCTTGGCTGGGCGACCAGTATGTGGGCTCTGATGGGAACCACTACCGTGCCCCGGCGCCTTACACCTATCTTGCCTACCATGCAGACGGAACCATCGATGTACACACCAGTTCCGGGGGCAATGCTTACCGGCACTATATGCTGACGGATTCTGACGGGATCAGCCACCAGGTTTACTGTGTGGAGAGCGGGATTCCTTACCATACTTCGGAAAATACCTATGTTTCGGAAAGCGGGACCAACAGCCAATACCTGAACCTGCTTCCTGCCGAGGCAAGGAGGGGGATCACCCTGACTGCGATCTATGGCTGGAAACCCGGTGCGGCGCTCCCTGTTTCCGGAATCAACGAGGATGACTATAAGATGGCAACCCAGATCATCCTTTGGGAATACCAGCAGCAACTTAGAAGCGATCCGTACAGCCGCCACGGAAACGGCCACGCAGACGCCGACCAGTATTTCAGCGTGATCGCCGGACGACCGGCAGAAAAAGCCTATGACTGGATTCTTGCACAGGTCGCTTCCCATTCCACAGTACCTTCCTTTACTTCTTCTAAGAAAAGCGAAGCACCGGAACTGGAACTGAAATGGGATGTAGAAAAAAAGGTCTATACCCTGACGGTCACAGATACCAACAACTTGAAGATCGATCTGGAGGCTTTGAAAGGCAGCGGCGTTTCTGTGACAAGAAACGGAAATGAATACACCTTTACCAGCAGGCAGATGATGATGGACCCGGTGCTGTTTGAATTCCGAAAGAATATCCCGGTGGCAAACGACATGCTGATCTGGGGCAGACCAGGCTACCAGACCATGATGACCGGTGCCAGCGATCCGGTTTCCTTCTTTGTAAAGATCAAAACGGAAACTTACGGTACCGCAAAACTTGTCAAGACCAGTGAGGACGGCATTGTTTCCGGTATCACCTTCCATATCTCCGGTACGGACATTTTGGGAAATGAAGTCAATGAGGAAGTTACGACCGGAGAAAACGGCCAGATTGAAAAGAAGCTCCTGCCGGGAACCTATCTGGTAAAAGAACTTCCGGTGGATCGCTATGTGACCCCTTCCGCACAGTACGTGACCATTGAAAGCGGGCAGACTTCTTCGGTACATTTCAGCAATATCCTGAAGAAGTTCCGTGTCCATGTGGTAAAGAGTGATGCTGACACCGGAAATGCCCAGGGGGATGCCACGCTTGCAGGAGCGACCTATGGGATCTTCCGTGATGGCGAACTGATCGACACTTATACTACCGGGCCGGATGGCAGCTTTATGACCCGCTATTATGTATGCGGGGATGGCTGGACGATCCGGGAAATCGAACCGAGCACCGGGTATCTTCTGAATGAAACCATTTATGAAGTGGGTGCATCCCCTTCCCTGTATGAAGTGGAACTCAATACCACAGAAAATCAGGTGACGGAAACGGTTATTTACGGAAATATCCAGCTTGTCAAGCACACCGATGACCTGGACCCGGATGTGCCTGAGGGCGAAATACCGACGATCCCAATGCCGGTATCATCGAACGCCCGGAAGCAGGCGCAGTCTTTGAAGTTTACTTAAAGGCAGCCGGAAGCTATGACGCGACAAAGGAAAGTGAACGTGACCTTCTTACCACGGATGCGGATGGTTTTGCTTCTAGTAAACCGCTTCCTTATGGGCATTATACGGTCCATCAGATCGCAGGCGAGGAAGGCAAAGCCTTTGTCCCGGACTTTACGGTATTCATTTCCTCTGACGGAAAGACTTACAGCTATATCCTGAACAACCGCACCATCACAGCCCGTCTGAAAGTTGAAAAATGTGACGCAGAGACCGGAAAGATTATCCCTGTGACCGGAACCGGTTTTCAGATCAAGGATCTTTCCACCGGAGAATTTATCACCCAAACCGTCTACTATCCGAACCCGGAAACACTGGATACCTTCTATGTTTCTGACGAGGGCTGGCTGATGCTGCCGGAGCCTTTGGCCGCCGGGGATTATGAACTTTATGAGGTGGCTGCCCCTTATGGCTATGTGCTTTCCGATCAGCCGGTACCGTTTACCATTGACGGCAGCGAGGCGGTTGTGACGGTCACTCAGTACAATATGCCGCAGAAAGGCCAGCTTACCATCACAAAGACCGGAGAAGTATTTGCTTCTGTCCAGGAAAACGACGGACTGTACCAACCGGTATATGAGGTTGCCGGACTTCCTGGAGCGGTCTATGATGTGATCGCAGATGAAGATATTTATACCGGTGACGGTACCTTGCGGGCAGAAAAAGATACGGTTGTGGAAACACTTACGACCGGCGAGGACGGCACAGCGAAAAGCGGGTCTCTCTATCTTGGCCGTTATCGTCTGGAGGAACGTCAGGCGCCTTCCGGCTGTGTGTTGAATCCTCAACCGGAATATGTGGAACTGACCTATGCGGGTGAGACCGTAGAGGTTACACAGACAGCGGCCGGTCTTTATGACGAACGCCAGAAAGTGGATGTCACACTTTTCAAGGCAATGGAGACCGATGACCTGTTCGATCTTGGCATGAACGAGGAATATAAGGATATTTCCTTTGGACTTTATGCTTCCGCAGACCTGACGGCGGCAGATGGCAGCGTAATCCCGGCAGGTGGACTTCTGGAAGTGGTCTCTGTTTCGTCTGAGGAATCCGGCGGTTACAGCGCTTCCTTCGCTTCCGACCTGCCTTTTGGCAGCTATTATGTCAAGGAACGCACAACCAACGGCGCCTATATCCTTTCGAATCAGGAATATCCGGTTGTCTTTGAGTATGCTGGTCAGGAAACCGCCCTGGTACAGATCCTTGTCAATGAAGGCGAGGCTGTTTCCAATGAACTTCTCCGTGGGCGTGTAGACGGTGTAAAAGTCGGGGAAAACCCGGAAGGCGGCGAGGATGTCACGCTTGCCGGTGCGCTCATGGGTCTGTTTAGACCTGATACCGAAGAATTTACTGAAGAAAATGCGCTGCTTACTGCTATTACCGGAAAAGACGGCAGTTTTCCTTTGAGAACATTCCTTACGGACACTGGATCGTCAAGGAGATCTCTGCCCCTGACCTTTATACGGTAAGCCCGCAGCAGCACCATGTATATATCGGTGCAGACGGACAGCATATCGAGATCCGTGTGGAAAACACCCTGATCCGCGGCAGTGTGCAGGTAACTAAAACCGAAGCTGTGGAGGAACCGTCCCCTGTGGAAAAGGAGGATAAGAAAGACAAGAATTCTTTCCTGCGCTTCCTGCCCGGTGCAGTGTTCGACCTGTATGCGGATTCCAACGCCAACCAGGAATATGATCCTGACGATCAAAAGATCGGTACGCTGAAAGAAACCGATGCAGGCTATCATACGGCGGAAAACCTTCTGGCTGGCGGCTACTTTATCAAAGAAAGCAAAGCGCCGGAGGGCTATCAGCCTGACTCAAACGCTTACTATTTTTCCATCACAGAAGATGGACAGGTCGCAGTTGTGGAAAATGGAGAAGCCGGGCACGGATTTACCAATGAGGCTTACCGCGGCAACTTAAAGATCACAAAGGATTCCAGCGACGGGCGCAAAGATGGTTTTGCCATCGAGGTTAAGAGTGCGGACGGCTCCTACTGCGAGACATTCACCACTCCAAAATCCGGCGTGATTGAAGTTAAGGGCCTTCGTGTCGGTATTTATACCGTAACAGAAGTTGCAAACCGGGCAAGCAAGGATTACATCATTCCTGATGCCGCTACGGTGGAGATCAAGGCAGATCAGACATCTACGGTCCAGTTCTTTAATGAAAAACCGGAAAAGCCGGATAACCCAAAGAACCCGGAAAAGCCTTCTGTTCCCTCCAATCCTTCCACCCACAAAAGCCGGTACCGCAGACCGGGGATGATCCGTATATTTTCCTGTATGGCGGACTGCTGGCAGCCGCACTGATCGGCGGCAGCGTATTTGCTGTGTATTATTTCAAAAAGGGAAAATACAGCAGGACTTCCCTGAAAAGAACGGCTGTCGGGGTTTCTGTCCTTTCACTCTGCGTTCTGGTGGCTCTTGGCAGCGGTTTTTGGTGTTCCGTGACTTGAACCAGTATGCTGAGAGTAAAGATGCCTATCGAGATCTTGCCGGATATGTGGAAGTGCCGGAGCAGACAGCTTCCCCGGAGTCGGCACCCGATCCGACAGAACCAAAACGGGACGATACCGATATTGTCCTGCCTTCGGTAGACTTTGAAACGCTCCGTGAAAATGGACCGGACATCATCGGATGGCTTTCCCTTCCTGATACGGTGCTCAATTATCCGGTAACGCAGACCGACAACAACGAATATTACCTGAACCATCTTTATGACGGAACCTATAACAAGGTTGGCTGCCTGTTTGCCGATTATGAAAACCAGGCAGATTTTTCAGACCGCAATACGATCATTTATGGTCATAATATGCGGGATGGTTCCATGTTTGCGCTGCTGAACCGGTACGATGAACAAAGTTACTTTGATGCTCACAGGCAGATGTATCTCGTTACTCCGAAGGGTGGTTATGTCATGGAGATCTTTGCGGCTTTTGCAGCAAAGCCGGAAGAATCCGGCAGTGAAACTTCTCCCTGGCAGCTTTCCTGGAAGGATGACGGTGCTTATACTACCTGGCTTACAGCTATGAAGGAACGTTCTGCGGTGGAAAGTGATGTGACTGTGACCTGCAGCGATAAGGTACTGACCCTTTCTACCTGTACGCCGGGCGGCACAGGACGCTTCCTTGTCATGGGAAAACTCGTGAAAGTAGATAACGAAATATAGATTTTAGACGGTGCGGGGGCAAAAGCTCCCGCACTTGCTGTTTACAAGGAGGATTTTATTTTATGGTAAATACCATGATTTCCATTCCCGGCTATGTCCATCTTTACCGCTCACTTTTGCGGTTTTACGACATGCCGGAAAATGAAGTCCGGGAAATGCTCTATCTTCTGAATACGGCAAACCTGGACTGCTACGAGTATTATCACCCGGACCGCAGTGTGATCCAGAGCGGACCGGTCGCTTTTTGCGGATGGCTGGAAACGAAAGACTGCCGCCCTTACCGCACAGAGGTACAGCTTTACAAGTCGCTGCTGTTTTTGAAGCGCAGCATTGACCGTGACCTGATCGTATCAGCTCAGAGGGAGGCTCTGCAAACCCTGCGCTGTATCATCTCCAATCTGGAATACCGCTTTTATAAAGCCTATGGCATGGAGATCGAGGACAAACGCACGGTCTATGGGGAATGTACCTACCGTCTGGTTCCAAGGGAGGACGAACCCAGCGTGTGCCTGATGCACGACTGGATCTACCTGCCGAGTGCTTAAAATGTCCCGAATAATACACAATATTCGGGACAAAATAAGAATACGATAGTTCCTATCTCCTGATATAAAATTTGAAACTGATGTATAAATTCTGTTCTATGTGGAATACTATTGCTAAAACTCTTGAAGCCTATTGAAAATTTGTCCCGAATAATATATAATATTCGGGACAAAAGGAGGGGAGCAATATGGCAAATGGCTATTCCAAACAGATTCAGGAGCAGATAAAAGCAGCGGCGGAAGGAACTATTTTCATCAGTTCTGATTTTGCGGATATTGCCGATACGGAAACCATAAGACGGAACTTAAACCGGCTTACACAGGCAGGTATGCTTCGCCGCATTTTGAAAGGTGTTTATGAAAAACCAAAATATAGCAAACTTCTGGATGAATATGTGGCGGCAGACCCGGAAGCGGTGGCGAACGCATTGGCACGAAGTTATCACTGGACGATTGCCCCATGTGGGAATACAGCATTGAACCTGTTAGGTCTTTCAACACAGGTAACAGCAGTATGGTCCTATATCAGCGATGGTCCATATAAGACCTACGAGTGGAACTCTACAAAGCTGGAATTTAAGCACCGAACCAATAAGGAGATTACCGGATTGTCCTATATGACAAGTTTGGTTATACAGGCATTAAAAACGCTTGGCAAATCGAATGTTACGCCAGAAGTCATACAGATGCTTTCCGAAAAACTGACAGACAAGGATAAACAGGCTTGTTTGAAGGAAGCAACAGAGTCTACGGATTGGGTTTACGATACGATACGACAGATTTGTGGAGGTGAAAAGGTACAATGAGAAATATAGCAAGACTTTCAGATAACGACCGCAGGGAGCTGTTCAGAAATACAGCAGATAAAATGGGACTGAATGATGCCATCGTAGAAAAAGACTTTTGGGTATGTTTTACGCTGGATTATTTATTTCACCGCTCACCATGGAAAGAGTCCATCACCTTTAAGGGAGGTACCAGCCTTTCAAAAGCCTTTCACCTGATCAGCCGGTTTTCAGAAGATATTGATTTGATTCTGGACTGGCGTGTATTGGGATATGGCAAAGATGAACCATGGGAGAAACGTTCCAATACAAAACAGGATGCCTTTAACAAAGAAGCCAATGCGCGTGCGGAGGTATTTCTGTCCGAAACATTCTGCCCGGCAGTCAAAGCCGGCTTATCCCAGGAAATCGGTTGTGAAGCAAATGTCTACATAGATGAAAAGGATAAACAGACGGTCATTTTCGCCTATCCGCACCTTTTTACAAATACGGCGACCTTACAGGTGATCCGTTTAGAGATTGGTGCGCTGGCAGCGTGGACTCCTGCAAAAACAGCGCAGATCGAACCTTACGCGGCAAAATATTATCCGAAGATTTTTGAGCAAAAAGAAACTGCAATCCTTACCGTTGCCCCGGAACGGACCTTCTGGGAAAAAGCCACAATCCTGCACCATGAAGCGAACAGACCGGAACATTTGGAAATGCCGCAGCGGTATTCCAGACATTATTATGATCTCTACCGCATGGCTGCAACACCGGTTAAAGAAGCTGCTTTTTCCAGGCTTGACCTCCTGAAGAAAGTTGTAGATTTCAAAATGAAATTCTATCCCAGATCATGGGCGAAGTACCCGGAGGCTGTGCCGGGCACATTAAAATTACTCCCGCCGGAATATCGGTTTGCAGCATTGGAAGCGGACTATAACTCTATGCAGGATATGTTGTATGGGGATGTTCCGACATTTGAGACAGTCATAGCAGCGGTCCAGGAACTGGAAAAAGAGATCAATACACTATAAACAATTACATATCCATTTATTTGCCGGCTATTCTAAGATGCTTTAGAATAGCCGGTTTCTTGTTTTCAAAGGAGGGATGCTATATTACGCAAAATGAAGTCAATGCCGTTTTTGACGAACAGGTACGGCTCTGTGCTGATACCTTGAAACGAAAAACCAAAGAATACACCGGGGATGACCCGGACCGGCTGATTGCATTTAAGGCAGCGGCAGCTTTACAGCATACAACGCCCCAGCGTGCCCTTGCCGGTATGCTGGCAAAGCATATTGTTTCTCTGTACGATATGTGCTTTGCCGAGGAAACAGTTTATCCGATGGACACATGGGGACGAAAAGATCACGACAGTCTTAACTATCTGTTCTTACTGAAAGCGATTGTAAAGGAGGGACATACCAATAAACAGATTGAAGTAAAAATTTTGAACTGCCAGGCGGTAGCGGAAGCAGAAAAACATGGTCTTTGCGGCAAGACTTACCCAGCAGGGACATAAGATTGCCTCAATGGACGACCTGATGGAGCTCTACGAAAAATCATTCAGCGTTCAGACAGTAGCAGCTATGGGGGCGCTTCCCCATCCTACCATCCAGAAATTTGCGGTGATCACGGTAGCCATTGTCGGCGCCAGCAGGCGTTTTCTGGCGCAGATCACCCGCCACCAGAACGAAGTAAAATTTATGAGTGCATCGCTGCAGTACAGCAACTATACGGGACAGGCGGATTTCGCTGTCCCGTATTCTATTATGACGGCTCCGGCAGTGGTACGGGAATTGTACTTAAAAAGCTGTAATGAAAGCATGAAATGTTATGAAGCCCTGTGCACTGCCGGAAGTGGGCACGATGCGGCCGGCTATGCCACGCCCCAGGGATTACGGAATGTACTGCTCATCAGCGCCACCCCTTATCAGTGGAAACATATCATCAGCCAGCGGGTATGCCGGAGAAATACAGATGAAACAAGGATCGTGCTGCTAAAGGTCTGGAAAGAACTTTATGAACTAAGCCCTGCTTTGTTTGCCCCGTCACTGACCGGGCCTTTCTGTCAGATAGATCGATGTCTGGAAGGTAAAATGACCTGTGGACGAAAACTGCAGGCAGATATGACGCCAAAGGATATTTTAGAAAAAGACTATCCTGCTCTTTGGGAAGGAGGCTGCCGATGAAAATAAAACTGATTGACTTTGGCGTACCGGGCACCAGCGTCCTTACCGTCCGCATGGCAATGATGCCGGGGCAGATGTTTATCTGCCCTATGACTGCACCTTACAGCCCGGAGAAATCGCCAAAATTCCTCTTGGTTTTGGACTGGAAATACCGGATGGGTATGCAGGATATATCTTTCCCCGTACCAGTATGGCGGTAAAAGGTCTGGTCTGTGAACTGCCACCTGTGGATTCCGGCTACCGTGGAGAGATCCATGCGATCATCAGCAATGTAAGCAATCAGGCGCAGTCTCTTTTTAAGGGAGCCCGTATCGGGCAGCTTGTGATCACGCCGATCGTCATTGCGGATTTTGTAACCGATCTGGGAACAGAACGAGGAACCGGCAGCTTTGGCAGTACCGGCGAATAGAAAAAGGCTGTTTGGAGAACAGTTTTTGAATACTTATCGGTATAGGGAGCGGACATTTCGAGAACATTATAAATATAATAAAGAAGTCACGAAAAAGCGGCCATTACCGTGACCGCTTACTTTCTGCTATTGAGTTCTTTCATAATACCGAGGATATATTGCATGGATTGAGGATCAAGCTGTCTTGCCTCTGCAATGAATTCCTTCAAGGTTTCCGGGTAAGTATTTCCTTCATCAAAGAATTCCTGCGGAGTCACACCCAGATATTCGCAGATGTAGAAAAAAGACTGCATAGCGGGAAGTGACTTTTTATTCTCAATATTATTGATGTAGTTGTTTGCCTGACCTAACGATAAAGACATATCGCGTGCGGAAACTCCTTTTTGTGTCCGCAGCTTCGCTAATCGTTCCGGGACAAAATCTTCATACATCGCCTTCACCTCCCATTCTGTAATAGATTGTACCTTACACCCCTTTATTATCCGCAAAGAGAAAAAGGGTATTATCGTTGACTTGCTAAATAAAATCTATTACTATGTGAAAAGTGAAGAATTTTACCTATCAGATGGAGGGATGACCGATGAAAGGAAAGACTTGCTGTGTTACCGGACACAGGGATTTGCCGCAGAATGAGATTAACAAAATAAAAGCCGCTTTGGAACATGAGATCGATGCTGCCGTTACAGATGGATTCACCTGTTTTATGAGTGGCTTTGCAGATGGCGTGGATCAGTATTTTGCAGAGCTGGTGTTGGAAAGAAAGCAGACCAATCCGGCGCTGGAGCTGATCGCAGTGATCCCTTACCGCAAGCGTCTGGACAGCCTGAATAAGAAAACAAGAACCCGTGAACTGCTGGAGGCTTGTGCGGATGTTGTTGTCATACAGGAAAAATATCTCCCAAGCGTCTACTCCCACAGAAACCGCTATATGGTGGAGCACTCCGACCGAGTGATCGCTGTATATGACGGACGGGAAACCGGCGGTACGGCAAAGACGATCCGCTTCACCCATCGGATGAAGAAGGAACTGCGGGAAATCCCGGTTGGAGAGATCGTCCTGCCGGATCACTTGAAACCAAAAACAAAATAGATACCTATTGATGCGCTCACTTTGAAGTGGGCGTTTTTCTTTACCCATTTTTAGGAGGAATGCTTATGTGGAACCTGATTTCATATTTCCTTACCTTTGCCGGAGGAATGGCTTCCGGCGTTATGCTGATGTGTCTTATGCAAACCGGAAAACTTGCGGATAAAGAATTTGAAACTATGAAGGAGGAATAAAAATTGAAACTTGTGATTGCAGAAAAGCCCTCTGTTGCTATGTCACTGGCAGCAGTATTAGGCGCAACGAAAAGAAAAGATGGTTATCTCGAAGGTTCCGGCTATCTGGTGAGCTGGTGCGTGGGACATCTTTTGGAACTGGCACAGCCGGAGGCTTACAAAGAACAGTACGCCAAATGGCGGTATGAGGACCTTCCGATCCTGCCGGAAAACTGGAAATATGAAGTTCCAAAGGATAAGAAAACGCAGCTTGCTCTTTTGTGCCGGCTGATGAAGGACAAACGGGTTGATTCCGTGGTATGCGCTACGGATGCCGGGCGTGAAGGAGAACTGATCTTCCGTCTGGTCTATGAATATGCCGGATGTAATAAGCCTATGGAACGGCTTTGGATTTCCAGTATGGAGGATGCGGCGATCCGTGAGGGTTTTGACCATCTCTGTCCCGGCAGTGATTACGATAAGCTCTATGATGCGGCAGTATGCCGGGCAGGAGCCGACTGGCTGATCGGGATCAATGCCACCCGGCTTTTTTCTGTCCTGTATGGTGTCACCCTAAAATGTCGGCCGTGTTATGTCACCGACACTGGCACTTTTGGTACAGCGTGAGTCGGATATTGAATCCTTCATCAGTAAGCCTTTTTATGTGCCGGAAATCACCTGCGGAGGTTTTACTGCTTCCGGCGAAAAATGACGGAACGATCCGAGGCTGAAAAAAATCCGTATGGACTGTGACCACAACTCCGCTTTTGTGCGTTCTGTGGAAAAGCAGGTAAAAACTATACAGCCTCCCCGCCTTTATGACCTTACAACTCTGCAAAGGGAATGTAACCGTATTTATGGCTATACGGCTCAACAGACCCTTGATTATGTGCAATCTCTCTATGAAAAGAAGCTGGCAACCTATCCGAGAACGGACAGCCAGTATTTGACGAAGGACATGCAGGCAACCGCCGCTTCCCTGATCCTGTGGCTGCGTGACAATATGACCTTTGGAAAAGGCTACGCCGGAGAGCCGGACATTGACCGGGTAACAGATGACAGCAAAGTGACTGACCACCATGCCATTATCCCAACTGTGGAAATCGCACGGACAGACCTGTCAGAGCTTCCTTCCGGGGAGCGGGATGTGCTTACCCTGCTTGCCGTCAGACTGCTTTGTGCCACAACGCAGGTACACCGATTTGAAGCGGTCACCGCTATATTGGACTGCCAGGGATATACTTTTACGGCAAAAGGAAAGACTATTTTACAGTCCGGCTGGAAAGAGGTGGAACGGATTCACCGTATGAGTATCAGGCAGAGTGAAACGGAACACAAAGAAAATGAAGCTGTCGCTCTCCCTGTGCTGCAGGAAGGACTAGACTTTTGAAGCTGTATCAGCAAGTCTCCGTGAAGGGAAAACTTCACCGCCGAAACACTATACGGAGGACACACTGCTGTCCGCTATGGAGACTGCCGGTGCGGAAGATATGCCGGAAGATGCCGAGCGTAAAGGATTGGGTACTCCGGCTACCCGTGCGGCAACACTGGAAAAGCTGGTTTCTGCCGGATTTGTACAGCGAAAGAAAAAGCAGCTCATTCCTACGGAAAAAGGAAAGAACCTGATCGCAGTCCTGCCGGACAATATCAAATCTCCCATCTTAACTGCAGAATGGGAATCCATGCTGAAACAAGTGGAACATGGCGAACTGTCGGCAACATCTTTTATGGATCAGATTGCAGATATGAGCCGGACGCTGGTAAAAGAACATACTACCCCGGAAGAACGTTTTGCGGATCTGTTTCCTTCTTCCAAAGGAACTGCACACGAAGCCGTGGGGGTATGTCCCCGCTGCGGTGCCCCGGTATTTGAAGGAAAGAAAAGGTTTTTTCTGCGGCAACAGGGAATGTTCTTTTGCTCTTTGGAAAGATAACCGTTTCTTTTCCAGCAAGAAAAAATCTATCACAAAGTCTGTGGCAGCGGCTCTTTTGAAAGAGGGCCGCATTTTCTATGTCCGGGCTTTACAGTGAAAAAACAGGAAGGACCTATGATGCGGAAGTGATCCTGGATGATACCGGCGGTAAATATGTGAATTTCAAGCTGGAATTTCCCGTAAAGAAAGGCAGGCGCAAATGATTGATCGAAAAACCTTTGAATATGGAGGTTATCACTTCACGCCCATACGAAAATTTTACAAAAAAGAAGGCGACTTTTTCGCCATATCGAAACGGCTGGCAAGTGACCCCAACTTAGGGCTGTGTACCTATCAGGAGCGGCAAAAGGTACCCTTTGATTATAGAGGGTTTTATGCTGTTTCAACTGACAAAGAATGTGATATTTTCCGCTGCGAAGAAAATGGCTTGTTGTATGTACCGGGAAAAAACGAACTTTTTATTTACCATGAACCAAAACAGAAAAAGCGGAACCCTATCGCCGATGCCCTTTCACAGTCCAGGAATGTTACTGATGCAACCGGAATTTCCGGCGGCAGACAAAGCAGTGACCCGGAAAGGTAGGCATTATGGCAGAGAGGGAATTAAAAACGCTCGGAGCAGTCTGCAATCCGAAAGCTGGTTACAGAGCTTTGCGCCAACTATGACTCTCAGGATAAGATCTGCCTTCCCCTGGACAGCCCTTGCTACATGCTGAATAAATGGTGGACCGGTGCTTATTGCCGGTACTTTGAAAAAGCGGTGTTGCCGGTGGATGCAGCACTGGAATCAGCCATTACCGGCGAGGATACCTCCATGAGACAGAAAATATGCTCTGTGTGTGGAAATCATATCTTCCTATAACCAGCCAGGCATATTGCTCCGATGCCTGCCGGGTCCTATGCAAGACGGAAATCCGAGCGGAAACGCAAACGCCGGCAGCGGCAAAACCAACCATGATATGTCCGCAACTTAGCCCCAAAAGTCCTTGATTTTCAATGGCTATTCGCATCTGTTTTTAAGGGAGCTGTATAAGAATACTCCGGTGCTTTGAAATGAGGTTAAGTTGCGGACAAAACTTATATTTTAACAAAAACGATAGGAGGCGATTTTTTGAATATCAACACGATTACTGCAGAGGATCTTCGCCGTATGCCGGATAAGGAAGGACTGATTTTACAGGGCTGCGGCGGAGATCTGACAGAATGGGTGGACGGGATCAACGAAATGCTGACAAATGCAGGCATATTGAAAGATGGCAGCCAGTTTGAAAATGTGTTTGCTTTTCAGCACGGAGAACTGACCTGTCTGCTTTACCCTTTTGATGATGTGAAACTGGATATAGGGAAACTTGCCCTGTGGCGTTTACAGACCCATGAAGTCTATGGCGGCACATGGCTGTCGGACTTTGTGCCGAATTATTTAGGCGGATTTATAGAAACACCGGAACCATTGGCAGATAAACCGGACTGCCCTCTGATCGGAGCAGATGGGAACATTTTTAATCTGCTTGGTATTGCTTCCCGTACTTTGCGGGAGCATGGTCTAAAAGAACAGGCAAAAGAAATGTCTGACCGGGTATTTGCTTCCGGCAGTTATGGAGAAGCGCTCTGTATCATTGGCGAATATGTCAACATCACAGATTCCGAACCGGAGCATAAGAATTCTCTCCGTCAGCAGCTAAAGGCAACAAAACCGGCAGACCCAGTAAAAAAGCAACAAACTTCCAAACAGCAGGAACGATAAGGAGGGATGCGAAATGGAAAGGAAACGGACCTATGGTGTATGGGCAGTACGAAGCAGCACTTCTATTTTCGGACCGGCACAAAGCTGGTGCAAGGAAAATGGAAAACCGTTGGAGTTTGATAGCAAAGCCGACGCTGAAAACTATGCAAAGGAAGCCAACGAGCATACGACAGCAAATGTCCGATACTATGTGAAAGAAAAAGAACCGGAACCCGGCGCTGTTCGGAAAGGAACATCTCAACCGGAACTGGATGCGCGCAGCCATGAAGAAGTAATACCAAGAAATGATGCAGCGGAAAAACAAAACGAGATTCCGGGCCGACAGATTCCTTCTCAAACAGATCCGCTGGTAGAAATCCGCTCTGCGGTCCATAGTAATTACGCGGGTATGGTCGCTATGCTGGGTGCGGACAACCGTGTGTATTTGGGGCGTGAGGAACGTTGCCATTACCAGGATATGCAGCCATCTTACTATGACAATCAGGACGGTTCCCTGTGTTTTGTCTGTGATCAGCCCGATATGTATTATTTTCTTTATGGAGAAGGCTGGGCGCATACCCAGACGGAAATGTTGGAACGAGGGCTTACCTTGCGCCAGTATGAAGAATTTGCGAGACTGCAAAATGGGGTCCTTGCACAGTTTACCACCCAAAGAGAAATTCTGTTTGCCGGACAGCCGTTTCAGGCGCCGGAAAGTTATCTTCGCAATGCGGAACTTTATGAGGAAGGACAAACCGGGAACTACAATATGCTGGATGGCAGGCTGAACAACGAACCTCCTGTGCGCCCGGATCTGACAGACGGACAGACGGATGAAGAAATCCGGGAGCTGGTGCCGGAAGCAAAGCCGTCTTTGATGGACCGTTTGAAAGCAGACAAACCGGAGCATGAAGCAAGGCAGATGATCCCTCCTGTGCCGGAAAGGGAACGCTGATGGCCGGGGTAAGATTTGAGGATGTAGATCTTTTGGGTGCTCTTTCCCGTATCGTAGATCTTCATACCCAACATTATAAAGAGGACTTTGACCTGGATAAGGAACTGATTTCAAAACTGGCTGTGTCAGACCGTTCAGAGGATAAACAGCTTCTTTGGATGTCACGCCCTTGCGGAACCTATACCCTGCGCGAACGGGAAGTTTATCTGGATGGAAGCCATGAAAATAAAGTGTGGCGGTTTTACCAGGAACAGACAAATGATCCCGTTTTGGCTTATGCCATCTCTTTGAAAGAAGTCAGGGACGGAAAAATATTTGGCAATCTCTATCCGCTAAATTATAGAGAACATGTGGAACGGATGAAAAAGCTGACCTGTCCAATCGGAAATGTAGCCGTTGCATTTGCGGATGGAAATGTTATCACGATTCCCTATCAGGAACGGAGACAGCTTATGAACCGGTTTATGCCAGAGCATGGAGCCCCTAAAACAATGACTTATCTGCCGGAAAATGAGCCGGAGCTGATGATGATTCTAAAACGGGAACGCTTCAAACGCAGCTATCATGCGACAGCCGGAAATCTGGAGGAATATCTTGATAAGCTGGAAAAGACCACCCTGCGGGAAAAACTCAAAAGAGCAAAGACGGTGGTTTCAACACAGGAGGTCTCATCTCATAAAAGAGGGTTGGAACGATGAAGGGCGGGCATAACAAAAAATCCGTCCGCGTCGAATTTGTCATGTCCGAACCGGAGGCCGAACTGGTAAAAGAACGCATGGCGGAACTTGGCATTACCAACCTGTCGGCATATCTGCGAAAGATGGCCGTAGACGGTTACATCATTCACCTTGATATGGGAGATATTCAGGAAATGATCCGGCTTCTCCGCATTTGTTCCAATAACTTAAACCAATATACCAGACGGGCCAATGAGACCGGCAATATTTATGCCGCAGATATAGATGACATCCGCACCCGTCTGGACAGCCTTTGGGATGGCATGGACAAACTGATCCGGGGATTTGCAAATCTTTCATAATATTAAACTAATTTTGAAATGGCATCTTGATATGGGTTCATTTATTCTTAACAGTTTTTTATCGACGATATTATTATGTGGATAACGATAAGTCCTATGATAAAATAATTTGGCATGGAGGTAATAAAAATGTGTAAAATTGTTATTATTGAAGATGATATAGATATTTGCAATATGATTAAAAAATTCTTGGAAAATAATAAATATAGTGTTCAATATGCTTTAAATGGTATAGAAGGAATAAATTTGTGCAAATCTTTTGTTCCGGACTTGATAATACTTGACATTATGTTGCCAGGGCTGAATGGGGATGATGTATTACAGAAATTGCGAAAATTTACAAACGCTCCTGTTATTGTTGTATCAGCAAAAACAATGGTTCAGACCAAAATAGAATTATTAAAAATAGGGCAGATGACTACATGACAAAACCATTTGATTTGTATGAGCTTCTTGCACGTATTGAGGCAAATTTAAAACGGACTGTCGATATCCTTATCAAAATAATAATACTTTGATATACAAAAATATAAAGATCAATAACTCTTTGGTTTATATAAACGGAGTATTAGTACCATTTACATCAACAGAATTGAGCATTTTAGAATTGCTATTGCAATACCCACAGAAAATAATTTTCAAAAC
>ENA-OPZD01000224-OPZD01000224.1-human-gut-metagenome-genome-assembly--contig:-NODE-224-length-18004-cov-8.632936_pt1 | contig 18004 bp, 17 predicted proteins | sample MGYA00242479_ERZ504495 | MGnify/ENA primary metagenome ERZ504495 (study PRJEB26092, sample SAMD00036286) | human gut metagenome | host: Homo sapiens | study: EMG produced TPA metagenomics assembly of... | reverse complement strand
AACCGTCCTTGATGACCTTGGCCGCGTTAACGACATTGTTGAGGTGCGCTTTGGCGCTCATCGCCGACTTGTACAGTTTGAATCCGCTGAAGCCGGCCGCCGCGGCGCACACGACCAGCAACAGCAGCACGACGAGCAGCGCGTTGCGAACGCGATGGGTTTTCCTGGTGACCGTGCGTGCGTGTGATGGCATGGGCTACTTCCTTACGTTATGACATATATCGATACTGGCTGGCTGCCCGATTACGCTTTCGCTGGACGGGTAGCCCGGCGGACGGCACGTAGCAGTGCACGACGTGCACATCGCGTATGATGCCGGGGGTGTCAGCGCGGCTGACTGGGGTGGCCGCGGACCGGATGGAGCACCGGCACCGCCGGCGTCGTACAGGTCCGTGGGGAACGTGATCGGAGGAATGTCCCAGAACGTATCGACGATGTCGTGATTGGCAACGGGAATCGCCGTGCCCGCCGGTTCGGACGGGGCACCGGAACGCCGCTCATCGCCTCCGTGGGCTGCGCATCGCCCGGTTGGGCAGGCCCGGACACCGGAGACTGCACCATCGTGGGCTGATCCGCGACACTGTTATGCGACGCCGGAGCCGTTGGCGTCGTATTCTTTTCCGGCTGGCCACCCGTTCCCATGAGCTGGCATGCACCTTTCAGCGAGTATTTCTCCTACCGCATGCCAGTCTACCCATGCCCGCGGGATAACCCAAAAAGCCCTGCAAGAATACCGATCTTTGAGGCTTCTGATGTTTTTGTGGGTTAGATTGTGGGTTGTGGTAGTCGGATGTCGAATCCGCTGCATCGGAGCATGATCAGGGCGATGAGGTTGGTGACGCGGTGGAAGCCGTAGGCCATGCGGATGGTGGCCTTGATCCTGTTGTCGAACGCCTCGAGCCTGGCGTTGGAGCAGCCCGGTTCGATGGTGCGTGGGATGTCGGGGCGGCGTCTCCTGATTTTTTTGATGAGCTCGACGATCTCGGGGATGCGGCTATGCGAGGCCCGGAACACCCAGCGGTTCAGCTCTCCCCCGGCCCGGTCGAGGGAGAGCCCGAGCAGGCGCAGCGGTTCCTCGAGCCGCCATGAACGGTAGAGCTGGCCCTTGGGGTCCGTGCGTCGCGGGCTTCGAGGTGCGCTGCCGGCTCCAGCGCGAACGGACGGGACGGCGCGGCACCAAGGACGCTCTACAAGGGCAGGAGGATCCTGCTCAAGACCGCGTCCCTGCGCACCGACAGGCAGAAGGCGCGCGCCGACGATCTGCTCACCGACCCCGCGAACAAGCCGCTCGCCCTCGCGCACGGCGCGTACCAGAAGATCATCTCCTGCTACGCGCACGAGGACCGGCGCAAGGGGCGGGGCATGATGGCCGAGCTCATCGAATCCCTCGCCGTCAAAAGCGGTGCGCCCGGATGCCCCGAACTCGCCACGCTCGGACGCACCCTCAAACGCCGCATGGGCGACGTGTTCGCGTTCTTCGACCACCCCAACGGCGCGAACGGCCCCACCGAGGCCATCAACGGCAGGCTCGAGACCCTCAGGGACATAGCCCTCGGCTCCGCAACCTCGACAACTACATCACCAGAAGCCTGCTCCACACCGGAGGCTTCAGACAAGCCATCCAAACCCACCTCTAACCACACGCCATACACACCAAAATGCGAAGAGCCACATAACCAAAGAGCCTCTGCCGGGAATCAACCGGCAGAGCTCTTTGCATAGAGAATAATCGCAATCAGTAATTGTTATGAGCGATCCAGTAGTTGTACGCTGCGACGATGCCGCCGTAGCGCTGCTCGCAATAGCTGATGAACCACTTGAACTGGGTCTTGTAGTTGGTCTGCCAGTCCGCACCGGCGGAAGCCATCTTGCTACCGGGGTAGGCCTGACCCAAGCCATAAGCACCAGACGTGGGGTTGGTGGCGGTGGGGCTCCAACCGGACTCGTGGTTGATGATGTAGTTCGCAGCGGTGAAGTCTGCTTCGCTATACCCGTTGTCCAACAGATACTGATGCGCCCAGGACTGCACTTCTCCAGCCGGAACAGTGGTGCCGAGATCGGCCGACGACGATGACTTGGTGGAACCAGTGCCCACCAGGATCACCTTATCCACCGGGGCCTTCTTGACCCATGAGGCGAATACGTTGGAAGAGATGACCTTGTCGCCGGCTCGCTTGATCAGCGAGGTGGTCTCCATAATGCCCTTTTGGCCCTCGGTCTCGACCTTTTCCTGACCCTTGGGCAGGCTGCTGGTCTCCTTGCGCACTTCATTGAAGGCGATCTCGGTATCGTTGGTCTCCACATCGGCATCCGCGCGATTAATGGTGACCACGGTGGCCTCGGTGACCTTGGATTTCAGCGAGGGAGATACGGCATCATCCGGGTCAAGCGTGATATCACCCGTCTCCAGCACGTCCTTGACGGTGGTCATGTTGGCTTTTTCGCCAAGTACTACGCGCGAATCGCCATTAATCTTCACCGTAACGAACGTGGTGTTCTTGTCGGCGCTGTTGATTGCGCCACGAGTGGCAGAACGGGATGCGGCCGAATCGGTGGCGGAGAACGAAGTGATGGTGGAAATCGGCTTCACATCATCAGCATGGTAGAAACTGCGCGACACCAATCCCGCCGCGCCGAGCAGACCTGCCGCGGCCACCACAGCCGCGATCTTCATCCACTGGCGCTTGTTCAACGGTCTGAGCATACGGGTCGGCTTGGCATGTCTCGTCATTGCGCTCCTTGATCGGATTTCACACTGCCCACCATGATAGGCGGCGCAGTGGATGAAGGAAAATCAGGCTCAGGCCTGCTGGTCGGCACCGGACTGGGCGGCCTTGGCGGCGGCGAGGTCGAGTGCCTTGGGCCTGGGCGATCAGATCGTCGAGATCGGGCGGCCTGCAGCGCGCCGGCCTGCTGGAAGATGACCTCGCCCTGCTTGGCGATCATCAGCGTGGGCACCGCCTGGATGCCGGCGGCCTGGGCCAGATCCTGGTTGGCGTCGATATCCACCTTGACGAAGGCGATGTTCGCGTTCTCCGGCTCGTTGGAGGCCGCCTCGAAGATCGGGCCGAACGCGCGGCACGGGCCGCACCAGGTGGCCCAGAAGTCAACGAACACGATTTCGTTGTCGGTGATGGTCTTCTCGAAATCGGCGGAGGTGATGGCGGTGGTTGCCATGATGTTCCCTTCTTTTGTGTTTTCCTTGGCATCGCCGTACGGCCCTCGTGCGTGGCCGCCGGGCGATTGCCTTATTCATGCAATACGTCTTGGCGCTTGGGGCCGTGCGGTTCGTGGCCGCCGGCTCCCTGCTGGCTACCAGCTTCCCAGCACCACCCAACATTTGTGTCGTATTTTCCGCCGCCGGCCAAACGTTTCCCAAGATTTCGCCGGAAGGTGACGCGTGGCGTGTTTTTGCGCGCAATAATGGGATGCATGCCAGTCATGAATGATGAAGTGCCCGACGAGGGCGATTATGATGCCGGCCGTGGCCGCGGCGAATTCGACAACATCACGCCCGAGGACTTCATCCACGGGGGCGGTTCCGGCCACGGCAACCCGCCGGGCTGGCTGGGACCGGCCGACATCAACCGGGCGCGTCATCAGATGCCCATCGCATACGTGGAGATCGTGCCCGTGCGCACCGATGAGATGGGCCGCATCTCCCAGGTGGGCTCGCTGCTGCGCGTATCCGAGGACGGGTCGATCGAACGCACGCTGATCACCGGCCGTGTGCTGTACCACGAGACGCTGCGCGAGGCCATCGCCCGCAATGTGGCCAAGGACCTGGGCGACATCGCCCTGCCGCTGCTGCCGGTCGGACTCCAGCCATTCACCGTGGCCGAATTCTTCCCCACGCCGGGACTGAGCGAATACTACGATCCGCGCCAGCACGCCATCGCCCTGTGCTACATGGTGCCCATCGCCGGCGACTGCAAGCCGCAGGACGAGACGCTGGACGTGGAATGGGTGGATCCCAAGAGCGACGTAATGAACACGTTCGTGGCGCAGATGGTCAACGGCCACGGGCGCATCGTGCGGCAGGCGTTGGCCTGGGCCGGAATCTGACAGTTGTTTTGCTTCCCGCTGGCGGGACGTGAATGTGAAGGAGTAATTCATGGCAATCGAATTGGCCAATCATATCTATCGCGATGGCGAAGGCGTGCCGGTGGTGCTGATGAACGCCTACCCGGTGGACCACCGCATGTGGGACGTGTGCGCGAAGGCGCTCGCCGACTCCGCCGACCTGAACGATGTGCCGGACTTCCCGATTTGGGCGCCGGATATGGCCGGCTCCGGCGCATCCCCGGTGCCGAGCGATGCCGATTCTGGCCCCCGCATGGCGAACGGCGCGTACAGCGAGGCGCTGGATCGCCTGGCCGGAGCCTACGTGGACCTGATCAAGGCCGCCGGCTACGAGCAGGCGATCTGGGTCGGACTGTCGATGGGCGGCTACGTGGCGATGGACATCCAGCGCCTGTACCCCGAAACGGTGGCCGGACTGGCCTTGTGTGACACGATGGCCGCGTCCGACGGCGTGGGCGGAGAGAACCGACTGAAGATGGCGGACGCCGCCGAACAGACGAACTCGGTCGAACCGGTCATGCACTTCGCGCAACCGGCCGATGGCGATTCCACCGTCAAGAAGACTCCTGAATTCATCGCGACCATGACCGGCTGGATCAACGAACAGAACCCGGCTGGTCTGGCCTGGCGTCAGCGCATGACCTATGGCCGGCCCGAACTGGGGGCGGTGCCGGAAACGATCAGCGCACCGAGCCTGGTGGTGTCCGGCGAACTGGACCCCTCCAGCAATCCGAGTGTGATGCGTCCGCTCGCCGAGCGAATCGCCGGCGCCGAATTCATCGACATTCCGGACTGCGGCCATTTCAGTGCCGTCGAACATCCGGATACCGTGGCGCGAGCACTGCTCTCGCTCGTCAGGCGCGTGCAGAACGCGCAGAAGAACGCATAGGAGACCTCGATGGGCACTGACATTCATTTTTCGCCCCTGGCGCTGACCCATGCGCTGCCGTTCCTGCCGCTCGCGCAAGGTGACATCGACTATCAGGTGGACCGGCGCGGTGAACCCGGTCTGATCGACGAGCTGTTGGCCGAGCCGACCACCAAAGTCGTGCTTACGCGCGGCGGACTTGTCGCCGTACCGCGCGGCCAAGGCGAGCTCGTGGACTATGAGAACGTGAAAATGCGGCTCGCCACGTTGCCGGGCGCCTATGTGTCCGCCGAACTGGCACGCTACCCCGAAACGGTCGCCATGTTCCTCGGCTCCTATGTCGGGGCGCGCGGCGAATCCGTGGTCGCCGTGGATATCACGCGCGTGCCGGAAGCCGGCGTTCCCGGTGTTGGCGGGATTGCTGGTGTTTCCGGTGCTGCCGGCGGCGTGCTCGGCACCCAGGATTCCGGCACCGTGGACGGCGCGCTGGGCAAGAACGGCATCAGCGGAGGTGCTGCCGCCGGAATACGGCAGCCGGGAAACGCCAAGGGCAATGGCGGCGTAGCCGCAGCCAAAATCTCCGGGCCGCTCGGTGTACCGGATTCGGCAGGGCAAGGTGCGGACGATGCCTTCGATGATTCGGTCGGCGCGCCCGTACAGCCCTTGGCCCCGAAGCCCACGCTGCTGCAACAGGCCGTGACCCGGTTCGACTGGGTGGACCTGCGCGGATTCGCCCCTCACGCCACGCGCGCGAGGCTGGGCAAGCCACCAGTGCCATCACCTTAAGCATCTGGCACAGCCGCCAGCGGTTCTGCCCCACCTGTGGCGCGGCGGTCCGGCCGGCGCTCGCCGGATGGGCGCAGCGATGCACCAACGAGGCGGACGGCAACCGTGTGCTGTTCCCACGCGTGGAGCCGGCGGTCATCACCGCCATCGTGGACGGGCACGACCGTCTGCTGCTGCAACACAACGCGGCATGGAAGGATTCGAGGCTGTATTCGGTGTCCGCCGGATTTGTGGAGGCGGGGGAGAACCTTGAACACGCCTGCCGCCGCGAGGCCATGGAAGAGACCGGCATCAAGCTCGGCGAGGTACGGTACCTGGGCTCGCAGCCGTGGCCGTTCCCGGCTTCGCTGATGATGGCGTTCAAGGCACATGCAATCACCACCGACGTGCATGTGGATGGCGAGGAGACCATGACCGCGCGATGGGTCACACGCGACGAATACACGGCCGAGCTCATCGCCGGCCGTATGGCGGCGCCGGGCCGCGCCACCATCGCCCGCTACATGATTGAGGAATGGCTCGGTCGCGAGCTGTGACGGACCGCGAAGATAGGTTAGGCTTATGACTATGAGTGATGACAACGAAAACGAACAGCCGCTGAACCTCGACATTCCCGACCACCTCGAATACTCCGAGGAGCATGCTTGGGTGGACCGTTCGGTCGACCCCGCAATCATCGGCATAACCGAATACGCCGCCGACCAGCTTGGCGAACTTGTGTTCGTGGATCTGCCTGAGCCTGGCGCCGTGTGGAGGCCGGCGACGAGATCGTGGAGCTTGAATCCTCCAAGGCCGTCCAGCCGCTGATCAGCCCCGTGGCGGGTACGGTCAAGTATGTGAACCGTGACGTGGCGGATGACCCGTCCGTGGTCAACGGCGATCCTTACGGCGAAGGCTGGCTGCTGAAGGTCGAGCTTGACGACGATGAGCCGGAGCTGCTGAGCGCCGACGAATACGCGAAGGTCGTGCGGTAGTTCCTTTTGAGCTCCCCTCTCTGAGGGGAGCCAAGAAAATGAGGCGTATGGCCTATATTGGTGTCTATGAGAAGCCCACGCGAGGATTTTGAGGCGGCAGGCAAGCGACTGCCTTGGGATGCTGCTGCTTGCAATGCAGCGCTGTCCGCCACCGCGCCAGTCTCTGACGTCAAGGCATCCGCCAATGGCGTCGACAATGCCAGCAATGCTGAGCATTCCGATGACATGCCCACCGTGCCGATTCCCGCACGCAAGGCTGCCACGACGTTCGACACCCCCTCCAAGCGTGAGCGCATCGAAGTCAAGCCGCCGATCACCCGATTCATACGTCGTGCCGTCACCCGCGTGTTCGGTGTATGGTCACGCATCTCCACTCAGGTGGTGCGCCAATGGGACTGGTATCCGCGAGTGGAACCCTATGTGGGTTATGGTACCGGCGATTACTCGCGTCTGATCTGCCGCACGGTATACGCCCCCAGGCACGCGCAATCCGGCGAACTGATCCGCGGCATCCGCGGCATGCTTGCCATACCCGCGCCGCGCACCCACGTGCAGGCCAGCATTGATGACATGCCGCTCAACACCGTGCAGATCGGCGTCTCCGAGGTCTATGACAAGGTGGACCGCACGCGCGATCTCGGCAGCGAATACGCCATCTCCGATTCCGCCGGATACCTCGACCTCGTGGCCGAGCATCGTCTGGTGCCCGGCATCCATCGCGTCTCCTACAGCGTGGCCAACCGCAAACCCGTGAGCGCCAACCTGTACACCATCCCCGCCAGTGCCAAAGTCGGCATCATCTCCGATGTGGACGACACCATCATGATCACGCAGGCCCCGGTGCCATGGAAGGCCGCGTACAACCTGCTGTTCCTCGACCCCAAGAAGAAAGCCTCCGTGCCGGGCATGAGCGTGCTGTTCACCCGCATCGCCGACCTGTTCCCCGGCGCACCGTTCTTCTATCTTTCGACATCGCCCTGGAATGTGGAGAGTTCGATTCGCAACTTCATCACTGACCATGGTTTTCCCGAGGCCCGCTGCTGCTGCGCGACCTCGACCCGAGGCCCAAGACCTTCGTACCCACCGGCCCCCAGCACAAACTTGAGTTTGCCGAACAACTTATGGCCGACTTCCCAGACATGAAGTTCATTCTGGTGGGCGATGACGGGCAGAAAGACCCGACCACGTACGCCACCATCGCCCGCAGATATCCCGGACGTGTACTGGCGATCGTCATTCGTGAGTTGAGCCCGCGCGAATCAACCGGATTGGCGTCGGTGACGGGACTCACCTCGACCCAGCCGACTCCGGTAACCGATGTGCCAGTATTCACCGGCACCACCGGCTCGAACATTCTGAAGACCATGCTGCCGTATCTGAAGACGGTGTTGCGATAGGCGCGGCGTGATGAACACTGAATGCGTCCCCGGTGTGGTGCCTCGCCTATAATCGCGTGGTATGACTGACGAGAGCACAAACGCCGCGGCCGCGATGCCGCCTTACGCCAAGCGCGAGCCGAAGCGCCGCGAATTCCACGGTGACGTTTTCGAAGACGATTACGAGTGGATGCGAGACAAAGACTCCGATGATGTGCGCAGCTACGTAGCTGCCGAAAACCAGTACTGCGAGCGTCGCATGGCGCATCTGGCGGATTTCCGGCATACGTTGTTTGAAGAGCTGAAATCGCATGTGGAAGAGACTGATATGTCGGTTCCCACGCGCGTCAATGATTACTGGTACTTCACCCGCACGCAGCAGGGCAAACAGTATGGCGTGCAATGCCGCATCCCCGTGCGCGATGCCGATGACTGGGACCCGCCGGTCGTGGATCCGCAAGGCGCGCCCGGCTCCATGCCCGGTGAACAGGTCGTTTTTGATGCGAACAAGGAATCCGAGGGGCATGACTTCTTCCGGCTCGGCGGCTTGGATCTGAGCAAGGACGGCCGTTGGATGCTGTACGGCGTGGATGTTGCGGGAGACGAACGATATGATTTCCGCATTCGCGACCTTGCCGGGCTGGAGACCGGGGAGCCGGTCAGCGAACTGCCCGAACAGTTCACCGGCATTGGCAGCGCATGCTTCACGCCGGACGGCCAATGGGTGTTCTGGGTGGAATTGGACGATTCCTGGCGGCCGCTCGCTGTGTGGCGGCATCGTGTTGGCACGGCGGTCGAATCGGATGTGTGCGTGTACCGAGAAACCGATGAACGGTTCTGGGTGGGCGTTGGCATCAGTTTTGATGAGCGCAATATCGTGATCGGCACCGGTTCCAAAACCACCACCGAAGTGCTGATGCTGCCGGTGGCCACGCCTGAAGGCGAATTCCAAGCTTTCATTCCGCGTCAGAACGATATTGAATATGATGTGAGCTTTGCCTGTTTTGAAGGCGCGGGGGAGAACGGTGCGGATGTGCCACTCGCCGTGGTCTATCACAACGCTGCCAATCCGAATTTCGAAATCGACGTCATTGACATGCGCGGCCATGAGCCGCCGTACCGACTCGGCGAAGGCGTGTGCATTGCCGCCGGGTCGCCGTACGGCTGTGAACATGGTGAGCGGATAAGCCGATTACCGAGGCATACTTCACGCCGCCAATCCGGCGATATTGCAGGTGCCCACGGTCTGGGCATCGAAGGCATCGCGTTGCATCGCAACTTTGTGTCCCTGAGCTACCGTGCCGACGGCCAGCCGCACGTGGCATACATGACCAAGAGCGCGGCTGCCGCCGACTTCCTGGCCGGACGGCCGTGGCGGTTTACGGAATTGCTGCCGCCTGCCCTGGAGGACGACTGGGACATGGTTGCCGACGATCGCGAAAACTTCACCGGCGATCATGGCGAAATCTTGTGGACCGAAGATGAGGCCCCCACGGATCACACGTCATCTTCCGATGGTGCTAGCGACGACCACCTGCCCGGTGAGACCCGGCGCTTGTACACCATCGGCGTCGGCGGCAACCCCTCGTATGAGGCGCCGCGCATGCGCTACTCGTTCGCCAGCTACACCCGCCCGGGCGAGTTGCACGAAATCGATCCCGCCACCGGTGAAGATGCGCTGCTGAAGCGAGCCATCGTGTTGGGCAACTTCAATCCACGCGATTACATGGAACGCCGTGTGTGGATTACCGCGCGCGACGGCGAACGCATTCCTGTTTCCCTCGTCTGGCACCGCGATTGCCCGGCGCAGGATTCGCCGATGTTCATTACCGGATATGGTGCATACGAGATTTCCTCCGATCCGGGGTTCTCGGTCTCTCGTCTGAGCATGTTGGATCGCGGTGTGCTGTACGCCGTGCCGCATATTCGTGGCGGCGGCGAAATGGGACGCGCCTGGTATGAGCAGGGGCGCAGACTGAACAAGAAGCATTCCTTTGAGGACTTCGTGGACGCCACACGCGCGCTGCAGAAGGCGCATTTGGCTGATGCTTGGCGCACCGTGGCCAACGGCGGATCCGCTGGCGGCCTGCTGATGGGCGCGATTGCCAATATGGCGCCCGAATGCTACGCCGGTGTTGAGGCGGATGTGCCGTTCGTGGACGCGTTGACCTCCATTCTTGACCCGGACTTGCCGTTGACCGTCACCGAATGGGACGAATGGGGAGACCCGTTGCATGACCCTGAGGTGTATCAGTACATGAAGTCGTACACGCCATACGAGAATGTGCCGGTCGCCGTGCTCGAGGGCGGCAACGACGAGGCTGCCGGTGACGGCAGTGCTGATGGGGCTGCCACCGGCGCGGTCGCCGCCGCGCAATTCCCGAGAATCTTCATTACCACCTCGATGAACGACACCCGCGTGCTGTACGTCGAGCCGCTCAAATGGCTGGCCCGTCTGCAGTCCGCCGGCGTGGACGCGGTGGCCAAGATTGAGGTCGAGGCCGGTCACGGCGGTCTATCCGGGCGTTACAAGCAATGGGAAGAGGTTTCCTATGAGAACGCTTGGTGCATGGATGTGATGGGGCTCGCTCATTAGGCCATGTCCACTAGCTGAGCGGGTTCGGGCCGGCAGGTGATAGCGCGAGTAGGCTCCTTGAACTATGGCAAAGACATATAAAATCGCCGTTATTCCCGGCGACGGTATTGGCAAGGAAGTCACTCCGTGGGCTCAGAAGGCTTTGGAAAAGGCCGCTGAAGGCGTAGCTGACTTCGAGTACGAGAACTTCGACTTGGGTGCCGAGCGTTATCTGCGCGATGGTGCGATTCTGCCCGAGGACGAAGAGGAGCGCATCAAGGCCAACGACGCGATTCTGCTCGGTGCCGTGGGCGATCCGCGCATCAAGGCCGGCATTCTGGAACGCGGCCTGCTGCTCAAGCTGCGCTTCGACCTCGACCAGTACGTGAACCTGCGCCCCTCCAAGCTGTACAAGGGCGTCACCTCGCCGCTCGCCAACCCCGGCGACATCGACTTCGTGGTGGTGCGTGAAGGCACCGAAGGTCTGTACTGCGGTGCCGGCGGCGCGGTGCGCCGCAACACCCCGCAGGAGGTGGCCACCGAGGTGTCCATCAACACCGCATACGGTGTGGAGCGTGTGGTGCGTTACGCCTTCAAGCTCGCTATGAAGCGCAAGAAGCACGTCACCCTGGTGCACAAGAAGAACGTGCTCGTCAACGCCGGTGATATGTGGCAGCGCATCGTCGACAAGGTCGGCGAGGAATACCCTGAGGTCACCCACGACTACCAGCACATTGATGCGGCCACCATCTTCCTGGTCTCCGACCCGAGCCGTTTCGATGTGATTCTCACCGACAACCTCTTTGGCGACATTCTGACCGATGAGGCCGGCTCCGTGGTGGGCGGCGTGGGCTACTCCGCCTCCGGCTGCATCAACGCCTCCGACGAGTTCCCGTCCATGTTCGAGCCGATTCACGGTTCCGCTCCGGACATCGCCGGTCAGAACAAGGCCAACCCGACCGCCGCCATCCTCTCCGCCGCCATGCTGCTCGAGCATCTCGGCTTTGATGATGCGGCCAAGAAGATCCATACCGCCGTCGAAGCGGACATCGAGGAGCTCGGCTCCACCGTGCGCTCCACCGACCAGGTCGGCAAGGACATTCTGGCCCGCATGTGACCTCAAACCTGGCTCCCCTCGCTGAGGGGAGCCAGAAAACTCTCTATACTGAGTTGCATGCAAATGCGACATGGGGAATGCAAAACCGTTGGCAGCAAACTAGTCGCCGTGACCGTATCCGTCGATGATGACGGCACCGCACAGTCATGCCATATCAGCGGTGATTTCTTTATTGAATCAGTTTCGGATGCCGAATCTCATGCTTTGTTGCATGACCTGGAACGAGCTCTAATTAGCGATGATTCATTGCGGTCCGTATTGGACGCCCATCCTAGTTGCCAAATTATCGGCACAGATGAAATTGCCATCAAAACCGCATACAGCCGAGCCGTAAGCAGCAACTTACCCCCGCTGGCGGGGGCTCCAGCGCAGCGGGTGGGGGTGGGCAGCCCCGATGCGCCGAACATCCCAGCATCCATCAATACACAAACCAAGCAGCCCGACAAAAGCTCTGAATACCGGGAGCGCTGGAACGCCCTCAAGCCTCAACTCACCGTGATCCACGGCCATCCGCGTACTCCGGACGAGCAAATGGCCATTGACGAGACCTGGGCGCGTGAAGTCGCAGCAGGAACACGACAGCCGACCATCCGATTATGGGAGTGGGCGGGCCCGGCTGTGGTCATCGGCCGTTTCCAATCGGCCCAGGACGAGGTGAATCTGGACATTGCCAAGCAGCTCGGCTTCGACGTGGTACGCCGTTGCACGGGCGGCGGAGCGATGTTTATCGAACCGGGCAACACCATTACCTATTCTCTGTATGCGCCGCTCGATTTCGTTCAGGGCGTAAGCATCGAAGAATCCTACCGGCTCTGTGACTGGTGGCTGGTCGAAGCGCTGCGCGAACTTGGTTTAGATGTGCGGTTCGCGGGCCTCAATGATATCGCCTCGCAGTACGGCAAGATCGGGGGAGCGGCGCAGCGGCGCTTCCCCGTAGGCTCAGGCGGCGCGGTGCTGCACCATGTGACCATGGCATATGACATCGATGCGGCCAAGATGAGCCGTGTGCTCAACACCAGTCGCGAGAAGATGTCAGACAAAGCGGTGAAATCAGCGGTCAAACGCGTGGACCCGATGAAAAGCCAGACGGGTCTCAGCCGCGAACACATCGTCGAGCACCTTATTGACTGGTTTGCGGCGTGATTTCACCGATGGCCGTATACGATTTTGCCGCTGGCCGTGCGCGGTTTTGTCATGGGCGAGCGCGGTAGCCGCGACAGTGCCGTTTTTCGCGGTAACGCATTCGTCAGCATGTCGTACGGCTATCGGATCGTGCCACACATGAAGTGACGAATGAGGGCATGCTCCTGACGAAACCTGTGGGGCGCGTTACAATATGACGGATGGGCGACGACGGTCATAGGACAATAAGGATGGTGCGATGAGCTTGGAAACGCCAAACGCTTTTGCTGACGAGGAAAACATCCTGTTGCATACGGCATTGTTCAAGCAGGTATCGCCAGCCGAAGCCGAGGAGCTGTTGCCGCATTTGAAGCATGCGACGTTCGATAAAGGCGACTATATCTTCTCCGAAGGCGATACCGATCAGCGCATGTATTTACTGGAGCAGGGGCGCGTCAAGCTGATTCGCACTTCTTCCGATGACCGCGTGCAGCTGCTGTCCATCCACGCGCCGGGCGAAGTGCTTGGCGAGATTCCGGTATTCGACCCTCATGGTGGCCCGCGCACCGCGTCCGCGGTGTCCATGAGCCATGGCACGCGCGTGGTCTGGCTGGAGCATGATGCCCTGTTCGCATGGCTTGATGAGCATCCGCGTGTGGCCATCGACATGTTGCAGGTCATGGCCAGCCGCCAGCGCGGCAACAACGAACGCATCTCCGACTTGGTATTCATGGATGTGCCGGCGCGTCTGGCCAAGACATTGCTCAACTTGGGCTCACGTTTCGGCGAGCCGGTGGAACAGGGCCTCAAAGTGCCGCATGACCTGACTCAGGAAGAGCTGGCCCAACTGGTGGGCTCCAGTCGTGAGACCGTGAACAAGGCGTTGATGGACTTTTCCAACCGCGGATGGATCGCACGTGACGGCCGATCGATCATCATCTTCCAGCCCGGTATGCTGATTCGACGCTCGCGGCGCTGACCGTTCGGCTGACTTCCAGCCAATGTTACGCTAGTGCGATTCTTGTGATGATATGTTCACGGGAGCTGACCGTAAGCCCGGTTGGTAGGGCACCCCATTTAGAATGGGGCCCATGCCCAAAAAGAAGTCCCTCACTCTCCAACGTGTGCTTGTTCTCCTCTTGGCCTATATCATGCTTGCCGTCTGCGGCGGCGTGGCGGCCAGCGTGTTGTTTGTACCGGGTGTGATCGGTGCCAATAAAGCCGCCAAAGCGGTGATTCCGTCGCTCAAGGTAGAAAACGTGGACTTCGACGTGACTAGTCTGCCCCAGAAGTCGACGATGTACGCGCGAGACGGTTCCACCGTTATCGCGACGTTCTACAACCAAAACCGTATCGTCGTGCCGCTGAAGAAGATTTCCAAAACCATGCAGCAGGCAGTGGTGGCGCGCGAAGACCGTCGATTCTGGACTCACGCCGGCGTCGACGTGCAAGGCGTGATGCGTGCGTTCGTGCAGACCTACCTCGTCAAAGGCTCCCAGCAGGGTGGTTCGTCGCTGACCCAGCAGTACGTCAAGAACGTGCTGCTGATGCAGGCGATCGAGGATGACGATTCGATCGCCCAGTACCATGCCACTGAAGACACCATCGCCCGTAAGATTCGCGAGATGCTGATTTCCGTGCAGATGGAAAAGAAGTATTCCAAGGCCGAGATTCTGCAGGGCTATTTGAACATCGCCCAGTTCGGCAACAACCTGTATGGCGTGGAAACCGCGGCCCAGCGCTACTTCAGCGTGTCCGCCGCCGATTTGAACGTGGTGCAGTCCGCCACCATCGCGGCTATCACCAAGAACCCAAGCCTGTATGATCCGCTGGTCGAAGAGAACCAGAAGGAAAGCGAAAACCAACGCAATATCGTGCTCAAGCTGATGCTGCAGGAAGGATACATCACCCAGAAGCAGTACACCGAAGCTGTGAACACGCCGTTGAAGGACACGCTGAAAGCACAGGACGTGAATGTCGGCTGTCAGGACACCGGCGATTACGCGTACTTCTGCGATTTTGTGGTGCATCGCATCCAGAACTCCGAAGAATTCGGCAAGACTCGTGCCGAGCGTAACAAGCTGCTGCAGGAGGGTGGCCTGAAAATCGTCACCACGCTGGATGTGGAAGCGAATTCCACGATGATGGAGACCGCGCGTAATACCATTCCACCGGACGATCCCAGCGGCATGGAGATAGCCATGGCCGCAGTCAAACCGGGAACCGGCGAAGTGCTGAGCTTTGGCCTGAATCGTTACTATGACGCCACTCCGGCAGCCGCGAACGATCCCACCAAGACGAGCCAGAACTATGCCGTCGATTTGGCGGATGGCGGTGGTTCTGGTTGGACCATCGGTTCGTCCTGGAAGCCGATCAACCTGATTGCGTGGATGGAAGCGGGCCATTCCATCAACGACAACCTCCAGACCTCGACGTCATACCCCACTACGGACTTCGCCTGCAGTAACTATTCGGGCGGTGCCGATTCGTGGAACGTGTCGAACGCCATGGGCGCAGGTACAGTGAACCCAGAAAGCCCATTCCTCGGTCTGGTCCGTTCGCATAACACTACTCAGGCTTCCATGGGTGCCATCCTCAAACTGTGCAAGGTGGCGGACACCGCGACTGAACTGGGATACCATGACGCCGCCACGGGTGAGACCATCGACAAACCCAGGTGTATACACCATCCATGATGATCGGCTCGGTGAATGTGTCCCCGCTGACCATGGCGAGCATCTTCGCCGTATACGCCTCGAATGGTGTGCAATGCAACCCGATTGCCATCAGCAAGGTGACCGATAAGGACGGCAACGATCTCAAGGTTCCATCCGCGAACTGCCATCAGGCGGTGGATAAGGACATCATCCAAACACTCGCTTATACCCTGAACCAAGGTACGGTGCGGCCGGATGGTGCCGGTTGGTCATTCAGATTGGCTGACGGGCGTAAGTCGTTTGGTAAGACCGGTACCAGTGAGGATCTTGCGGTGTCCGGTGGATCGTTCATTCCTAATCAGATTGCGGCGTTCGCTGTGGTCGGCGATGCACAGAACCCGTACACCAACCGTATTTCCAACATTGCCATCAACGGCCGGTACAACAGCTATTGGGATGGTTCGACAATCGCGGCTCCGGCCGTTACCAACTTCTTCAATAGCTACATTTCCAAGAAGAAAATACCGATTGACAACGATTACGGCCAGCCCGTCTCGAAGTACACCACGACTGGCAAGTATCTGGGCATTGGCGGACGAACGTTCAGCGTGCCGCAGACCACTACGAATGGCAACAGCCAATCGCAGAGCAGCAACAATCAGTCTCAGTCGCAGAACACTGGGCAAAACAACACCCAAACCCAGGGCACCAATTCAGAGCAGTCGAATGATGGCCAGTGATTGGTGATTGGCGTTTGACATTTGGTGATTGCAGGCCGGCTGAGTCTGCGTAACATGGCCGACTGCGATACCCAAATTACGTAGTTTGCGGGCGTTACCTGTTTCAGGTGACGCCCGTTTTACAATACTTAATGACAACGCCATCGCGTTCATCGAATATTTGCCATGAACGTGCATCGGAAAGGGGAACGATGAGCAACGACGATCTGACGCATGAGAATTTTGATTTTCGTGGATTCGACGTGCCGGATCTCAAAGCGGTGACGCTGGCTTCGTCTTCGGACGGCGATCAGTCCAAGCAGCCGAAGACCAAGCACGAGGATGCATCGAAGAACCGTAAGCACGGTAAGAAGAAGTCAAAATCCGATGCACGGTCCAAGAAGCGGGCCGGCGCGGGCAAGACGAGCGAATCGTTCGATGATTATGAGGATTATGAGGAAAGGGAAGCTGTGAGCAAGGCAGATAAGAAAGTCAGCAAGGACCGTCCGGGGCTGTTTGCGCCAATGACGCTGCGCGAGGTGACCGTGCGTAATCGTATTTGGTTGCCGCCGATGTGCACGTATTCGTCGTTCGCCCGCGATGGTAGGCCCACGCCGTTCCACTACCAGCATTACGTGTCTCGCGCGTTCGGCGGATTCGGCATGGTGATTGTCGAATCCACCGCCGTGGCTCCTGAGGGGCGTATCACGCCGTGCGATCTGGGCCTGTGGGAAGACGGGCAGATTGATGCTTGGCGCTGGATCGTGGACGGTATTCGCGAGGCGGGTGCGGTGCCTGCCATCCAGCTCAACCATGCGGGGCGTAAGGCTTCGACTGGTTGCTTTGCCGTTGGTTACGACGGTCAGAACGTGCCGGAGGAGGCGGGCGGCTGGCCTACCATGGCACCGTCTGAAATCGCGTTCGGTGGGTTGCGTACGCCGCGCGCGCTGTCCGTGGATGAGATTCATGGTCTGGTCGGCGCGTTCGCCGTGGCGGCGGGCCGTGCGGTGGCCGCCGGCTTCCAAGCGATTCAGATTCATGCCGCGCATGGCTATCTGATTTCTCAGTTCCTTGACCCGCTGAGCAATGAGCGTGATGACGAATATGGTGGCGATTTGACCGGTCGCTCTCGTTTCCTGGTCGAGGTTGTGGATGCCGTGCGTGGGGCCGTCCCTGAGGGCGTGCCGGTTCTGGTGCGCATTTCGGCCACGGATTGGGCCGCCGGCGGTTGGGATTTGGACCAGACCATCGCACTATCCAAGGTGCTGAAGGAGCATGGCGTCGATGTGATGGACGTGTCTACCGGCGGCATCATGTCGGGAGTGTCGATTCCGGTCAAGCCGAACTATCAGGTGCCGTTCTCCGAGCAGGTCAAGGCCAAGGCCGATATTCCGGTGACCGCGGTGGGTCTTATCACCAAGCCGAAGCAGGCGGCCAAGATTTTGGCCCATGGCGAAGCCGATGCCGTGGAAATTGGCCGCGCCGCATTGCGCGATCCGTACTGGCCGTTGCGTGCGGCCAACAAGCTGGGCATACCGTCCACAGAGGTCCCCTACGCCCCGCAATACGTGGCCGGTGCGTACTGAATCCTCATGGGGCGGTGACTTTCCCATGGGGCGGTAAAACCCTCGGTAGTGCCCGAGTTTTTGCGCACTTTGGTCTTCGCCCGTCCCCGTGGCGATGATCAGTTCGCTGACTGTACGTTCTCACCGACCTTGACATGTCGG
>ENA-OPZD01000223-OPZD01000223.1-human-gut-metagenome-genome-assembly--contig:-NODE-223-length-18021-cov-9.788924_pt1 | contig 18021 bp, 16 predicted proteins | sample MGYA00242479_ERZ504495 | MGnify/ENA primary metagenome ERZ504495 (study PRJEB26092, sample SAMD00036286) | human gut metagenome | host: Homo sapiens | study: EMG produced TPA metagenomics assembly of... | reverse complement strand
AGATTAATTTCTGCATTGATTTTTTATTGACCAAGCTAACAAATAAGGCTCTAATACTTGCAAAACGTGTAAACTTTTATAAATAATATTAGGAATATACCATAATATAATTTACTTTTAGTCATTTTATTCAGATATATAAATCCCTATTTCTAGCTATAATTAAATTTAAAACTATATTAAATTTTATATTAGTAGGCAGATATCGTTATATTCCAATTTACAATATATTGCTTATTTAGCTAATATATATATACATTAGTAGTATTATTTATATTTTTGTATAGCTAAAATTTATTATAATATTATTTTTATTTATAGTCATTAGGAGGTATTTACTATATTGGAAACTCGCACTAATCAAAAGGAAAAACTTCACATTATAGCAATAAAGGGTAAATTAGATATATCTACTGCACAACAAGCAAAAATTGAAATTTTAGATAAAATGACTTCTGGTGACAATATTATAATTGATATGTCTGATTGTAATTACATTTCTAATTATGGTCTATATTTACTTTCTAATATTGCCAACAAAGCTAAATTATTAAATATAAAAGCAATCTTTGTTTCCATAATTGATAAAATATCAGAAATATTTGATTTAACAGGTTTAACAGATACAATTGAACTCGCTCCTTCAATTGATGATGCTATAAAAAAATATGCTCTGATACATTAATGAGGTGTTATCATGCAATTAGATATTCTGCCTACTGATACGTTCAAACAATTTAAAATTAGACGCGGATTTTTCCGCTTAAACGGCTCCTCTATTGTTCCTGGAGGAGTTAATTTTTGCATATATTCAGCCGGTGCTACAAGTTGTGAATTAGTATTATTCAAAGACAGAGCACCTAAACCTTTTGCGATAATTCCATATCCTGAAAATTATCGTGTTGGCAATGTTTTTGCCATGATTGTACTCGATTTAGATTATGAAAATATAGAATATGGTTTTCGCATTGATGGAAAATATGATAAAACTACTGGCGATATTTACGACCGTCGCAAAATCATCTTAGACCCATATGCTAAAATGGTCTCTGGTCGCAACGAATGGGGTAAATTGCCAGATAAAGATAATATATTCCAATATCGTTCCAAAGTAGTAATCAGTGATTTTGAATTAGACTCTGATTTACCACAAAAAACAGACCATGGTGATTTAATCATTTATGAAACCCATTTACGTGGTTTCACTCGTCATGAATCTTCCAAAGTAAAACACCCTGGGACTTATGCTGGATTTATTGAAAAAATTCCTTATCTCAAAGAATTAGGTATCAATGCTGTTGAATTTTTACCAATCTTTGAATTTGATGAAAACGAAGATGTCATTAACGATACCATTCGTTATGATAGTAAAGGTAATCGCCTTTTAAATTATTGGGGTTATAATCCAATATCTTTTTTTGCGCCTAAAGCAGGCTATGCTGCTAGTGGAAAATACTCCATGCAAAACTATGAATTTAAAAATCTAATTAAAGAATTACATAAAAATAATATAAAAGTTATTCTTGATGTTGTTTTTAATCATACAGCAGAAGGCGATGAACGTGGCCCATATATATCCTTTAAAGGTATTGATAATAAAGCCTATTATATTCTAGGGCCAAATGGTGAATATTATAATTTCAGTGGTTGTGGCAATACTTTAAATTGTAACAATCCAATTGTTCGCCAAATGATTTTAAACTGTCTACGCCATTGGACAGCTGAATATCATATTGATGGCTTCCGATTTGACTTAGCTTCCATCTTAGGACGCAATCAAGACGGTTCTCCTATGAGTAACCCTCCACTTTTAGAATTATTGACCTTCGACCCATTGCTCAATAATACTATTTTAATTGCTGAAGCATGGGATGCTGGTGGATTATATCAAGTAGGTACATTCCCTGCTTATGGTAAATGGTCTGAATGGAATGGTCATTATCGTGATGATGTTCGCCATTTCCTCAAAGGCGATTTAGGTTTTGCTCAGGCTATAGTAAATCGTATCACTGGTTCTGAAGATATTTACAATCCTTCTAATCGAGGTAATTATGCTTCCATCAACTTCATTACTTGTCATGATGGTTTCACATTGTGGGATTTATTCTCTTACAATGAAAAACACAATGAAGAAAATGGTTGGAATAATACAGATGGTGCTAATGATAATATCAGTTGGAACTGTGGTGTTGAAGGCGAAACAACAGACCCTGAAATTTTGACTTTACGTAGAAAAATGGTACGCAATGCTGCAACAATCTTATTCTGTAGCATTGGTATTCCTATGCTTTTAGCTGGTGATGAATTCTGTAATTCTCAATTTGGCAATAATAATGCTTACTGCCAAGATAATGAAACTTCATGGTTGAATTGGAACCAATTACAAGAAAATCATGATATGTTCTTATTCTTCAAACAGCTAATTGCGTTTAGAAAAGAGCACCCTCTTTTCTGTCGTGCTTCTGAGGGTACACCTAAAAATTATCCTGCTGTAAGCTTACATGGTATTAATCCATGGCAATTTGACTCTTCTCATGGCAATCGTGTTGTCTGCATTATGTTGACAGGCAAAACAGAAGATGGTCGTGATGATTTTATCTATATCGCTATCAATGCTCACTGGGAAAATCATCGCATTAATTTACCATCACTTCCACATGATACGCTTGGCAGTTAATCATCAATACAGAATTTGATGATAAAGCATTTATCAAACCACAAAATAGACCTAAAATTTACCAACAAAATACATTAAATGCTAGGTCTGTATCTGTATATAATGCTATAATATAGTTATTATATATTTGAGGAGGGATTTTTTATGTCTCAAAAAATTTTATATTTGTTCACACTGCGGTAATATTATTGCTTTTGTAAAAGATAAAGGTGTGCCTATTATCTGCTGTGGTGAAAAAATGAAAGAAATTATTCCTGGTACTACTGATGCATCTGTAGAAAAACACGTTCCTGTGATTTCTCAAGAAGGAAATATTGTTACTGTTTCTGTAGGCTCTGTTGAACATCCTATGATTCCTGAACATTACATTGAATGGATATCACTTGAAACAAATAAAGGCAAATCAACGTAAGGTACTACAACCAAACACTCCTCCAACAGCTCAATTTGCTCTTTTAGATGGTGAAGAAGTAATTACAGCTTATGCTTATTGCAATCTTCACAGCCTTTGGAAAGCTTAATATAAAAAAACAAAGCCACTCATTATTTATTACTATAATGAGTGGCTATTTTATTTTTTATATCCAGTTTCAAAATCGACAATATTTTTTAATTCTTTGCCATCTATCAAAGCTTGCAAATTACCTTTAGCGATATTCACTATATTATCTAAGGTCTTTGCCAAATGATATTGACCTGCTGTATGTGGTGTAATATGCAGATTTTTTGTCTGCCATAAACCACTTGTTTGTGGTAATGGCTCTATCTGCGTTACATCAATAGCAGCACCTGCTAAATGATTTGAATTTAAAGCTTCTATTAAATCATCTTCAACTACAGCACTTCCACGACCTGCATTAATAAAGAATGCACCTTTTTTCATCAAAGCGAATTTTTCTTTATCAAAAATCTGATAAGTCGCTTTCGTTCCTGGCAATACAGTAGCCACTATATCAACTTTAGGTAAATACTCATTTAATTTATCTAGACTAACTAATTCATCCACATAGTCTGGTTTTTCACCAAGACGACGCTTAATACCGATAACCTTTGCTCCTAGGGCTTTTACTCGTTTAGCAAAACAACTTCCTATATCACCTAAACCCACAACTAAGATAGTAGACTCAAAAATAGAAGTTACTTCGCCTTCATCTTTCCATAGAGATTGTTTTTGATTATCGTGATAACTATATAATTTTTTCTGCATAGCCATCAATACAGCAAGCATATATTCAGATAAAGCTAAACCATATGCCCCTGTAGCATTAGTCAATATAGTTTGCATTGGCAAAATACCTTTTTCACAATATCCATCAGTACCTGCGCTATTTAATTGCAACCATCTTAAATTTTTAGCATCTTTCAATAGACTAGGCTTAACATTGCCAATAATTGCCTCCACATTTTCCACTAGTTCTTTGCCCGGGTTACGTTCATAAATAAATTCTACTTGAGGAAAATTTTGAGCCATTAATACTTTATGCTTATCTTTAAATGGCATCACTACTAAAACTTTCATCTATATCACCTCTATATTTTAATAAAAACCTTCAAAAAATACTCTAACTAATTTTTCTAAAGATTTTTGGTCATCTTTCCCCATAGTTTCTCGTGCTGAATGCATAGCTAAAATAGGAATACCTACATCTAATGTTCTCATAGTCAATAAAGCGGAAGCCATCGAGCCTATAGTTGACCCACCTGGAATATCTGAATTATTTACATACATCTGATAATTTATCTTATATTTTTCACATAAAGCTCTTATGATAGCAATAGCTTCAGCATCTCCTGCATACGATTGACTAGCTGCCATTTTTATAGCTAAACCTTTATTTAATATTGGCTTATTAGTCAAATCATTTTTCTCTACATAATTAGGGTGCATAGCATGAGCTACATCTATAGATAACATAAAGCTCTTTGCTAAATCCGCTAAAAATGCCTGTCTAGTATAACCAAAAGCCATATAAATGCGTTCAATTACATTTGATAAAACATTAGAAGCTCCACCCTGTTTTGTTCTACTGCCCACTTCTTCATTATCAAATAAAACGGCTATATCTAAACCTACCTTACGCTTATCAGCGATAATTCCTTCGATACAAGCTTTAACAGAAGTTATATTATCTAATCTAGGTGCTGTTACTAATTCACCTGCAAAACCTAAATAATACGGAGTTTCCACTTGATATACAGTTAAATCATAGCTCAAAATATCCTCTTGAGCGCAAGATAATTCTTCAGCTAACAACTTAATTAATTTACTATTATCATTTGCTAATTCATCTTCACTATTATTTTCAGTTTGCATAAAAGCTAAAGGCAACATTTCTTTTTGTTTACTTATATTTTTACCTGAATTAATACTTCTATCCATGTGAATAGCAAGATTAGGAATAATCATCAATGGTCGTTTAAAATCTACAAATTTCACATCTGGCTGATAACAATCTTGACCTTTCAAAACGACTTTTCCCGCTATGGATAATGGTCTATCAAACCATGTATTTAAAATCATACCACCATAAATTTCTACATTTAATTTACCATAATCATTTTGCATAATATCAGCACTAGGTTTTATCTTTAAACAAGGAAAATCTGTATGACTGACAGCAATTTTCATGCCTTCACGCAAATTTTGATGTGGAATAAATGCAATCAATGTTGAATCATATATCTTCGTAAAATATTTTTTATCTGCTTTTAACTGCCAATCTTCACTAAAATCGACTTCTTCAAAGCCATTTTTTATCAAATATGATTGTGCATTTAAAACTGTATGAAATGATGATGTTGAATTGTTAATAAAATTAAATAATGAACCTGTATAACTCATAAAATCAATCCTCAAAAAATTTAATAAAAATTCTATCAAATTTATTATACTAATATAAATTTATAACATTCAATAACTATTTATAAAAATAAAAAAGAGTATGGTTTACACCATACTCTTTTAATAATCCTATCTATATCAAATTATTTACCGAAGTAACGTTTTAAGAGGCCATTGAAGCCACAGCCATGACGAGCTTCGTCTTTAGCCATTTCATGAACTGTATCATGAACTGCATCTAAGCCAAGTTCTTTAGCTAAAGTAGCAAGTTCTTTTTTACCAGCGCATGCACCATGTTCAGCAGCAACACGGAGTTCAAGATTTTTCTTAGTGCTGTCAGTTACAACTTCACCAAGAAGTTCAGCAAATTTTGCAGCATGTTCTGCTTCTTCAAAAGCATAACGTTTGTAAGCATCAGCGATTTCAGGATAACCTTCACGTTCAGCAACACGGCTCATAGCGAGGTACATACCAACTTCTGTGCATTCGCCAGTGAAGTTCTGCTGTAAACCTTCGATAATGCGAGGGTCAGCACCTTTTGCTACGCCTACACGATGTTCGTCAGCGAATACTAATTCACCGGATTGTTCTACAAATTTATCTGCTGGTGCTTTACAAATTGGGCACTGTTCTGGTGCGCTTTCACCTTCATATACATAACCACAAATACTGCAAACCCATTTTTTCATTATAAATTCCTCCAATACTTAGATATATACACATTAAATAAATTGATAATTTCTAAATTCCTTATCAATATTGTTTGTTCCTTATGTGTATATTATATGATTATACTCAGAATAAATCAAACGTTAAAATACCATATTTTCTCTTTTTTCTCTTATTTTCTTAAATATTCTTCACTATTCTATGTTTTACTAAATAAAATTTATTTTTTATAGCCTTTTTTACTTTTTAATAATTATTATCATTTATTTGCATACTTAAAAAAATACATTAAATAAACTGTAGATATACTTATTTTATGATACAATTAATATACAAAGAATTTAAAATATGAGGATATTCACTCTAGGGAGGTTTTTTGTTGATAGGTATTATAGTTACAGGACATGGTAACTTTGCATCTGGCCTTGCTTCATCTATTGAAGTTATTGCTGGCAAACAAGATAAATTTGAAGCGATTGATTTTCCTATCGGTTCTACAAATACAGAATTAGCTAAACAATTACAAGAAGCTGTTGAACGTTTAAATTGTTCTGATATTATTTTCTGCACAGATATAGCAGGCGGTACACCTTTTAATCAAAGTGTTATTTTATCTACACATTTACCAAATAGTAAGGTTATCAGTGGAACTAATGTTCCTGTTTTATTAGAAGCACTCTTTAGCAGAGCTAATCAAACAGCTTTAAGTTTATCTGAAATTTTAGTTGATAGTCATCAGTCCAGAATTCAAGTATTCCAATCTCGTTCTCAGAATAAAAAAAATCGAGGAAGTGTTCTTAATGACTAAAATTGCTATTAAGGCTCAAAAAATTTTCACTGCTGATTTTATTGAAAGCAACAAATATCTAGTCATTGAAGATAATAAATTTGCTGGATTTTTCTCTAAAGAAAACGTTGAAAAAGAAAATATTCCTGTAAAAGAATATAATGATGCATTCATTATTCCAGGTCTTATTGATACTCATATCCATGGTGCTGTAGGTCATGACACTATGGACTCCACTCCAGAGGCTTTAAAAAGCATTGGGGATTATCTTTTAACTCAAGGTACTACTACATGGATGCCAACTACAGTAACAGCTCCACTTGAAGATATCTATAAAGCTATTGCCAATGTAGCTGAATGTAAAGATACATTAAATAGTGCTCGTATTCTTGGTATGTTCATTGAAGGACCTTATATCACAAGCAAACACAAAGGAGCTCACCCTGAAGAACATATTCGCCCATTAAATAAAGAAGAAATCGAAAAAATGGCTGAATATAACACTGTAAAATCCATTATCATTGCACCTGAAAAAGAAGATGCACCAAAATTCACTAAATGGATAACACAAGATTTAAAAATCAAAGTTTCCTTAGGTCATAGCAGTGCAAATTACGAAGAAGCTTGTGCTTGTTTTGATATGGGTGCTGATGCTGGTGTTCATACTTACTGTGCTATGGAACAACTCCATCATCGCAATCCTAATTTATTAGGTGCTATCATGACTCGCAATGATGTATATGCCGAACTCATTGCTGATGGTATTCATGTTTCTTTACCAGCTATGAAAATTCTCTTACAGAATAAACCAAAAGATAAAGCTTTACTCGTAAGTGATGCAATTCAAGGCACTGGCTTAAAAGATGGTCGCTATATGCTTGGCACTTTACCATTTAATGTAAAAGATGGAATTGCTCGCATTGATAGTGGTAATCTCGCTGGCAGTACAACAACTCTTTTAAAAGAAGTTCGTCGCCTCATTTTAGAATTACATGAAAATCCTATTCATGCTGTTAATATGGCATCATTAAATCCAGCAAAAACGTTTCGGTGTTGATGATGAACTTGGTAGCATTGCCATTGGTAAAAAAGCTGACTTCCTTATCATAACTCCTGATTATGAACTTAAAGAAACTTGGCTCGATGGAAAATGTGTATTTAAAGCTTAACAATTAATAAAAAACACTTTCTAATTTTTATTTAGAAAGTGTTTTTAGTTTTGCAGTAATATAGTTTTTATATTATAATTAAGAATTAAGGTTTATCAATTATTAAACTATCTCTTAATGAAAGGATTTTTTTATGAAAAATACTAAGCTACGACCCTTAACTGAAAGTAGCCTATTGACTGCTATAACAGTAATCATGCTATGGCAGGAATTTATATACCTTTATTATTTATTTTGGACTTTACCTATTACAATTATTACAGCCAAACATAATCTTAAATATGGTATATTTAGTGCTTTAATTGCTAGTATTTTATTATGTGTATTTTTAACACCTGTTACTGCCATACCACTTGTTCTAGGTTCAGTGCCTCTAGCTTTAACTTTAGGTTTTGGCTATAATCATTGTTGGTCTGCTGTAAAGATTTTTGCTACATCTTTTGTAGCTTCAATCATTGGTGTATGTCTATTTTTAATATGTACCTTCTATCTGACAGGTATAAATTTATTTGTAGACCAATTAGATGCTTTTAAAACAGCTATGCTTGATACAAATGAAATGTTTAATTCTATGGGCATAACTTCAGAAGCTATGATTGATGCACAAAGACAAACTCAGCATTTAATAGAAACTCTTGCGCTTGTCTTACCTATGATTTTTATTTTAAATGCTGTAATAAAATTAGTGATTAATTATATTGCTAGCTCTTTTTATTAAAACGCTTGGGAACTACAAATATTAATTCTTTGCCACCATTTAGATTATGGCGTTTCCCTAAAGTTTTCATATATATATATGCCTTTTCTTTAATCGGCATGTATTGGGGCGATACTCGCAGTATTACGCTACTTTATCAAATTGCCCTAAACACTTATTTATGTGCTAATGTCTTAGGTTTAGTACAAGGTTTATCTGTCATAAGATTTTTTTATAAATTAAAAAATTGGCCAACTGCTGTTTGGATTTTCATTATCATTATGTTATGTCTAAACATGATAATTGCTCAAATCATTGCTCTTGCTGGCTTCTTTGATATGATTTTTGATTATCGAAAGAAATTCAAAAATAGCAATGATGTTTAGGAGGTAATTTTATGCCTAATAAATTATCCACTTGGATTGATATATGTGTTACTTTAATAGTTTCTTTGATATTATTAGTCATATTATTTCAATACAATTGGTATATATTTAGTGGCGGTATTGTTTTATGGATATGTTTATTCTTTTATCTAAAAGAACGCAGTATTGAACGACGCAAAAATCTAAAAGCTTACTATGAAAATGTCATTAAAAATGTAAATGAATTATCTAATTATGCTTTGGAACAATTACCTCAAGTAATCATGGTTATCAATAAAGATTTACGTTTAGAATGGTATAATCATGAATTAGAACGCTGGCTCAAGCAACCACCTGAAATAGGTTCTTTTATCACTGATATTTGGCCAAACATTCCTATCGATAATATTTGGAACCGCAATGGTCAATATATCTTTTCTCAAGATAATAAATTCTACATGGTAATCTATCGACCAGTAAATACTGATGATGATAGCCATTTAATGACTTTATATATCTATGATATTTCAGAATATGAACGTTTTAAATTAGATACAGCTATGCGTACTATGGTATTTGGCTATATCCAAATAGATAATTATGATGACGTTATGCAAGGGTTAAGTGAAGCTCAACGTACATCTATCTTATTTGAAGTCAATAGTCTTTTAGATAAATGGTCTCATTCTCTAGGTGGATTACTTCGTCGCATCTCTGATGATATGTATGTAATCATCTTAGAACGCCATGCTCTTGATTTAGCTGTCAGTGAAAAATTCGATATCTTAGACAAGGTTCGCAATCTTCACGGCGATAACAAATTCCCTGTTACTTTGAGTATCGGTTTAATTCAAAGCAGACCAAAAACTTCTATGGAAGAATTAGGTGCTCTTGCTCAATCTCACCTTGACTTAGTATTAGGTAGAGGTGGAGACCAGGTAGCTGTTGACTTAGATGGTAAAGTTCAATTCTTTGGTGGAAAATCCAAAGCTGTAGAAAAACATACCCGTGTAAAAGCTCGCGTTGTCGCTCATGCTGTTTTTGAACGCATGGAAGCTGCTGATGTTGTGTTTGTCATGGGACATCACAATGAAGATTTTGATAGTTTAGGCTCTGCCATAGGTGTATCGCGTATGGCTCGTCAAATGGGAAAACCTGTTTATATCATTTTAAGTGATATGAATGAAGGCATAGATAAATTAATCAGTCTTTGCAAAACTGATAAAGACTTTGAAAATCTCTTTATCACGCAAAAAGAAGCTCTAGCAATGACTGCTTTAAATCCTGTATTATTCGTAGTCGATACACATATACCTCATCTTGTGGCTAGTCCTGATTTATTGCAATCAATAAATCATGTCATTGTAATCGACCATCATCGTCGTTCTGAAAATGTAATCAAAAATGCATTATTAATCTATATTGAGCCATATTCTTCTTCTACAAGTGAATTGGTAACTGAATTATTGATGTATTTCAATGAAAATATCAAGTTATCACGTTTAGAAGCTACTGCTCTTTATTCTGGTATAGTTGTCGATACGAAAAACTTCCGTGTCAATACTGGTGTTCGTACATTTGATGCTGTATCGCATTTACGTCGTTGTGGTGCTGACCCTGAAGTAGTTCATTATTTATTCCGCACAGATTATGAAACTAATCTCGCTGAATGTACTGCTATCGCTAATTCTGTTTTCTATCCTGAAGGCTTAGTTGTAGCAGTTTGCCCTGATAATGCCAATAGTATTCAAGCTATATCAGGAAAAATCGCTGATGATTTATTGGGAATTGAAAATGTACGCGTAAGTATTGTATTTTTCCGCTTAAAAGATAATGTCATTGGTGTAAGCGCTCGTTCCACTGGTGAAATCAATGTCCAAGTCATCATGGAACAATTTGGTGGTGGCGGTCATCAGAATGTGGCTGGCTCCCAAGTGAAAAATAGACCTTTAAAAGAATTAAAACAAGATGTAGTAAATACTACATTGTCATATATGAAAGAGGCTGATAAGAATGAAAGTAATAATGTTGCAAGATCTTAAAAAAGTTGGTAAAAAAGGCGATATCGTAGAAGTTGCTGAAGGATATGGTAGAAATTTCCTCATCGCTAAAAAATATGCAGTAGAAGCAACTAAACAAAATATAAATGTAGCTCAAGCTCAGAAAAAATCTGCTGAACGCAAAAAACAACAAGCTAGTGATGAAGCTCGTTTAATGGCTTCCCAATTATCCCAAGTAGAAATCACTATTCCTGTTCGCGTTGGCGAAGGCAGTCGTTTATTCGGCTCTGTTACAAGTAAAGATGTTGCTTTAACACTTAAAGAAAAACACAATATTGATATTGATAAACGCAAAATCGATATAAAAAATATAACTTGTCTCGGTGATTACACTGCAACAATCAAAGTTCACCCTGAAATAACAAGTACAATCACTGTACACGTTGTAGAAAAATAAGAGGCAATTATGAGTATATTTTCTCGTTTTTTCAAATCTAAAAAAAATATCACAACATATGAGCTGCTGTAAAATTACAGCAGCCTAATATTTCTACTACAAAAGTTGAAAATTCTCCTGAAGAAATCGTAGTTGAACCTATAGACCATGATATTGATGCTCTTTATGATATCTTAGTCGATATCGAAGGTGCTGACCGTCTTGTATTAAAAGCGAGTAAATTAGAAGCTTTAACGCTAATTCGCTCGAATAACCGCAATCAACGTATCTTAGGTCTGCAAAAAATAGTTTATGAAAATCCTACTTTAGATAAATTGCCTAAAGATGATGAAATTCCTACACTTTTAAAAGAAATGATGGATTATCTAGCCAATATTATGGCACGTCGTTCTTTTGAAGATGAATTAGAAAAACGCATATCTGCGAAGATGGAAGAAAATCACCAAGATATATTTTCGATATAAAAAAACAAATCCTTAAAGAAGAAAGTTCTCTTAAAGAGTCTTCTCAATCATTAGCAAAACTAAAACAGCTAGAAGATAAAAATAAAATTCATCTAACAAAATCCATCATGGAATTGTTACGACCAGAAAATTTATCTGAAATCATAGGACAAGAAAGAGCTATTAAAGCTTTAAAAGCAAAATTAAGCTCACCTTATCCTCAACATCTAATACTTTATGGCCCTCCTGGCGTAGGGAAAACAACTGCTGCAAGGCTTGTACTTCAAGAAGCATGTACTCAGCCACATACACCATTTAATGCTGATGCACCTTTTGTGGAAACAGATGGCACTACACTTCGCTATGACCCTAGAGGGATAGCCAACCCTCTACTTGGTTCTGTTCATGACCCAATTTATCAAGGAGCTCGTAGAGATTTAGCTGACAGCGGTATTCCTGAACCAAAACCAGGGCTTGTTACAGATGCTCACGGTGGTATTTTATTCATTGATGAAATCGGTGAACTTGATGATACTTTACAAAATGAATTGTTAAAAGTTCTTGAAGATAAGCGCGCTTACTTTGACTCTGCTTATTTTGAGCCAAACGACCCTAATGTACCAGAATATATCAAAAAATTATTCACTGAAGGTGCGCCTGCTGATTTCGTTTTAATTGGAGCTACCACTCGCGATAGCTATTATTTAAATCCAGCTCTTCGTTCTCGTTGTGCTGAAATCTATTTTGAACCACTGACTCCAAAACATATTGAAACTATAGTTTTAAATGCTGCTCATAAACTAAATGCTAAATTAGATGATGAAGTAGCCCAGATTATCAGTGAATATACAATTGAAGGACGTAAAGCTATCAATATCTTAGCTGATGCTTATAGCAATGCTCTCGTTCGCCAAGAAAATGATATGGATAATATATTAATCACTAAAGAAGATATCTATACTGTGGCTCAAGTAAGTCGCTTAACACCATTTATTACTAAAAAAGCTTCTGACACTAGTGAGATTGGTAAAATTTTTGGCTTGGGCGTTGCTGGTTTCATTGGTTCTGTTATCGAAATTGAAGCTATTGCTTTTAAAGCTCATGAAAAAGGTAAAGGTATCTTGCGTTTTAATCAAACAGCTGGCTCTATGGCTCAAGATTCTGTCTTCAATGCTGCTGCTGTTGTGCGCAAACTCACAAATGAAGATATCCATGATTATGATATTCACATCAATATAATCGGTGGCGGTAATATTGATGGGCCATCTGCTGGAATAGCCATTTTAATAGCTTTGATTTCTGCTATTACCCAAAAACCAATTCGTCAGGATATCGCCATCACTGGTGAAATCTCTATTCAAGGATTAGTTCGTCCTGTAGGCGGTGTCTTTGAAAAAGCTTATGGTGCTAGCCAAGCTGGTATCAAAACTTTGATTATTCCTGAAGAAAATGCTAAAGATATCCCTCCTGATTTACATGGCTTAAAAGTACATCCTGTTAAAACAGCACAAGAAGCTTTAGCATTCGCTTTTGATAAAATTTAAGAGGTGATTATTTTTGATAGATAGAGTACCTCCCCAAAATATAGAAGCTGAGCAAGCTGTTTTAGGTGCTATGCTCATCTCCAAAGAAGCTATTGCTGAATCTGCTCAAATTTTAAATCCACAGGATTTTTATCGCGAAGCTCATCGCATTGTTTTTGAAGCCATGCTTGATTTATCCAATCGCAATCAGGCAGTCGATAATTTAACTGTAATTGAACAATTAAATAAAACAAATCAATTAGAAAAAGTTGGCGGTATTGCTTTTGTTACTGCACTTGCCAATACTGTGCCCACAGCTGCAAATGTAGTTTTTTATGCTAAGATAGTCAAAGAAAAGGCTCTCATGCGTCATCTCATCAATACAGCTACAGCCATTGCCGCTATGGGTTATGAAGGTGCTGATGATGCTGATAGCATCATGGATAAAGCCGAAAAAATGATTTTAGAAATCGCTTCTAATCGTAAAACTGGCGATTTCACACCTATTAATCAAATTGTCATTGATACTTTTAGCAAAATTGAAAATCTATATGAATCAAAAGGTGGTCTGACAGGTTTATCCACTGGCTTTAAAGACTTAGATAAACTCACCGCAGGGCTTCAACCTTCTGATTTAATCTTAGTCGCTGCCAGACCTAGTATGGGGAAAACAGCCTTTACTTTAAATATAGCTTCTCATGTTGCTTTAAAAGAAAATAAACCTGTAGCCTTTTTCTCTCTTGAAATGTCCAAAGAACAATTAATGCAGCGTATGCTCTGTGCCGAAGGACTTGTTGAGTCTCAACGATTACGCGTCGGTGATTTAGATGAACAAGATTGGCAAAAATTAATTGCCGCTGCTGATAAATTTTCTAAAGCACCACTTTATATTGATGATACTCCTGGTATCAGCATCATGGAACTTCGCTCCAAAGCTCGCCGACTTCAACAAGAAAAAGGTTTAAGCTTGGTATTAATCGACTATTTACAATTAATGCAAGGTAGAGCAAATAAAAATGGCGATAATCGACAACAAGAAATCTCTGAGATATCTCGTTCTTTAAAATCTCTAGCTCGTGAACTCAATGTTCCTGTAATTGCACTTTCTCAGCTTTCTCGTAGCGTAGAATCAAGACAGATAAAAAAACCAATGCTCAGTGATCTTCGTGAATCTGGTTCACTAGAACAAGATGCCGATATCGTTATGTTTTTATACCGTGAAGATTATTACAATGCTGAAACAGAAAATAAAAATATAACTGATGTCATTGTCGCAAAACATCGTAATGGTCCTGTTGATACTGTTCAATTATTCTTCCATAAGGAATTTACAAAATTTGCAGATTTACTTCGTACTCAAGATAATATTTAACAAAACAAGCTATATTAATCGTAAAATTAATATAGCTTTTTATTATGCACATCTGTATCGTAAACTTATAATCCCCATTTTCATTGACACTAAAGTACATAAAATGCTATTATATGAAGGTAAAAGCTACATATAGATTTTACAAACAAAACTCAAATCCTTGACATAGTGTCTATTTGAGTTCTTTTTGCTGTTATCAGTAGAAAATTTATGCTGGTTTTAAATATGAGGAGGAAATTTTTAAATGATTGAACGCTATACCAATCCTGAAATGGGAAGAATTTGGACTCTCCAACACGAATTTGAAGTAATGCTTGAAGTTGAAATTACAGCTTGTGAAGCTATGGCAGAACTTGGTCAAATTCCTGTAGAAGCTGCTAAAAATATTCGTGAAAAAGCACAGTTTAACTTAGAACGCGTTAAAGAAATTGAAAAAGTTACTAATCATGATATTATCGCATTTTTAACTAACGTTGCTGAATACGTTGGTGAAGATTCTAAATATATCCATAAAGGATTAACTTCCAGCGACGTAAAAGATACAGCACTCGGCATTATGATGAAAAAATCCGCTGAGCTTATTTTAGAAGACCTCAAAAATTTACGTGATGTTTTAAAACGTCAAGCTAAAAAATATAAACACACTGTTTGCATTGGTCGTACTCATGGTATCCATGCAGAACCAATGACTCTCGGTTTAAAATTTGCTTTATGGTATGATGAAGTTTGCCGTGACATCGAACGTGTTGAACACGCTAAAAAAATCGTTGCTGTTGGTAAACTTTCTGGTGCTGTAGGCACTTATTCCAATATCGACCCTCGTATTGAAGAAATCACTTGCAAAAAACTTGGCATTGAACCTGTAAAACTTGCAACACAAGTTATTCAGCGTGATCGCCATGCAGAATATATGACTACTCTTGCTATTGTAGCTAGCACATTTGAAAAAATCGCTACAGAATTACGTAACCTTCAACGTACAGATATCCGTGAAGTTGAAGAATATTTCCAACCAGGTCAGAAAGGTTCTTCTGCTATGCCTCATAAACGTAATCCAATCACTGGTGAACGTATCTCCGGTATGGCTCGCCTTGTTCGTGGTAATGCTATTGCAGCTATGGAAGATATCACTCTTTGGCATGAACGCGATATTTCCCATTCTTCCGTTGAACGCGTAATTTTACCAGACAGCACTATCAACGTTGATTATTGCTGCCGTAAATTAACAAATCTTTTAGATAAACTTCTCGTTTATCCAGAAGCTATGATGGAAAATCTTAACAAAACTGGCGGTCTTATCTTCAGCCAACGCATCATGCTCGCTGTTGTAAGCAAAGGCGTACTTCGTGAAGATGCTTACAAATGGGTTCAAAGAAATGCTATGGTAGATGGCTCAAAGGCGAAGATTTCCGCACAAATGTAGAAAAAGATCCAGATATCACAAAATATCTCACTAAAGAAGAAATCGACAACTGCTTCGATTATCAATGGTTCTTACGCAATGTAGACATGATTATGGCTCGTTTCGGTATTGAATAAGCAGTTAATATTAAACTTGAGTAATAGAGAGGAAGTTTTCTTATGTCAACAGTTGTTGTAACTGGTACCCAATGGGGTGATGAAGGTAAAGGTAAAATCGTAGACTATTTAGCAGAAAAAGCTGATATAGTTGTACGTTATCAAGGTGGTAGTAATGCAGGTCATACTGTTACAGTAGACGGCAAAGAATTTAAACAAAGACTCATGCCATCTGGTATGCTCTATGATAATAAAATTTGTGTGATTGCAAATGGTGTAGCTTTTGACCCTGAAGTAATCCTTCAAGAAATGGAAGCTCTAAAAAAAGATGGTTACTCTGTTGACGGATTACGTATCTCTAATCGTGCTCACGTTGTAATGCCTTACCATCGTCTTATGGACGGTCTTGAAGAAGAAAACAAAGGCGAATTAAAAATCGGTACTACTAAACGTGGTATTGGCCCATGCTATATGGACCGCGATAACCGTATTGGTATCCGCGTTTGTGATTTAATTGATGAAGAAACATTCAGCGAAAAATTAAAAACAGCTCTTGAAACTAAAAATCGTGAGCTTGTAAAACTCTATGGTAAAGAACCATTAAACTATGAAGATATTCGCACTGAATATCTCGGTTACGCTGAAAAACTCAGAAAACATGTAATTGATACTTCCGCATTCTTAAATAGAGAAATCAATGCTGGTAAAAAAGTAATGTTTGAAGGTGCTCAAGCTACTATGCTTGATATCGACCATGGTACTTATCCATATGTTACTGCTTCTCATCCAACAGCTGGTGGCGTAAGCTCCGGTGCTGGTGTAGGTCCTAACAAAATCGATAAAGTAGTAGGTATCGTAAAAGCATATTGTACTCGCGTTGGTGAAGGTCCTTTCCCAACTGAACAGCTCAACGAAATCGGCGATAAAATCCGTGATTGCGGTCATGAATATGGTACAGTTACAGGTCGTCCTCGTCGTACTGGCTGGCTTGATGCTTGCGTAGTTCGCTATGCAGGTTACCTCAGTGGTATTGATTATATGGCAGTTACTCGCCTTGATATCCTCGATACTTTCGATGAAATCAAAATGTGTGTAGCTTATAAATACAATGGTGAAATCTTAGATGAAATGCCTGCAAGCTTAAAAGTTCTTGCAAATGTAGAACCAGTTTATGAAACATTCGCTGGTTGGAAAACAGACATTTCTGGCATCAGAAAATACGAAGATTTACCAGAAAATGCACGTAAATATTTAGAAAGAATGGCGCAGGTTACAGGTATTGGTCTTGGATTTGTTTCCGTAGGTCCAAACCGTGACCAGACATCATTCTTCATGATGTATTTTAATTAATGATACAACAAAAGCCTAGAGATTATGAACTGCACCCCAAAAGTTGGACACAAAACAACTTTGAGGTGCAGTTTTTTTATGACTAAATACTCAAATGAATTTAAAGTTAAAGCAATTAAAATGGTTTTAAAAGGAAATTCTATTTCTCATGT
>ENA-OPZD01000222-OPZD01000222.1-human-gut-metagenome-genome-assembly--contig:-NODE-222-length-18061-cov-2.599699_pt1 | contig 18061 bp, 15 predicted proteins | sample MGYA00242479_ERZ504495 | MGnify/ENA primary metagenome ERZ504495 (study PRJEB26092, sample SAMD00036286) | human gut metagenome | host: Homo sapiens | study: EMG produced TPA metagenomics assembly of... | reverse complement strand
TACTGACAGCAGACAGTGGATCTGCTTCCGGTCAGGCAGTCAGTTATGTATTCTGGAGAGTACTTCCGCTTTATCCGACGCTGAGATCCTATGTGAAAGTCCTGCTGGATTCTCCGGAGTTTTTGGGATGTTCTGGAATTCCGTAAAGATTACTGTCGGAGTTCTGGCAGGGCAGATCCTGGTGGGAGTACCGGCAGCGTGGGGATTTGCCAGATATCGTTTCCGGGAAAAATCTGCTGTTTATGATCTATGTGGCATTGATGATGATGCCCTTTCAGGTAATGATGCTCAGTAATTATTTGGTTCTGGATCAGATGAAACTTCTGGATCATCTGTGGGGGATTATTCTTCCGGCGGCCTTTTCCACGTTTCCGGTTTTTATCATGTATCGTTTCTTTGAGAGTATTCCGGAGGCACTGATGGAATCTGCGCGGCTGGACGGGGCGGGTGAGCTGCTTATTTTTATCAGAATCGGAATCCCTCTGGGTTCTGCGGGTATCATTTCGGCACTGGTTCTGGGATTTCTGGAATACTGGAATCTGATCGAACAGCCAATGGCATTTCTGAAGACCAAAAGTCTGTGGCCGCTGTCTCTGTACCTTCCACAGATCGATATCTCCCAGACAGGAAAGGCATTTGCGGTATCTGTTCTGGTTCTGATCCCGGCAGTGATCGTTTTTCTGGCAGGGCAGGATTATCTGGAACAAGGGATCATATCCACGGCAATCAAGGAATAGAGCGACAGAAACGAGAGGATTTATCTATGAAGAAAATAAAACTGATAAAAATTCTGGCAGGATTTTTTGCCCTGATGCTTTTGTTTACTTTTCTGTCCAGGGCGGCAGATTCGGTGAATGTAGCACAGGTAGAGACAAAAACAGCTCAGAATCAGGTGATCACGCATGAGGTGACCGGCACAGGTAAAGTGATGGGAACCAGAGAACGGGCAGTTTTTACCCAGGAGGGACAGAAGGTGGAGCAGGTTTATGTGCAGGAAGGACAGAATGTGAAAAAGGGGATGCGCTGCTGAAGTTTTCTGTAAAATATCTAAAAAAAACCATAAAGGAAAAACAGGATGCCATAGATGTTCTGCAGGGGAAGATCAATGATCTGATCAGTGCAGAGTCTGTGAATCAGCAGAAGAGAAATAATGAGTTTTCAGATGCACAGGAAAATTATAACAGTGCGGTTTCCAGCGGAAATTACAGTGTGCAGGCGGCACAGAATGAGGCAGCCATAGCCAGACAGAAGCTTCAGGATTATTACGCACAGCGGGATGCGGCGCAGAATGACGTACAGGATAAGATACCGGATGAGGAGAAGTTCAGTGATTCCAGCGAGTTTGATGATCCGGGAAATACAGACGATTTCGGGAATACAGATGATCCGGAGAACTCCGATGATTCCGGAAATATGGATCGCACAGATGGCGAAGGGAATAAAAATACATCAGGAAACGGCGACAATTCGAATGCGCAGGACAATTCTCAGGAGCAGGTTTTGATTGATGATATCCGGGCGAAAGAGGAGGCGGTGAATGAAGCCATGCTCAGCCGCAGAAGAGAACTTCAGTCAGCAGAGCAGGCAATCCGGGATACGCAGATCGGTGATGCTTCGGATTCCACGCTGGAGAATACGCAGGCGGAACTTGAGACTGCGCAGAAAGATCTGGAAACGTTGCAGAAAGTGCTGGCACGAAAGGGAAAAGTGAAAGCACCCTGTGATGGTGTGATAAAGAGTCTGAGTGCAGTGACAGGAAGCCAGACAGGAGCGGAAGCTGCGGTTGTCCTTTATGAATCCAAAGGAACCTTTCGTTTCAGGCAGAGGTCAGCAAAGATGATCTGAAATACATAAAGAGTGGCGGAGAGGTAATTTTAAAAGGTGCGGATGAAAAAGAGATTACAGGAGCGAAAGTGGAGTCTGTGAAAGAGGACAGCAGTAATGAAAATCAGTACATTCTTTCTGTACAGGTACCGGAGGGAACTCTTTCCATAGGTGATACTGCGGAATTTACAATCTCTCAGGATGCAGGTCCTTTTAATGCCTGTGTTCCGCTGAGCGCATTGTATGAGGAAAATGGCAGATACTATGTTTATGTGACAGATACACAGAACACCGTCCTGGGTGAGGTACTGGTAGCGCGAAAAACGTATGTGAATGTGAAAGATAAAAATTCTTCCACTGCTGCGCTGGAGAACGGGGATTTATCAAGTGACCAGAAAATCGTGACTTCCAGTGACAGAGAGATCAGCAGCGGCAGCCGGATCAGGCTGCTGGAGGAATGAGTGTCAGAAGTCAGAGTGCCTTTTTAAGGAAAGCCGGTACTCTGACTGTGTGGCTGATTATTTTCTGTATTTATTTTCTGGGAGTCTATAATTATGTGCAGATCAGAAATGATACAGCAGTATCAGTGTTTCTGTCCGCAGCTTATCCTGCCAGGAAAGGAGCAGAAAATATCCTGAAGCAGGAAAGAAAAAGTGAGAAGCCTTATGATGTATGTTTTATGCAGATGCAGGGTTGAGGGAGATTTCTGCGAAAGAAGGAAACCGGCAGGCACAGGCGATGACTGTGTATCTTAAGGGAAATCCCGCAGGGTATGACTGGCAGGCAGCAGCTCTGACAGAAGGTGATCCGGATGGTTGCGTGATTGATGGTACAACTGCCTGGGAGCTCTTTGGCAATAAGGTTCCGGGTGGTCAGATTCTGTTTCAGGGACGTACTTATACTGTCAGGAAAGTTGCGGACTGGGGGCAGAAAATTCTGGTTTTCGGGGCGGCTTCTGCGGATGATACCGAGACGGAACTTTTTTATAATCGTTTGTTTATCAGAAGGAGAAATGGAGAAACCGAAGAAAGTACAGTGAACGGATTTCTGATGAAATACGGACTTCAGGGAACTGTGGTATCCTCGACTTTACCGAAAAATGCAGGACTGGCGGCATTACTGCTGCTTCCGGCGGTTCTTTCTGGCAGTCTGTGGACGGAAATAAGCAGAGAAAAAAGAACTATACAGTGAAAGATGCAGAGTACTGGTTCTGCAACCTGCTGTACAGTGTAATGGCAGGGACGGTGGTCTGGCTTCTTTTACACATCTGACCTGGCCGGAGGGATGGATTCCGTCAAGGTGGTCTGACTTTGGGTTCTGGAAAGAAAAGGTGGATCAGGCTGTGGCAGAATTTAAGCTGTATCTGATGCTTCCGAAGACGGTATCCCAGACGGAAGGTATGATTCTTGGCGGGAAAACGGTTTGTGCAGGAGGGGGTTCCTGTTTTCTGTATTTGTTGTGGAAAGTATATGAAAAGGGATATGACAGAATCTCTGACAGAGGAAGGCGAGGGAAGGATTTTCCAGTGGAGCAGAATTAAATCCCTCTGGCAAAGTTCTAAGCAGTTATTAGGCTGTCAAGGTTCGTTAATAGTTGCTATTCCAACTGTATATTCAGCTTACCGATATTTGAAAATGTCTCATAGAATTCATTCTTATAAGGGCAGCTGCTACACAGCTTGAATGTGATATATCTTGCTGAATGAACTACTTTTGCAGCAATCTTCAGCAGTTTTAAGCGGACGGTATCAATGCGTTGTTTTCGCATATTTGCTGATAACACCAATCTTCTAAGGCTAAGGTGTTTACAATACTCCTAAAGGGCTCCTTTGGGTTATTTTTTAAGATTCGACACCTTAATTTTACCACAAATGGATGCTCTTTTTCATTCATCTGATAGGTGAAAGCAATATTCAGTTAAAATATAGAAACTATGTGGTTTTCAGCCACTTTCACGACTGTGCCGTGAATAATCTAGGTTAAATATTTTGTCCAAAAAGAAAGAAAATGCGGCGGTGACAGTTTATACACTGCAACGGACAAAATTATCTCAAACAGATGTAGATAACTTTAATGCACAGTATCCTAAACTGGATGTGAAGTACACAAAAGATTTCATGATCGTTTTTTAATTTTCTTTGTAATAAAAATGAAAGCATATCATGTGGGTGCGTCTTTGAAGGATGCAGGTAAAAAATGTTTTGGAATTAATCTGATTGAAGATGCAGGTATTGTAAGAGATATTTTACAGAGATTGGAATTGGAAACAGAAGAATAGAAAAATAAGTTATGCAGAGAAAGGCGTGAGTCATAGAAAGGTGGCTTGCGTCTTTTTCTGTCTGGAAAGGAAGTGGGGCGTGCAGATTGCGGAAATGATTTTTCAGACACGCTCTAGAACACTACGGGTATGTGGAGCGAAATATAATCAGAAATGAATCCGGATACTGCACCAAGATATAAAAAGTATATTCCATATTGGGCATAATTTAAGTTTCGTTAAGTTTCACTCAGTTCTGTTTTTACAGAGCGCCATTTTTCTTGGTTCATATTTCTCGCATCCGTCACAGGTCTGTGGCTGGGTGATTTTCCATTCAAAATATTTATCTTTGGTAATCTCATCGGATTTCAGTTCATCCATCCGAACTACCCATCTTTCAGAAAATCATTCAGAAATTTCCGAGGGTCACAAATTCTTTACAAAATATTAGCACTCACCTATTGACAGTGCTAACAACATGTGTTATATTACATGCAGAACAAAGAAAACAACATATTTCTCCTGTGGGAGAGATATTTCTCATATAAGAGGAGGGTTAGCCTATGAATATCAGTAAATTTACACAGAAATCCGTACAGGCTGTCCAGGATCTGGAGAAGGTTGCTTATCAGTTTGGCAACCAGGAAATTGAAGAGGAGCATCTTTTATATGCTCTGCTGGAACAGGAAGACAGCCTGATCCTTAAACTGATCGAGAAGATGGAGATAGATAAAGATTATTTCAGAAATTCTCTGAATCAGGCACTGGATGCTAAGGTTAAGGTATCTGGCGGTGAGCTTCGTTTCGGACAGTATTTGAACAAGGCTCTGGTCAGTGCAGAGGATGAAGCCAAGGCAATGGGTGATGAATATGTCTCTGTAGAGCATTTATTCCTTGCTTTGTTGAGATATCCAAGTCCAAGCATGAAGAAACTGTTTCAGGAATTTGGCATTACTAAGGAGCGTTTCCTGCAGGCACTTTCTACAGTACGAGGCAATCAGCGTGTAGTCAGTGACAATCCGGAAGCTACTTATGATACTTTGAACAAATATGGTGAGGATTTAGTTGAAAAGGCACGTAACCAGAAGCTGGATCCTGTGATCGGACGTGATGAAGAAATCCGTAATATTATCAGAATCCTTTCCCGTAAGACCAAGAACAATCCTGTGCTTATCGGTGAGCCTGGTGTAGGTAAAACAGCAGCAATCGAGGGTCTTGCACAACGAATCGTGGCAGAGGATGTGCCGGAAGGTCTGAAGGATAAGAAGATTTTTGCCCTGGACATGGGTGCTCTGGTAGCAGGTGCCAAATACAGAGGTGAGTTTGAGGAACGTCTGAAAGCAGTCCTTGAAGAAGTAAAGAAGAGTGAAGGAAACATCATTCTTTTCATTGATGAGTTACATCTGATCGTTGGTGCAGGTAAGACTGACGGAGCCATGGATGCAAGCAATATGCTGAAGCCTATGCTTGCAAGAGGTGAGCTTCACTGTATCGGTGCCACAACTCTGGATGAGTACCGTCAGTATATTGAGAAAGATGCAGCTCTGGAACGTCGTTTCCAGCCTGTTATGGTAGATGAACCTACAGTGGAGGATACCATTTCCATCCTTCGTGGTCTGAAGGAGAGATATGAGGTCTTCCATGGTGTTAAGATTACAGACAGTGCACTGGTTGCAGCAGCTACACTTTCACATAGATATATCACAGACCGTTTTCTTCCTGATAAGGCCATTGACCTGGTGGATGAGGCCTGTGCCCTGATCAAGACAGAGCTGGACTCCATGCCTTCAGAGCTGGATGAACAGCGCCGTAAGATCATGCAGCTGGAGATTGAGGAATCTGCACTGAAGAAAGAGACAGATAACCTGAGTAAGGAACGTCTGGAAGCACTTCAGAAGGAGCTGGCAGAGCTTCGTGATACCTTTAATACACAGAAAGCACAGTGGGATAATGAGAAGCATTCTGTAGAGAAATTACAGAAGCTTCGTGAGCAGATTGAGGATGTGAATAAGCAGATCCAGAAAGCAAAACAGAACTATGATCTGGAGAAGGCCGCACAGTTACAGTACGGCGAACTTCCGAAATTACAGCAGCAGCTGGAAATCGAAGAAAAGAGTGTCAAAGAAAGTGACAGAAGTCTGGTTCATGAGGCAGTTACTGATGATGAGATCGCAAGGATCATTTCCAGATGGACCGGTATTCCTGTAACAAGACTGACAGAAGGCGAGAGAGCCAAACTCCTCACTCTGGAAGATCAGCTTCACAAGAGAGTTGTAGGCCAGGATGAAGGTGTGAAGAGGGTTACAGATGCAATCCTTCGTTCCAAAGCCGGTATCAAGGATCCGACCAAGCCTATCGGTTCCTTCCTGTTCCTTGGTCCTACAGGTGTAGGTAAGACAGAGCTTGCCAAAACTCTGGCGGAGAATCTGTTTGATGATGAACAGAATATGGTCAGAATTGATATGAGTGAGTACATGGAGAAGTATTCTGTATCCAGACTGATCGGAGCGCCTCCGGGATATGTAGGATATGAGGAGGGTGGCCAGCTTACTGAGGCAGTCCGCCGTAAACCATACAGTGTTGTACTTTTCGATGAGATTGAGAAGGCACATCCGGATGTGTTTAACGTACTGTTACAGGTACTGGATGATGGCCGTATCACAGATTCTCAGGGACGTACGGTTGACTTTAAGAATACAATTCTTATCATGACTTCCAACATTGGTTCTCCGTATCTGCTGGATGGTATTGATGAGAATGGTGAGATCAAACCTGAGGCTCAGAGTCAGGTTATGGATGACCTGAGAGGCCATTTCCGTCCGGAATTCCTGAACCGTCTGGATGAAATAATTATGTTCAAGCCCTTGACAAAATCCAATATTGGTAAGATAGTAGACTTGATGGTCGGCGAGCTTGACAAACGTCTTGCAGACCAGGAGCTTTCCCTGGAACTGACAGATGCAGCCAAGGATCAGGTTATCGAGAATGGCTATGACCCGGTATATGGTGCACGTCCGTTGAAGCGCTATCTGCAGAAATATGTAGAGATCTTGCGGCGAGAAAGATTTTGTCCGGAGATGTTCACGCAGGTGATACTCTGGTGCTGGATGTTCAGAATGGGGAATTCATTGTTACGGTAAAGGACGGAAACTAAATGATACCCAAAGATCCAATGATTCTGCTGAGTTATGTAAATACTCAGCTCAGGGATTACTATGATTCCCTGGAAGCACTCTGCACATGCAGAGGATTGAAGAAAGACGAACTGGTGGCGAAGATGCATTCCATCGACTATGAGTATGATGAAGCAACCAATCAGTTCATATAAGAAATATGCGAAATGCTCTCTGACAGCGGGAATTGCTGTTGGGGAGCATTTTTCGTATTGCATATAAGAAAGATCCCTGCTTTAATTGCTCAAAAGTGATAAACTGCGGAGCAGTTATTGGGTCATGTGTTTCAAAATCAGTACAATCTTAAAAAATAGATAAGGCAGTACAAAAAAATGTCAGTAATAAAGATTAAATCGTTAAAATATAAACGAAAATAATCAGGGAATATGTAAAAATGTATAAAAAACAGGAAATAAAGTATAAATATTCACTATCCACACAATTGATTTTGTATGCTGTATGATATAATTGCATCTGTAAAAAACAAGCGCATATTAAATAGGAAGAAACACATATATGAAAAAATCTCCTGAATGATAATCGCGCTGTACGAAAATACAATATGGAGGTGGCAGTTTTGAAAAAGTTGGTGACCGTACTGGGTGCTTTTTTGCAGTTCTTCTGGCTTGTCCGTTGAGTGTATTTGCGGCAGAAGGCAGTAAAGCACCATCTACAGTACCTGTATGGCTTTGCATTCCCTTTGCAGGGCTTTTGTTATGTATTGCAGTGATGCCTCTGGTAAAAGCGGAGTGGTGGGAGTCTCATCAGCCACTGGTTGTTGCCTTATGGATCATTCTGATGGTGGTTCCATTTGCTTTCGTTTATGGAGCCGGAAAGACTGCAGAGACAGTTCTGGACTGTATTGTGAATGATTATCTTACATTCATCATTCTGTTATTCGGCCTGTTCTGCGTATCAGGTAATATTACCATGGAGGGTGATTTCGCAGGTTCCCCCCCGTGTTAATGTAGGTCTGCTTGCACTGGGAACTCTTCTGGCAAGCTGTATCGGTACCACCGGTGCCAGTATGCTGATGGTACGTCCGGTAATTAAAATGAATTCATGGAGAAAGAGAAAAGGACATATTATGATCTTCTTTATCTTCATGGTTTCCAATATGGGTGGATGTCTTACCCCGATTGGAGATCCGCCGCTGTTAATGGGATTTATGCGAGGTGTTCCTTTCTTCTGGAGCCTGCATCTGTTCCCTGTGCTGATCTTTAATATGGTCATACTGCTATTTGCATTTTATCAGATCGATAAACGTTCCTACAGAAAGGATATTGCAAATGGCCGTAAACCGGATATCCGTAAACCGGGTACTCAGTTCCGTCTGGATGGACTGCACAATATCATCTTCCTTGTGATGATCGTTGGCGCGGTAATCTTAAGCGGTGTACTTCCGGGAATGTCCGCATTCCAGGATGCAGCAGGCAATGTAAGAGGCATTCATCTCTTTGGAGAAGTAACCCTGACATTCCCGGCTCTGATCGAAATCGTGATCATTCTGCTTGCTGCTTTTCTTTCCTTTAAGACAACAGATAAGCAGATCCGTATCAGAAACCATTTTACCTGGGGCGCGATCCAGGAAGTTGCAGTTTTATTCATTGGTATCTTTATTACCATGCAGCCTGCACTGATGCTTCTGAAAGCAGTAGGACCAAATCTTGGAATCACCAAGCCTGCAGAGATGTTCTGGGCAACAGGTGCACTTTCCAGTTTTCTGGATAACACACCGACTTATCTGGTATTCCTTACAACAGCAGGAACATTGGCATTTACCAATGGAATCACAACCACACTGGGAACTGTACCGACCAAGGTTCTGTCCGCAATTTCCTGCGGTGCAGTATTCATGGGTGCTAACACTTATATCGGAAACGCCCCGAACTTTATGGTAAAGGCAATCTCTGATGAGAATGGTGTGAAGATGCCGTCATTTTTCGGATATATGCTGTGGTCTGTGGCATTTCTGGTTCCGGTGTTTTATTATCGATATGTTTGTATTCTTTTTTATAAGGAGGGAGGATCATTATGCAGGACAATCAGGAAAAAATGTAAAAGAAACTTGCAATACGCATTTATAACCTGGACGAAGAAGTTTATAAAATGTGTGGGTTCCTCTCTGGGACGTACATTTACAGGACAAAAAGAAACAACTCTCCGTCATCTGGCAGCACTGATGTATACCAAGCCGGACGGACATCTGCTCAGAAGTGAACTGGCGCTGATCAGTAACATGGCCCGTACCATCAGGGATAAGAGCGAGAGAAGACGTCTTATGATAGAGTATGACAGTATTCTGAAAGAGATTGAAAGTCTTCCGGATACATTTGGACAGACAGATATTGTAGATAAAGAACGTATCAGTCTGAATAATCTGATCGCAAGACGCCAGAATGAGATTTCCGAAAATGATCATCTGATCATCTGTATCAGCCGTACACAGGGAAGTGGCGGTAATGATATCGGATTTGAACTGGCAGATCAGCTTCAGATCAACTATTATGATGCAGAGATCTTTGATCAGGTTATGAAGCGTCTGCAGGCAGATAAAAGTGTAGTCAGTGATACAGGTAATTTTGAGAAATTTGATAAATACAGAAAGAAAAAACATACAGATCTGAAAACCTGGTTCAGGGAATTCAACCGTTATCACGGACTTCCGAAACAGGATGCGGTTTTCTTCAACATGAGTGATCTGATCTGTGAACTGGCAAAAAGTGAAGACTGTGTGATTATGGGGCGCTGTGCAGACACGATTCTTAAGAATAATCACATTCCTCATATCAGCCTGTTTATCAGTGCTCCCTTCCAGGTTCGTGTGCAGCACGTTATGGATATCCGTAATATGAATTTGAAACAGGCAGTACGTTTTCTGAAGCAGATGGATAAGCAGCATAAGAAATATTATGAATTTTATACCGGTGAGAAATGGGGAAAACCGGAGAATTATGATTTGTGCATCAACAGTGCCAACTATGGACTGAAGGATACAATTGAGCTGATCCGGAGAATGCTGGATCAGAAGGTTCACTGATCAGAGGGAGATTTATCTGTCTGATTTAACCGAATCGAGTAAATAGCGGAGCGGATTGCAAATATCCGCCTGACAAAGAAAATAAGCTCTGTGGATAAAAGAAAAATCCACAGAGCTTATTTTTTTGCCAAGTCCAGGCAGATATTTGTAAGCAGCAAAGCAATCTGGGAATGCCCGGCGCTTGCTGTAAACGACTTTGATTTTAACGCCAGTTGAATGTACTCATACCATAAACATAGATAAAGGCAATCATAATCGGAAGTACAAATCGGAAGAGCGGTTTCATCCAGCTCTGTACCTTTAAGCCCTTACCGGTATTGCTCTCTTTGATAAAGTTATCCCATCCCCAGCCGAACTTATTACAGCAGAAGAGTGCAAGGATGAGAGAGCCAAGGGGTAAAATATTGTTGGAAACAATAAAATCCCAGAAATCAAGCCAGGTAGTTCCTTCGGCAAATGGCTGGAAGTGGAAAACGCTGAAACCAAGGGCTGTGGTAAGTGCCAGAAGAAAGACACCTGTGCCGCAGACCACGCTGCCTTTTGGACGAGACCAGCCGGTAAGCTCACGTATCATTGCCAGAATGTTTTCGCACACTCCCAGAACTGTTGACATGGCTGCGAATACCATGAACAGGAAGAATAAGGAACCCCAGATGCGACCTCCGGACATGTTGTTAAAAACTGCTGCCATTGTATCAAACAGAAGGCTCGGACCTGCGTTTACTTCCAGATTAAAGGTAAAGCATGCAGGGAAATAATAACTCCTGCCAGAAAAGCAACCAGTGTGTCCAGTGTGATCACATGAATAGCTTCCCCCATCAGAGAATGCTCTTTGCCAATATAGCTGCCAAAGATAGCCATGCCACCCATACCTGTAGATAAAGTAAAGAATGCCTGGTTCATTGCCCCTACGATCACCGAACCATCAATCTTTGAGAAATCCGGTTTCAGATAAAAGGTCATTCCCTCACCAGAGCCTTTCAGAAAAAGACTGTGTACAGCGAGAGCAAGCATCAGTACCAGCAGTGCAGACATCATATATTTTGTCACACGCTCCAGTCCTCCCTGAAGATTGAAGGAAAGGATGAAAATGCAATGACTACAGTGACCAGTAAGAAGAATACATTCACAGAGGGAGAGGAGATCATGGCTGAAAATCCCAGTGAACCATTTTTACCTCTGAGAAACTGTACAAAATAATAAATGATCCAGCCGCAGACAACAGTGTAAAATGCCATCAGGGCAATGTTGCCAAGCAGACAGAACCAACCGAAAATCCCCCATTTCTGTCCTGGCTTTTCCAGCTTACGGTACATGAAAAGGGGACTTGTCTGAGCCGCTCTTCCGATGGAAAATTCCAACACAAGAGCCGGGATTCCCAGGATGACCAGACACAGAAGATAGATCAGCATAAAGCTGCCGCCGCCATTTTGCCCGCACATCCACGGGAATTTCCACACATTTCCGCAGCCAATGGCGCAGCCGGCGGAAAGCATAATGAAGCCAAGCCGGCTTCCAAGCTGTTCACGTTTCATAAGATAACGCTCCCTTCAGAAGTTCATATAAGGGATATTATAAGATAAAAAACAATATTTGTAAAATTGATTGTTTTGTTGTATGTTATTGAAAATATCGTTTGTATAAGAAAAATAACGCTTCTGCGTTTTGATGGGAAAATATTGAAAAAATATGGGAAAGGAACGAGAAATGGATACAAATGTGTTAAAAACTTTTATTGCAGTATGTGAATATTCCGGATTTTCGGCTGCTGCAAAAGAACTGGGATATACGCAGTCTACAGTTTCTTCACAGATTAAACAACTGGAAAAGGAACTTGATGTCAGGCTGTTTGACCGTTATTATCATAAAATCAATCTTACGGAAAAGGGAGTTTTAGTTTTGCAGCAGGCTCGAAACATTCTGAAGGCACAGGCAAAAATGCTCGATTCGCTGAATTCGGCTGAAAGCATTGAAGGCGAGATACGGTTGTCTATGTCCAGTTCTGTCTGCAGCAGATATTTTAAAAATGATTTTCTGCGTTTTCATCATCAGTATCCGGAAATAAAAGTGGAGATAACAGAAAACGGTACAGAGCAGATGTTTGATAAATTACGGAAGAACGAAACAGATTTAGTTTTCACTCTGGACAGGCATATTTATGATTCGGATTTTATTATTTGTGCGGAACAGGAAGAACAGGTTCATTTTATTGCAGCGGCTGATAATCCTGTTGCAGGCTGTTCATGGAAATTAAGTGAAATTTCTCAGAATGAGTTTGTGTTAACAGAACAAGCCATGAGCTACAGAAAAATACTGAATGAAATCCTTGCGTCCCAATCACTGGAAATCCGTCCGGTTCTTGAAATCGGAAATCCGCTTCAGATATGTGAACTGGTAAAAAACAGCAGCCTGCTTTCCTTTCTTCCGGATTTTATTTCGGAGAAATATGTGAAAGACGGACAGATTAAAAGACTGGATGTTGCTGGCTGCCCGGTAACTGTATGGACACAGTTGCTGCTCCACAAAAATAAATGGCGGTCTCCGGCAATTAATGTGTTTGTAGAATTTTATAAAGAAGTCATGCAGAGATAGAACTTGAAGAATACTGGAAATTTTATTCGACCTGAGATGAAAAATATTAGCCGGGCAAAATAAAATTGAATATTTACAAATTGGAAATATCAAAGTTAAATCTAAAATAATTATAAACTGCACAAAAAAAACACTTGCATTTTTTGTCTAAAAGTATATCATATATGATTAGTCAGGCTAATTAAAGAATAATATCAGACCTGAAAGAGGACAGAGGCCGGAAAGGAGTGAAGTTATGTGGTGCCCGGAAGAGGAGAAGAAAGAAAAACGAGAAGAGAAAAGCATGCCTGCGCTCTTTATGGAGATCAACCGCCAATATGGTATGAGATGTATGCAGCGTATACGGGAAATCGGTATCCAGCAGGGACAGATGCCGATCATTATGATCGTATACAGAAATAACGGCTGCAGCCAGAAGGAGATCGCAGAGCGTATGGGTGTAACACCGCCCACTGTTAATGTAAGTATCCAGCGTCTGGAGAAAGCCGACATTGTCTGCAGGAAACGTGATGATAAAGACCAACGCATCATGCGTGTATATCTGACAGAAAACGGAAGAAAAATCGTGGAGGAGCTCCAGCAGGAAAGCAAAGCTGTGGAAAAAGTGATGTTCAGCAATTTCAGTGAAGCAGAGCTATGTCTTTTACGAAGGTTTTTTGGGCAGATTCTGGATAATATTTCGGAGATACCTGTCAACAGGTAGAAACTGAAAAATACATGATGGAGCAGATTGAGAAAACTGTATCAGCATGTTCAGATAAAAAATATTGTCTGTGAAAGAACTGACATGTGAGTTTAAACAGACATACATTAAAAATAGGAAAAGAGGGAATCAAGCAATGATTAAACTGATGAAATATCTGAAGAAATCAGCGGGATACATTGTCCTGATCATAGCACTTCTGTTTCTGCAGGCGTACTGTGATCTTTCCCTGCCGGATTATACCTCCAAGATCATTAATGTAGGTATCCAGCAGAAAGGTATTGAAGACAGTGTGCCGGATAAGCTTCGGGATTCAACCTTGCAGAATCTTCAGATTTTTATGGATTGAGGATCAGAAAAAGGAAGTTTCACAGAATTATACACAGGAAGAGGATACCTGGGTATTAAACGATGATATTTCCAAAGAAACCAGAGAGAATTTAAATGAGGATCTCCAAGGCAATGATGATGGTATCTGCCTTTTCCGAAGACAGTGAACAGGGGCAGGCAATGGTTGCACAGATGGGCCTTCCGGAGGGAACAGACCCACTGACAGCGCTGGCGCAGATGCCGGAAGAAGCAGTACAGCAGATTATGAGTCAGGTGGATGAGAAGCTGAAAGATATGCCGGAGTCTATTGTGACACAGCTGGTGTTTCCTTTGTTGCTTCAGAATATGAAGCACTGGGGAAAGATGTGGATGCCATTCAGATGCATTACATCCTGATGTCAGGTATCAGAATGCTTGCCATGGCTCTGGTGATCATGCTGGCAGCAATCAGTGTCACATTTATTTCGGCCAGAGTGGCAGGCAGACTTGGCCATGACCTGAGAAACAGCATTTACCGCAAGGTTATGAGCTTCTCCAGCAGAGAATATCACAAATTCTCCACAGCATCCCTGATCACACGAAGCACCAATGATGTGCAGCAGGTACAGCAGGTTATGGCAATGATGTTCCGCATTGTTCTGTACGCGCCGATCCTTGGTATTGGTGGTGTGATTAAGGTATTGAACACAGATTCTTCCATGACATGGATCCTTGGTGTGGCAGTTGGCCTGATCCTGATTGTGATCTTTGTGCTGTTCCAGGTGGCAATGCCTAAATTCACTATCTTACAGACTCTGATCGACAGACTGAACCTGGTATCACGTGAGATCCTGACAGGTATCCCGGTTATCCGCGCATTCAGCCGTGAGAAGCATGAGGAAGAGCGTTTTGAGAAAGCAAACCTGGATCTGACAAAAACAAACCTGTTTGTCAACAGATGTATGACTTTTATGATGCCCATTATGATGCTGATCATGAATGGTGTATCTGTACTTATTATTTACAGTGGTGCCCATGCAGTAGACAACGGAACCATGCAGGTTGGTAATGTTATGGCATTCATCCAGTATGCAATGCAGATCATCATGTCCTTCCTGATGATCACTGCAATGTCTATTATGCTCCCGAGAGCAAATGTTGCAGCGCTTCGTATTGATGAGGTTCTGAAAACAGAGGTTTCTATTCAGGATCCGGAAACTCCGGTACATCCGTCAGAAAATGTGAAAGGTGAGATTGAATTTGACCATGTATCCTTTGCTTACCCGGAAGCAGGTGAGAATGTACTGACAGACATTTCCTTTAAAGCAAAGAAAGGTCAGACAATCGCAGTGATCGGAAGTACTGGAAGTGGTAAGAGTACCCTGATCAATCTGATTCCCAGATACTATGATGTGACAAAGGGTTCTGTTAAAGTAGATGGTGTGGATGTCCGTGACATGACTCAGAAAGAGCTTCGTGATAAGCTGGGATATGTGCCGCAGAAGGGTGTACTTTTCTCAGGTACCATTGATTCAAACATCCGCTATGGTAAGCCGGAGATCACTGATGCACAGGTAAAGGAAGCAGCAGAGGTTGCACAGGCTACAGAATTTATTGATACCAAACCGGAGAAATATGAATCCCCTGTATCACAGGGAGGTACCAATGTTTCGGGCGGACAGAAACAGCGTCTGTCCATTGCCAGAGCCATTGCAAAGGATCCGGAAATCTTTATCTTTGATGACAGCTTCTCTGCCCTTGACTTTAAGACTGACAGTCAGTTAAGAAAGGCATTGAAGGAGTACACCAAGGACGCAACTACCGTAATCGTTGCCCAGAGGATCAGTACCATCCTTGGTGCAGATCAGATCATTGTACTGGACGACGGACATATGGCAGGCATTGGAACTCATAAGGAACTGATGGCAAATTGTGAGGTATATCAGCAGATTGCAAGATCTCAGTTATCAGAGGAGGAACTGGCATGAGCGAACAGAGAAGAAGAGGTCCTATGGGAGGACATGGACGTATGATGTCCGGCGAAAAGGCAAAAGACTTCAAGGGCTCCATGGCTAAGCTTTTCCGTTATATGGGACGATATAAATTCCGCTTTATACTGATGTTTATCTTTGCAGTAGCGGGAACTGTGTTTAGTATTGTAGGGCCTAAGATTTTAGGTAAGGCGACCACAGAGCTGTTTAACGGCCTGGTTGCAAGGTAAACGGAACCGGTGAAATTGACTTCGGAAAGATCGGGATGATCCTGTTATGGACACTTGGATTATATGTGTTAAGTGCATGCTTTTCCTTTGTACAGGGATTCGTAATGTCAGGGATCTCCAATGATGTTACCTATAATCTGAGAAAAGATATTTCAAAGAAAATCAACAGACTGCCTCTGAACTATTATGAGAGCAGAACAAACGGTGAGATCCTCTCCCGTATCACCAATGATGTGGATACTCTGCAGATGAGTTTAAACCAGAGTCTGACACAGCTGATCACATCAGTGACAACCCTGATCGGTGTATTTATTATGATGCTTTCCATCAATGTGTGGATGACTCTTGCAGCACTTCTGATCCTGCCGGTTTCCATGTTCATCATCCAGACTGTCATGAAGCATTCCCAGAAATACTTCCAGGACCAGCAGAGCTATCTGGGTAAAGTAAACGGTCAGATCGAAGAAAACTTCGGTGGTCATAATGTGGTCCGGGTTTTCAACAAAGAGAATGATGTAGTAGAAGAATTTGAGAAAGATAATCAGAAGCTTTATGAATCTGCATGGAAATCTCAGTTCTTCTCAGGAATGATGATGCCGATCATGCAGTTTGTAGGTAACCTTGGATATGTAATGGTAGCTCTCTTAGGCGGCGTGTTTGTAATCAAAAAAAGTATTGAAGTCGGTGATATCCAGTCCTTCTTCCAGTACATCCGTAACTTTACACAGCCAATCCAGCAGATTGCACAGGTTACAAACCTGTTACAGTCCTCAGCAGCAGCTTCCGAACGAGTATTTGAATTCCTGGAGGAGCCGGAAGAGAGTCAGAATGAGAAGAACCCTGTAGACGTTAATACACTTACAGGAGATGTACAGTTTGAACATGTAAAATTCGGTTACAATCCGGATAAGATCATTATCAATGATTTCTCTGCAGATGTGAAGGATGGCCAGAAGATTGCCATTGTAGGTCCCACAGGTGCAGGAAAGACAACTATGGTGAAACTGCTTATGAGATTCTATGATCTCAATGGCGGAAGTATTAAGGTAGACGGTTATGACATCAAAGACTTTAACAGAAGTAGTCTGAGAGAGATGTTTGGTATGGTGCTTCAGGATACCTGGCTGTTCTCAGGAACCATTATGGAAAATATCCGTTACGGACGTCTGGATGCTACAGATGAAGAGGTGATCGCTGCAGCAAAGGCAGCCCATGTGCACAACTTTATCATGCAGCAGCCGGGCGGCTATGACATGGTTCTGGATGAAGAAACCAGTAATATTTCCCAGGGACAGAAACAGCTTCTCACTATTGCCAGGGCAATTCTTGCCAATAATAAGATCCTGATCCTGGATGAGGCAACCTCCTCTGTAGATACCAGAACCGAAGTGCGTATCCAGAAAGCCATGGACAATCTGATGAAGGGCAGAACCAGCTTTGTGATCGCACACAGACTTTCTACCATCAAGGATGCAGATCTGATCCTGGTTATGAAAGACGGTGACATTATCGAGCAGGGAAATCATGAAGAGCTTCTGTCTAAGAAAGGCTTCTATGCAGACCTGTATAACAGCCAGTTTGAGAATAAGGTAACTGCCTGAAATATACAGTATGGAAATCATGATATAAATCATGGTGTAAATCTATGGCAATTTCTGAAAAAATGAAATTACTGTAAGAAAGAAATGTATTATAAATCCCTCAGGGTATTTGTGAAAGAGAATATATCCGGCAGATATAGGATCGCACAGATACTGGATGAGGGATTTTTATATTGTTTACTGTAGCTTCTTATGGATGCATAGAAACAGATGAATCGAGATATACCGTGCAAATTTACGTCTTTTCTGTAAGAGGGGAATATGTTATAATTAAAAACCAATCTACGAAAATTGATATATTTTGTTACTGTTCACTGGTAATATCCCGCGAGGTGTTTTTTG
>ENA-OPZD01000221-OPZD01000221.1-human-gut-metagenome-genome-assembly--contig:-NODE-221-length-18073-cov-3.494985_pt1 | contig 18073 bp, 22 predicted proteins | sample MGYA00242479_ERZ504495 | MGnify/ENA primary metagenome ERZ504495 (study PRJEB26092, sample SAMD00036286) | human gut metagenome | host: Homo sapiens | study: EMG produced TPA metagenomics assembly of... | reverse complement strand
AAGCGCGACGCGACTGGAGCTGTCACGGACTCGAGCACGAGCTGTCCGCCGTCGATCCGGGGTATCACACACGGAGCCGGGTCTCGCGGTCGTCTTCCCCGGCCTGGGAGTGCCGCTACGATGTGGCCAGAACCACCCCGAGCGGTTCCTCACGTTCGCGCCGAAGTCTTCCGGCATCGAGCCCGTCGATCCCGAGGTCGACGACCTATCGGACATCGACGAGGAAATCACGCCCGAACGCGCCGTACACGACGCCGTTGAGGCGACCATCGACGAGCTCCAAGAGTTCTTCGTCTCCATGGGTATGCCATCCACCTTGGGCGAACTCGGCATCGAGGAGACCGACATCGATCGACTGATCCGCGGACTGCGCATCAACCGCGGCGAGAGGTTCGGAACGTTCCAGTCGCTCACTCTCGACGATGCACGCGCCATCTACAAGAGCGCCTTGTGATCTCCAATTGAGGCAGGGGGTCATCGTTTCATGAACACGAGCGTGCGGCTGAGCTCCGCTTCACGAGAGAGTTCCGGGGCAAACGTATAGCCCACGTCAAACCGTTGGAGGGCGCTCGCGTCCTCCACGGAGTTCTCGGCCATCCAGCGGACCATGCTGCCACGGGCGATTTTGCTCGCCGTCGCACGCTGAACCGGCTTGCCCGCACGCACGTCCTCGCCAAAGACAATCGTGACGTGCGACGCGCCCTCGGGAAGATGGGGCAGCACCGCTTTCGCGTACTCCACGCTCGCGAGATTCACCACCGTGACGTCTGCGCCCGCCATATCGGGGTCGCATGTCCCCTCGGGCGCGGTCGCGCCGCAGACACTCGCGGCGATGTCAGCGCCCCAATAACCGTAGAGGTCCTTCGCTCCGTCGATCGACAGCTTCGCCGCCATCTCCAGTCGATACGGCTGGACCGCGTCGAAGGGTCTCACGCATCCGTAGAGCGCGGAGAGCACCCACAGGTGAGCCTGCAGCCACTCGAGGGCTTTCGCATCGAGCACGTCGGGTGCCATGCTGCGATACTGGATGCCCACGTACGATGTGATCGCAGGGCAAACCAGACGTGCCACGGCGGCATCCCGCAGCTCGCCTCCATCCATCACGCATCTGAACTCCGCGAGGCGCTCGATGTTCTCGACGAGCAGTTTGTCGTTGACCCGCCAGAGCTCCTTGAGGCCTGCACTCCCCCGCTCATCCTCGATCGTGCGCAACGCACGGACGATTCGCGCGGTCTTCTGCGGGAACGGAGGAATCCCCCGCGGGGCGAATGCGTCAGAGTCGACGCGCATCTGTTTCGCGGGGGAGATGATGACCTGGATCATGGGGGACCTTCCAAGGAGACAGTGCGGCTACATACCAGGTCCTCATACCCAAAATCCGCACCCGTGAGCGTTTTGGGTCAATTGGCACTCGTCTCCAATTGCGCAGCGGCTAGGCGATGTGGCCCAGGAAGTCCTTGGTCCGCTCTGATGTGGGATGGTCGAAAACCTCCTCAGGCGTGCCCTGCTCCACGATGACGCCGCCGTCCATGAAGATGACGCGATCGGCAACGTCACGGGCGAACTGCATCTCGTGGGTCACCACGATCATGGTCATGCCTTCGCGCGCCAAATCGCGCATGACACCCAGGACATCACGTACGAGCTCGGGGTCGAGAGCACTCGTGGCCTCATCGAATAGCATGACGTGCGGGTTCATCGCCAGTGCTCGAGCGATGGCAACGCGCTGCTGCTGACCACCGGAAAGCTGGGCAGGCATGAAGTCCACGCGGTCGCTGAGCCCGACTTTGGTCAGCTCCTCGACTGCGATGCGCTCCGCTTCCTCCTTACTGCGCTTGAGAACCTTCTGCTGGGCTATCATGACGTTCTTCTTGGCGGAAAGATGCGGGAACAGGTTGAACTGCTGGAATACCATGCCGAGCGTCGACCGCACCTTGTTGATATCCACGCCCTTTTGGTGATATCCACGCCCTCGACCACGATGGAGCCCTGCGTGGGCGTCTCAAGCAGGTTCACACAGCGCAGCATCGTCGACTTACCGGAACCCGACGGCCCCAGCACCACCACGACCTCACCGCGGTGCACGTCCAGGTCGATTCCACGCAGCACGACGTTGTCGCCATATGCCTTATGCAGGCCGCGGATCCGGACCACAGGCCCCTCCGCAGAGGCGTTAGACGCACCGGATACGTCCACGGTCTTTGCGTTGTCACTCATCTCAAGCACTCCCTACAGGTTCGCGATGTGATCGGCGGGCGTGGGGACCATCGTTCCCGCGCTCTTGGCGGGCTTCTTGCCCTGTGGTCCGGCATTCGTGCCGGCGGTGGCTCCGGTGAGGCGCGCCTCAAGCATGCTCACGAGACGAGCAAGCGGCAGCGTAACCACCAAATAGAACAGAGCGGCAACCACATAAGGCGTGATGGAGCCCGTTGTGGCCACGATCGTCTTGGCGTACATCACGATCTCCATGACGCCCACGGCCGCAAGTAGCGACGTGTCTTTGTACAGCAAAATGAATTCGCTGGTGAGTGTGGGGATCACGTTCCGGAACGTCTGCGGGATGATGATCGACACCATGGTCTGGGTGGCACTCATGCCCAGCGAACGGGCCGCCTCGGACTGTCCCTTGGGGATGGACTGGATACCGGCGCGAAAGATCTCACACAGGTAAGCGGCGGAATTCATGGCCATGACGATGACGCCGAGCGTGTAGTTGTCGATATTGACACCTGCAAGCGGCAAGCCGAAGAACGCAATGTAAATCTGCAGGAACGCCGGCGTGCCACGGATGATGTTCACGTAGACGCCCGCGATGGCGCGCAGGATGCGCGACTTGGAGATACGCATGAGCGCGAACATGAAGCCAAAGGGAATGGCGAGCGGGAACGCCACCAGCACGATGGCGACGGACATCAGAAAGCCGGAGAAGATGATGGGCAGGCTGCTCACAATGAGCACCGGATTGAAGAACAGGCGCAAAAACGTGTTCGAATTCCACGCCTCGACCCATGCCTGGTCCTCGAGAAAGGCCTTGAACTGGTCGAACGGGGTCACGCCCTTGACCTCGACCGCGGGGATTCCCTCCACATCGTGCTCGGTGCCGTCGGCGAGCGTGTACGTGCCCTCGCAGAGCATCTCGCCGCCAGCGGCAGGGAACACCACGTCGTACAGCTCGACACGGAAGAACCGACCCGCGGGTGCCGCCTCGGGAAACGTCAGGACGAGCGTCTCCCCATTCGTCTCGATATCAGGCTCGATGAACTCGCGATCCATGAGGTCCTCGCCCGAGAGCATCGTCACGCGCAGGTCATCGGTGGTGAACGTCGTGCCATCGGGCACGGTGAGCGAAAGACCGGTAACGGCCTCATCGGTGTCTGCCTGCACCTCCCAGGTGATACGCGTTTCCGTACCGCCGAGCACGTCACTGCCGGAATCCCCGTTGGGGCGGCAGGTGAGCTTCTGGACCTCCAAGGCATGAGCGGGTCGCGGCACGGCGCATACGGCCGCCAACGCGACGAGCACGGCGCAGCACGGCAACATCGCGTGCATGGCCCAGCGAATGACGCGGGCCAGCCCCGCATTCCCCGTCGACGCGCAATGCCGTCCGGTGTTCTCCATGGTTCTCCCCTTCCTCCGCCCACGTCACGGTGCGCTCATGGCGCTTCCGATCTAAGGGCGCTCCAGATACCAGACAGCCCTCCCCGCACATACGGGAAGGGCTCGCGTTGATGCGGCGCGGGTGCGCTACTTGATGTTGTACTTCTCCATGAGGGCGTCGACGGTTCCATCCTCGGTGAGCTTGGCAATGGACTCGTTGATGGCATCCTTGAGCGCGGTGTTGTCCTTGTTGACGGCGATAGCATACTCCTCGCCCGTGGAGACCTGCTTGATGACCTGCTCGTTGCTGAAGGAGGTTGCGACCAGCTGAGCGGCAACGGAGCGGTTGGTCACCAGCGCGTCGGCCTGATCGGACTGGACGGCGGCGAAGCAGTCGGTGGCGTTCTTGAACGGGACGAGGGTCGCGTGGGGAAGTTCTCCTTGGCAAAGGCCTCGGCGGTGGAGCCAGACTGGACGGCGATCTTGATACCCTCGCGTCCAGCGCCTCAGCGTAGTTGTCGCCAGTGATGTCGGCGTTGTCCGCCATGGTCACGATGGCCTGATCGTCCATGTAGTAGGAATCGGTGAAGTCGACCTCGTCCTCACGCTCGGGCGTGGCGGTGATGGCGGCAATGCCGATGTCGTACTTCGCGCCGGAGGCGACACCGGGCACGATGGTGTCGAAGTCGACGTTCTCGATCTGGAGGTCGAGGCCGAGGTCGTCGGCGATGGCCTGGGCGAGCTCGAGGTCGAAGCCTTATACTCGCCGTCTTCCATGTACTCGAACGGCTCGTACTCGGCGGACGTGCCGATGGTCAGCTTGCCGTCGGAAACAAGGGTGTAGCCTCATCGGTCGCGGCGTCGGCGGCGGCGGAACCCGCTGCCGGGGCGCCAGATCCGCCACAACCGGTGAGCGCCAAGGCGCCAGTCATCGCAATCGCGACGGTCAACGCGCCAAGCTTCTTCTTCAACATGATTGCATCCCTTTCCCTCTTTTGTGCATACAAGCAGATGCTTGGGGAAGGAGTATACGCTTTACCGTATGAGAGAAACCATTAAATGCAGAATATTTCTCAATTGTTACCGTTCTATGTAATCCGATGAGACAATAAGCTCAGTTTATGCATGATGCAATTGGGGACGTACCCCAAGTGCACCAAATGGCTACTCGGCGGGCGGTTCCTCCACGGGGGCGGCATCGTCGTCTGCGAGCGCCTCGACCTCGGCGCGTTTTCCGCCCAGGGCCGTCACACGACGCACCGAGCAGGCATCCCCCTCACCCTCGGAGTCCTTGACGTAGCTCAATGCAACCTCATCTCCCACGTGGTAGCGCACGATATCGACCAGGCCGGGAAGAGCAACGTCGTAGATGGAATCATCGCCCTCAAGGGTGAGATAGAAGTGCGAATTACCATCGATGACTGCTTGGGCCATGGACGCGACTCTGCCAGTGACCTCGACCTCCGCGCCAGACGCCGCCGCCTCATCCTCGGAAAGCGCACCGGAAGAGGCGAGCATCTGCAGGTAGCTCTCCTGCGTGGTTGCAACCGTGGATCCCGTCGCCACGCTCTGGTAATGCTCGACGTTGATCATGGCGTACATCTTCACCAAGCCCGCATTGTCCTTGAGCGCCATGAAGTACGTGGCTGCCCCGCCCACATTCAGCAGCAACGGATAGGTCGCCTCATATTTGAGGTTCTGGACCTGCCCCTCGGCGCTCGCCTGGGCCGGAGTCCTCGGTGGCACCGGCGACGGGGTAGTAATGCGACTCACCCGTGCGCTGATTGACGAGGATGAAGCCCACGTTGGAGCTATCGGCGGTCACCGAGCTCACACCCGTGTACAGGTAGATGTCATCACCCTGCGCCAAGTAGTTGTACCCAAGCTCGCCATCGCTGCCCTGCGTAGTGCGCACCACGCCCTGCTGCCCGAGCCAGGAATTGAGCCATCCACCTCTGTAGGCACCGCTCCAATTGTACTGCTCGATGATGAGATCGCTCGGGTAAGCGCGGTCCACCCACGTGGGGCAATCCTCGATGGCATGGTCCTCGGTCTCGCCCGTGCAGGCGTTCACCAGCACCACCCGTTGTATCGTCGTGCCTTCGAACAGGCCGATGGTACGCCTCTGAACGGGAAACACCCACCAAGGTGTGCCATCCTCATCAAGCTCAAAGGACTTCTGGTCGAACATGTACGTTGGATACTTGAGTTGCACGTAGCGGTCGATATTGCGCGCGAGCGGCTCGCTCTCGGAGTAACGAATGGGTTCCTCCAGACGAACGACCTCGGCTTCCTGCGTGACCATATCGACCAAGACATACGCCGGGATGCCGTCGCCACGGTGGCTCAACCACTTGAAGAGGTCGGCATAGGTGAGCGGACTCACGCGTACCGGACGCCCCTGGTAATTGATCTGACTGTACGCGGGACTGATCTCGAACTGGCTCACGAACTCAGGGATCGATCCCATAGCGCGCGAGCCGAGCAGCTGAGCGGACGCGCGGTCGATAACGGGAACATCCGCATAGTCGACTTCCTCGATATCCTCGGCGAAATTACCCTCGGTGGTCTTGAGGACCGAGGCGAAGCGCTCGGCGTTACCCGGGATGAACGGCTCGCCCATAATCAGGCCGATGAAGAACGCCGCGACCACCGCAACTGGAATCAGGGCGAGACGGTTGAACAACGAGGAGCGGTGCTCAGAGCGCAAACCGAACACTTTGAGCCCCACGAAGCAGACGATCGAAATGAGAATGATCCAGTTCCACACACGAGGACTGTGGATATTGAGTGCGGGATGGAACCACCAATATGCGATCAGCGCCGCAATGCCAAGGACGACGAGCATGACGATGAGCGCCGTGCGACTCCACGTGGCAAGGCGTTCCATGAACGGCGGCACGGGGATATCGATGTGCGACCCCTTGGCCCTTTTCTTGCGGGCGGCCTTCTTGCGCTCGCGGGCGGACTTGGGCTCGACATGCCCACGACCGGCACCCTTCTTCCCGCCCCTGCCCGAGGCGTCCGCGCCGTCGGGCGAGGCGTCCTCCACCTCGACCTCAACATCGATGGGGTCCTCGCCGCTCGGCACCTCCACGCCGGCACGCCTCAGCATGTCCAGAATCTCATCGTGGTTCATCGGGAAATCAATCCTTCCGCATACAGACAACGGTACGGATGATACCCAGTTCACCGAGGCCCCAACGCGACCCAAGCCTCCGCGAGCGATGCCCGCTGCGCGAAGGGCGGCACGCCAACCGGGGCGGGGCTCCATCCACCTACCCATGTTTCCATGAAAAATGCCTCCCCTCGCGGGCGGAACAGCAATCAGGCAAGGGCCGGCGGCGGAGAACTTGACCTGAACCCGACTTCAAGGGATAACCTTTTGCAGACACATCACGCCGGGAACCGCGCATGCGGGACCCCGCGCGCGTATGGCAGTCCGCACACGCAAGGAGTCCCCCATGTCCCAACGCAACGTCACCAAGCTCGAAAAGCCCGCAGTCAAACGCACACTGCGGCGCTTTTGGGAGGTCACCCGCATGAAGCCGGCGCCGCGGCGCTCGCCGTGTTCACCTCCGTCGCCTACGTGGCGCTCCTCATCTTCGTGAACACCTGGGTGATGGGCCTCATCGTGGACCGCGTGCAGGCCTCACCCGTCGCGGCGGACCAGGTGTGGGAGGTCTTTGGCCCCTACATCCTGGCTCTGCTGCTCGTGAACCTCGTAGGGCAAGTCTGCTCCAAGCTGCAGGACTACGCCGTCTACAAGATGCAGATCAACGGCAACTACCACCTCGCACGCCTGTGCTTCGACACGCTCTCGAACCAATCCATGACCTTCCACACGAGCCGCTTCGGCGGGGCGCTGGTGAGCCAGACGAGCAAGTTCATGAGCGGCTACACGCAGATGGTCGATGTCGTGGTGTACTCGCTCATCCCCACCATCGCGAGCACCGCCTGCACCTTCATCGCACTCGCGCCCGCCGTGCCCGCCTATGCCGCGGCGCTCGCCGTGATGCTCGTGATATACGTGATCGTGGCCACGCGCATGTACCAGCGGATCCTGCCGCTATCCGCCGCCACCGCCAAGGCGCAGAACCGTCTCTCCGGCGTGCTCTCAGACGCGGTCACGAACATCCTCGCCGTCAAGACCTGCGGCCGCGAGGACTTCGAGAAGGAGCTTTTCGACGAGGCGGACCTCGCGGCCATGCAGGCCGAGAGCCGCTCCATGCGCGCCACCATGCAGCGCGGGTTCACCACAAGCGGCATCATCACCGTGATCATGCTCATCGTGTCCATCTTCGTGGCGGGCGGCAACGCCTGGTTCGGCATCTCGGGCGGCATGCTCGTCATGATGTTCTCCTACACCTACCAGCTGTCCATGCGCTTCAACTACATCAACTCGATGATGCAGCGCATGAACCGCGCCATCGGCGACGCGAGCGAGATGGCGCGCATCCTGGACGAGCCGCGCCTGGTGGAGGACGCGCCGGGCGCCCCGGACCTCGCGGTGCGCGAGGGTGCCATCGACTTTGAGCACCTCGGCTTCTCCTATACGGACGCCGCCGAGGGGGACCGCGTGTTCACCGACCTCAACCTGCATATCCCGGCGGGACAGCGCGTGGGCCTGGTGGGCCGCTCCGGCTCGGGCAAGACGACCCTCACCAAGCTGTTGCTGCGCCTGTCCGACGTGCAGGATGGCCACGTGTACGTGGACGGCCAGGACATCTCGGCCTGCACCCAGCAGAGCCTGCGCCGCCAGATTGCCTACGTGCCGCAGGAGGCGCTGCTGTTCCACCGTTCCATCCGCGAGAACATCGCGTACGGGCGCCCGACGTGAGCGAGGAAGAGATCCGTCGCGCCGCCGAGCTGGCGAACGCACTGGAGTTCATCGACCGCCTGCCCGCGGGCCTCGACACCCTTGTGGCGAACGCGGCGTGAAGCTCTCCGGCGGCCAACGCCAGCGCGTCGCCATCGCGCGCGCCATCCTCACCGACGCGCCGATCCTCGTGCTCGACGAGGCCACGAGCGCGCTTGACTCCGAGAGCGAGGCGCTCGTGCAGGACGCGCTCGAGAACCTCATGCGCGGGCGCACCTCCATCGTGGTGGCGCACCGCCTGTCCACCGTGGCGGCACTCGACCGCATCGTGGTGCTCGCCGACGGCGAGATCGTCGAGGACGGCACGCACGCCGAGCTCGCGGCGGCCGGCGGCGAGTACGCGGCCCTGTGGAACCGCCAGACCGGCGCGTTTTTGGACGGGGAATAAACCGGGCGAAGTTGTGGCGGGGCAAGCCGGGCCGAGGACGGACGTGCGAGGTCACGAGGAGGCATATCCTGCCGGAATGCAACTCACCAAGCTGCGACGAGCCCCCGCTCGAGGATGCGAGAGCTTTTTCGTACTCATTTTGGGATTAGTCAAATATACGCGATCGAAGACTGACTGCGACCTGCAGTTTTGTTAGACCAAGTTCCCACACTACTTCATCCTTTTTAAAAACGATACGAAAAACCTCAACTTCTCAGCGCAGGGCGCCTGGCGTTACCCCGCCAGCCCGCGCAGGTAGGCGATCTCGCCGGCATAGCCCGCCAGATCGTCGTGCGGGGTCTCCAGGATGAACGGCAGGTCACGCAGGACAGGGTGGGTCACGATGGCGCATAGCACGTGCTCCCCGCCACCGAGCTCGGGATTGCCCAGGTACCCCGCACCGATGACCTCGTGCCGGTCCTTGTGCGTACCGCACGGATTTTTGGAGTCGTTGATATGCACTGCCTGCAGGCGCTCGGCGCCCACCACGCGGTCGAACTCCTCCAGCACGCCATCGAGGTCGTGCACGATATCGTACCCGCCATCGGAGATGTGGCAGGTGTCCAGGCAAACGCCGATCATGTCGGCGCCCGCAAGCTCGGGGCGACGGGCCCCCACGCCCTCGATGATGCGCGCGAGCTCCTCGAAGGTGCGCCCCACCTCGGTGCCCTTGCCCGCCATGGTCTCGAGCAGCACGCACGTGCGCTGCCCCCCGAACATCACCTGACACAGCGCGTCGACGATGAGCTCAATGCCCGCGTCGACCCCTGCCCACGTGCGCCCCAGGATGGAAGTTGTAGAGCTGGCCCGGGAGTGCCTCCATGCGCTGCAGATCCTCGGCCATGGCCTCGAGCGCGAACTCGCGCGCACGCTCCTTGGCAGAGCACGGGTTGTACGTGTAAGGTGCATGCGCCACCAGGCGGCCGAAACCATCCTTCTCCAAGATGCGCCGCAGTCCCGCGACGTCATCGAGGTCGAGCGCCTTCACGCTGCCGCCACGCGGGTTGCGCGTGAAGAACGCGAACGTGTTCGCGCCGATGGAACGGGCAGCCTCGCCCATGGCGGTATAGCCCTTAGTGGTTGAAAGATGGCAACCTATGGTTAGCATTGGTGTCCTTTCGATATCGAGGGGCCCCCTATTATCCCTGATTGGGGTGGGCCGTGTCGCATCTCCGCAATCGACGCAGCGGCGCATCGGCACGGCGGGTGGCCTGCCCCACGGCGCAGCAGCCAGTGCGTCGGCACGGCAGGCAACCAGCCCTTAGCGCAGCGGCCCGCGCGTCGGCACAGCAGGCAGCCAGCCCCTCAGTGCAGCGGCCCGAACGTCGGAACGGCAGGCAACCAGCCCCTCAGCGCAGTGGTCCGCAGGTCGGCACGGCAAGCAGTCCGCATGCCACTCGACGCAGCGGCCCGACTACTCCTCGGCGATCCGCACGCCGAGGAGTAACGCGATGTCCATCGCCTGCTCCGCACTCACTTGCGCCCCGCGCCAGCTCGCGATAGTCGCTCGAGAGCACAGGGGCGCTAAACGCGCACGTCGACACATCGATTCCGCAAAGCGGCGTTCCAAACACGTCGAGCCTCGTGAGGTCGGTCTTATCCAAGCGCACGTGCTTGAGCTTCGCGCGCTGCATCGCCGCCTCACGAAGCTTGCAGTCGTGCACCGTCAAATGGTCGATGGACGCCTCGGAGAGATTGGCGTAGGAGAGGTCCGAGGCGCGCACGCTCACCTGCGCGAGCCGCGCCTGGAGGAGGCTCAACCCCAGCGCGGAGCAATCTCGTAGGTCAACGCGGTTGAGCCATGCCTTGTCCATGGTGCAGCCAATGAGGCGGCAGCCCTCGAAGCGGACGTCGCGAAACGTGCAGTCGCGAAAATCGACCTGTTCGAAAAGGCAATCGCGAAACACCATGTGCTCGAACGTCGCGTCGTCGGCGCACTCGTAGGCGAGCTCCACATCATCGACGAGCGCACGGGAGGCGTAACCGTCACCCTCAGAGAACACCGCGATGAGCTCATCGCTTCCCATGCGCTCGGACATGGTGCCCACGGCGGCGTATCCCGATGGGGCCTGCTCCGCGCGGGCGCTCATCGCCCGCTCCCCTCGACGGAGCGCTCCGAAGCCTGCTCAAACGCACCGTCGACACGTCCCGCTCGGCGCGCCGTCGACAACACGCTGCCGACCGGTGGCCAAGACGCACGGATCGCGTCGATAGTCCGCGCGATTCGCACCGTCGACGCAAGCGGCATGACCGAGCTCTCATGTGCCCCCGCACGCATCAAGCCACAAAAATGGGCGATCTCGCCATAAAAGTCGTCCACCACAGCGGGAGCCTCGACGAGCTCAGGCGACACATTGCCGCATGCGGCGGATTCACCCGCGTCCGCATCACGGATGCCCATACGCTCCCCGTCAACGTCAACGAACTTCCTCACGACGTACGACACCGGGCGATGCAGCACCGGGACCTCGATCTCGCCGCGCTCGCAGCAAATCCGGCAGACCACCTCGAACTCGTCCGCATCGCCCGCGAAATCGAAGTGCACGGGCACCCCGCCGATACGCAGGCGCGCATCATCGGCGATGTCGATGCACCCTCCCTCCGCCGCGGGCATCCACCGCGTGCGGCAGGAGTCGACCTCGACCTCTCCTGCAAGGAGGTCCTCCGCCCAGCCCACGCCATAGCAGCCCAAGTCGTATAACGTGCCACCCTGCACCGGATCGAGCAGATAGCGGCCAGTCTGATCGCCGTAGTTCACGCGATGGACGATGTCGATGGATGCGATGGCGCCGAAGTCTCCACGAGCGAGCAGCGCATCGACCTGCTCGCGCGCGGGCATGAAACGGGGCTTCATCGCCTCCATGAACAGCGATCCCGTCTCGTGGGCCACCTCCGCAACGTGCGCCGCCTCTCGCTCGCTGAGCACGGCCGGCTTCTCGCACAGCACGGCCTTGCCGGCGCGCAGGAGCCGAACCGTCCACTCCTCATGCATGCCGTGGGGCAGCGCGAGGTAGACCGCATCCACGTCCGGATCCTCCACGAGGCGAAGGTGCGCGGACGCCCCGTTATCCTCGGCACTCGCATAGCGCTTTGCCGCATCAACGTGAAACTCCCCGGCAAAAGCGTCGAGCCGCTCGGCGCGACGCCCCGAGATCGCAACCAGCCGCGCGCCTCGACATGCGCGAGCGCTCGCGCGAACCTGCCGGCAATGCCGCCCGCGCCATGATGCCCCAACGAATCTGTCCCACGTCCGCCTCCGTTCACGCGAATCATTCCCCGCAATCATACCCTCCCGCCCGGTCGCGCACTGCGTCAACGCGAGCACGGGAATCGGCAGGGATCCGCATGACCCGCAGGCGCCAAACGAATCGTCGCAACCGTCCCGCCTCGCCCCTATAATGAAGGCTCACAAATCGAAAGGAACCATGTGAAGGTCATCGTCTACACCGACGGCTCGTCGCGCGGCAATCCGGGACCGGGCGGCTATGGCGCCGTGCTGCGCTACACCGCACCCTCAGGCAAACTGCACACGCTCGAGCTCTCCCGCGGCTACGACCGCACCACCAACAACCGCATGGAGCTGTTGGGCGTCATCAGCGCGCTGGAGGCCCTCAATCGCCCCTGCGAAGTCGAGGTCCACTCCGATTCGCAGTATGTCTGCAACGCCTTCAACCAGCATTGGGTCGAGGGATGGATCCGCCGCGGATGGAAGACCTCACAGAAAAAGCCAGTCAAGAACGTCGACCTTTGGAAGCGCCTGCTCGCCGCCAAGGAACCCCACAGCGTGTCGTTCCATTGGGTAAAGGGACATGCAGGCCACGAGTTCAACGAGCGCTGCGACGAGCTCGCCACGAAGGCCGCCGACGGCGCGAATCGCGCAGTCGACACGGGTTTCGTCGAGGGCGAATCGGAGTAAGCCCGACCGACGAGCGAGAAGCCCTTGTAGTTTGTCTACAATAAACGCATCGAAAACCGCCGCGGAAAGGACCTGTCATGATCCGCCTTGCCACCATCGGGACCAGCTCCATTACCGAGAACTTGCTTATGGCACTCGCTCAGGTCGATGGCGTCGAGTTCGTGGGCACGCTCTCACGCGATGCCGAGCGCGCCGCCGCCTTCACAGCAAAGCACCGCGGAACCTGCCCCTTTACCTCACTCGATGAGTTGGCCGCAAGCGACGAGGTCGATGCGGTCTACATTGGCAGCCCCAACGCGCTGCACCACCACCAGGCACTCGCCTGCATCGCGGGCGGCAAGCATGTCCTGGTCGAGAAGCCCTTCTGCGCCAACGAACGCCAAGTCCGCGAGGTCCTCGAGGCGGCCGGACGCGCGGGAGTCGTGGCGCTTGAGGCCATGCGGCCCCTGCACGATCCCGCCTTCCATGCCCTCAAGAACGCCCTGGACGAGCTCGGCACCATCCGCCGCGCAACCCTGCGCTTTGGCAAATACTCCTCGCGCTACGACGAGGTGCTTGCCGGTCGACGCACAAATATCTTCGATTGCTCAATGGCGTCCGGTTCGCTCATGGACATCGGCATCTACACCGTCGAGCCGCTTATCGAGCTGTTCGGCGCTCCAATCTCCGCCTGCGCCGCCGCATCCCTACTTGACGAGCAAACCCGCGGCCTCACCGGCGGCCCCATCGACGGTGCGGGCGTCATCGTGGCGAGCTATCCGAACATGATCGCCACGCTGCATCACTCGAAGATCACCAACGACTGCTCACCCAGCCAAATTGAGGGCGAGCTCGGCACCCTTGTCATCGAGGGTATCTCCGCGCCCGAACGCGCATATCTGGAGATGCGCGTGATAAAGGCCGCGGCAGACACCGTCGGATACTCAAGTGCGCAGACCTCCACGCGCGAGATCGAGCTGCCGCATGCGGACAACACCATGATCTACGAACTCGCCGACTTCATCGAGGCAGTCGGTGCCACGCAGGCGGGAACTCCCTTGACCGAGGCTCCCTGTGGTCCCTTTGGGATGCTCGCGCATTTCCATGAGGTGACGCTCGCATCCCTCGCGCTTATGGATGGGGCGCGGCGCACGATGGGTGTGGCGTTCCCCGCAGACGAGTAAGGAGGCGGCAATGGGGCTCTTTGAAAAGATGATGGGACATGCACGGGAGTTTTCCCGGGCGACGGGCCTTTCGGACACCGACGTGAAAAGCGCCGGACGCTTGAGCCCATGCGAGGATGGCCTTCGCGAGGAACTCGGGCGGCGTGCCGAAGCATGCACCACCGTACTTCGCTTTGCGCTGCTGTTCAGCGGCGACGTGCAGGGCGTGGGGTTTCGCTGGACCAACCAGAGCCTCGCGCACGAGCGGCATCTAGTGGGATGGGTCAAGAACCTGCCCGACGGCACCGTGCAAATGGAAATCCAGGGAGCTCCGCGCGCCCTGGTCGCCCATCTCGAGCGCATCCATGCCTACTATGCGCGTTTTGGCAACCGAATATGGCTCGAAGACGCCAATGAGCTGCCTACCATTCCCCACGACAATGCCTTTGACGTGCGCTATTAAGTATCACAACTTCACCATCATTTTAAAGCGTCCGGCACGAGCACTTGTCTTGCAACCTTTCTTCTGTTGAAATGTTATGAGTTTAGTAACGGAAGGGAGGCCCCATGGACTCACAGCCACGCTCACAACGACCGACGCTGCGACGCAACACGCGCCAGCGCCAATTGGTTCTCGACGCCGTGCGCGCACGGTGCGATCACCCCACCGCCGAAGACATCTTTCTCGATGTTCGCACCATCGACGAGCGCGTGAGTCGGGGCACCGTCTATCGCAACCTCAATCTCCTTGCCGAGACAGGCGTCATCGCCACCGTGAAGGCTCCGGGCGCCATGCGCTTTGACCGCCGCTGCGACAGCCACGGTCATGTCGTCTGTCGATCCTGCGGTGTCGTCGCGGACGCGCCTCTTGCCTACGACGCCTCCCTCGATGCGGCCGCGTCGCAGGCAACGGGGTTCGCCATCGACTCGCACATCATGGTGTTCGAGGGCCTGTGCCCGCACTGCGCCGCCCCGGTATCCGAGTAAAGCGAAAAATTGAACTGACTTGAGTTGCCGCTCTTTTCCATCAACTGGCCTTTTGCCGAGCTGAGCGCGACTCGAGACATCGAAGTACGTTCAATATTCCGACCCGCGCATCTACACCCACAATCGACCTAGACGAGCCTCAGCTCGACGCAGGCGTTCCAAATGCCATCGTCATCGACGTCCGTCGTGATGTGGCTCGCGCGCTCCTTCACGATATCCCAGGCGTTGCCCATCGCGACGCTCGTTCCCACCACGTCGAACATCGACAGGTCGTTCTCGCCGTCGCCGAACGCCACTGCCTCCTCCGGCGCAATATCGTAACGTTCCAGCGTGGCGCGCACGCCGTAGTCCTTGCCGCCTTCGGCGGGGATGACGTCGCAGAACAGCTTGTTCCAACGCGTCGCCACCACGTGCTCGGTCTTCGAGAGGAACACATCCTCGACCTCGGGACCGCCGAACACGTTGAACTGATACACCGGCAACTCGAACGCCATGTCAAGGGACCCCAGTTCGTACTCGAGGCCAACCTGACGCCCAAGCTCCTCAACGAGCGGCCCGCGATGGTTGACGAATGAACGGACGCCCTGCATCACATACAGGTCGTACAAGCCCTCGCGCGCCTGCTCGACGAGCACACGCACATCCTCATTATCAATATGAGCATCGCGATACGTTCCCTCGGCATCAAAGCACAGCTGGCCGTTCATGGTCACGTACGCATCGAACCTGCCCTTGAGCTCATCTTGCATCTCGGACATGGAACGTCCGCTCGCAATGATGACCTTTATGCCCCGCTCGCGCATGCGTTCAATCGCCCGCCAGGTGCTCTCGGCGACCCTATGCGTCTTGAACCCTACGAGCGTTCCATCGATATCGAAAAACGCGGCCTTGATCACGCCCGCTCCCCTCACCTTCACATGAGTCTTACAGAATCTCGAGCGCCCCGTCCTTGACGGTGAGCCCGATATCGCCCCGCAGCAAGTCATCGATGAGCGTGCCCACGAGCTCGAAGCGCCACCCCTCGCGCAAGGGGCTGCGCTGCGGATGGTCGATATAGTCGAGCAGGCCGTCACGCGAGATGATGAGCGAGGTCGCGACGCCCGAGCGGTCCGAAACCAAGCGGATGAGCGCGTACATGAGGTCGATGACGCTCTCGAGCTCGGGCGCGGGCGTGCGGTGCGTGCGACCGATGGACGGGAGGTTCTCCACAGGACAGCGCCGTCCCCGGCCAATCGCGTCGAGGGCGACCTCGACATCGCGTACACTGAGCTGCTCGGTACCGCGAACGGCGCGGAAGTCCTCGACGGTCTTGGGAGCGCGCTTGCACAGGGCGAGAAGGACCTCATCGGACATAATCCACTTGCGGGGAATGTCCCGCGTCTCGGCGCGCTGCTCGCGCCACGCGGCGAGCTCGCGGGCAACCGCCAGTTGACGGCGCGTGCAGGAGTTAACGCGCTTGACGCGCTTGAAGGCTGAACGCGGGTCGCTGCGGTAATGCGCGGGATCCGCCAGGGGCCGGATTTCATCGCGAACCCATGCGGTGCGGCCCAGCGAATGAAGCTTGGACTCGATCACGCGATACGCGTCGATGAGGTAGCGCACGTCGTCGATGGCGTATTCGACCTGTTGGGGCGTGAGCGGGCGGCGCGACCAATCGGTGAGCGACTCGGTTTTGGGAAGCGAGACATCGCAAACGAATGCACGAGATTGTGGTACGAGCATTGCGCGCGCTCGCCGAGGAACCCGGCGGCGACCTGTGTGTCGAAGATCGGCGTCGGGCATACGCCGAGCGCGTGGTTGAGCACTTCCATGTCTTGCGAGCAAGCATGGAAGACCTTGAGCGTATCGACGTCGACCATGAGATCGGCGAGGGGGGCCAAGTCCTCGATGGCGAGCGGGTCGATGACCGCGCATTCCTCGGGCGTGGCGACCTGCACCAGGCAGAGCTTGGCGTGGTACGTGCGCTCACGCAGGAACTCGGTATCGATCGCCACCGCGGCGAACCCGCGGGCGCGTCCGCAAAACGCGGCCAATTCCTCATATGTGGAGATGTACATCTGCGTCCCAAGTTGGAGATTACCCGTACGCGACACGGGTAGGATTACGTCATTCTCTAACTATACCCGCACTCGTGAGAACAGGGAACTCCCATGCGTTGCCTCATCATCCACAACCCCGCGTCCGGCCCGCGATCGGACGAGATCTTCGACTTCGCACGAGCGCTTGCGCAGGGCGGCGACGAGGTCACGATGCGCTTCATCGGCGACGGCATGGAGCCCGCAGACGCTTCCGCGGATGTCCGCTCGTTCGACCGCGTGGTCGTATCGGGCGGCGATGGCACCGTCTCCAACGTGCTTGACCATCTACGCGACACGCACGTGCCCATCTTGATCTTCCCCTCGGGCACCGCAAACCTCTACTTCAACAACATCGGCAACGCACCCGAGCCCGCGGCGCTCGCACAGGCCTGCCGTGCGGGCAGAACCAAACGCGTGGACATGGGCGAACTGTTCTGGGAGGACGCCGAGGGCGGCGTACAGCGACACGGCTTCATCATCATCGCGGGCACGGGATTCGACGCCGATATCATGCACAAGGCAGACGCCACCAAGTCCGAGATGGGCGAGATCGCCTACTTCCTCTCTGCCCTCGCCACGCCCGCTCCCACCGTCGCCCACTTCACCATCGAGCACGACGGTGAGGTCGATGAGCTCGACGGCATCGGCTGCATGGTCGGCAACACCGCCCTCATCCAAAACGAGATCAACCTATTCCCCGACTGCCGCATGGACGATGGCCTCATAGACATCGCCGTCATTCAGCCCGCCAAGACCGTCGAGCTGCTGCCCACGCTGATCGCCGGCGTGCTCGACCCCGCCGGCAAGGGACTCGGCCGTCCGCAATTCACGCTTTTCCAGGCAAAGGAGGCACGCATCACCTGCACCCCCTCGCTCGGCATGGAGTTCGACGGCGAGCTCATCCACAACAACACGGGCGTGTTCGGCGCGCGCGTGCTACCCCAATGCCTCGATCTCATCGTGGACGACTTCGCTAAGTTGTAGCAAGAGTTCGCCGGGGACCGCCGCGGGCCGATGCGTCCGCCGCGAGTTCCGCACAAGCCGAAG
>ENA-OPZD01000220-OPZD01000220.1-human-gut-metagenome-genome-assembly--contig:-NODE-220-length-18121-cov-2.152495_pt1 | contig 18121 bp, 20 predicted proteins | sample MGYA00242479_ERZ504495 | MGnify/ENA primary metagenome ERZ504495 (study PRJEB26092, sample SAMD00036286) | human gut metagenome | host: Homo sapiens | study: EMG produced TPA metagenomics assembly of... | reverse complement strand
GCAAGGGAAGTACGATCGGAAAGTCATTAAGAATATTGATCCGCGTTTCTTAAGGTTGCCACTATGTCAGCTCCCACAGCAGAAGAACTGAGATATCCATTTCTGTATCGTTATTTTAAACAGATTCCGGAAGCCGGAAAAATTTACATTTCTGGATTCGGCTGGATGGAGCAGACTTGTAAAGACTGTCTGTCGGGCGAGATTGAAGGCGAAGGTTATACACAGCGGATTGACAGCATCCGCCGTTTTGAGCGACAGCTTACAGATAATGGTTATCTGGTGCTGAAATTCTTTATGCAGATTGACAGGGATGAACAGAAGCGGCGTGAAAAATTACTTCTGGATCATAAAGACACCAGATGGCGTGTGTCAGACTTTGATAAATGGCAGAATGAACATTACAAAAAAATGTGCAAAAATATTTTCTCAGTATCTGTCTGACACGAATGTTCCCTCTGCACCATGGTACATCATAGATGCCAGTGACAGAAAATGGGCGGAACTTCAGGTGCTGGAGACTATGGTAAGCAATATTGAAGTTGCCATGCAGAATCAGGCACATTCCGTTCCGATTTTGCAGAATGTATTCCCTCTGGAGCAGATTCCCCGTCTGTCGGATATTGATCTGAGAGATAAAACAATGGATGACGAGGAGTACAGGGGAGAACTGAAACAGCTCCAGAGTAAACTGGGGGAACTCCATAATAAACTGTACAGGAGACGTATTCCTGTGATCATCACGTATGAAGGCTGGGATGCGGCAGGCAAAGGAGGTAACATCAAACGTATTACAGAAGCTCTGGATCCCCGGGGCTATGAAGTACATCCAATTGCAAGTCCGGAACCACATGAGAAGGCCAGACATTATTTATGGCGTTTCTGGACAAGACTTCCGAAAAATGGGCATATCGCTATTTTTGACAGAATCTGGTATGGCAGAGTTATGGTAGAACGTCTGGAGGGATTTTGCAGTGAAAATGACTGGAAACGTGCCTACAACGAAATGAATGAGTTTGAGAAAGAACTTAAAGACTGGGGTGCAGTCATTATTAAATTCTGGGTACAGATCGATAAGGATACACAGCTGGAGCGTTTTCAGGAGAGACAGAATAATCCGGAGAAACAATGGAAGATCACAGATGAGGACTGGAGAAACAGAGAGAAATGGGATGCCTATGAAGTGGCCGTAAATGAGATGCTTCAGAAGACAAACACTTCCTTTGCACCATGGCATGTACTGGAATCTGTTGACAAGAAATATGCCCGTATCAAAGCACTCAGAATTGTGATCTCTGAAATAGAAAAAAGCATTAAAAAGAAAAATTAAATTTTTGCGGGAAATGTGTAAATGAATGATAAGATAACAGTCTGCCTGGGTAAGGGCGGGCAAAGAGAAATGGCAGAATCTTTTGCCAGAAAGAACAATGTTCCGATTATGGACAAACCGGGAGAACATCTGACAGTAATGTTTGACTCCCGGGGCGTATCACTTACCGGTTATGGCCTGACATATCAGGGAGATTTTGAAGGAATGCTGCACAGAGTCACAAACGGAAGACTTTCCCATGAAATGCTGGTACGTGCGGTCAAAACAGAGGGAGAACATCTGAAAGCAATTGATGCCACTGCAGGTATGGGGGAGGATGGTTTCCTTCTTGCAGCATATGGCTATGAGGTGACATTATACGAACAGAATCCGGTGATCGCCGCACTTTTGAAGGATGCGCTCCGGCGTGCCAGAAAGCATCCCGTATTAAAAGACATTGCTTCCAGAATGAAACTGGTAGAGGGTGACAGTGTGTCATGTATGGAGAAACTTATGGATCCGGTAGATGTGATCTATCTTGATCCCATGTTCCCGAAGAGACAGAAATCCGGTCTGATAAATAAAAAACTTCAGCTGATCCAGAAACTTGAACCTCCATGTTCTGAGGAAAAAGATCTTTTTGATGCAGCTATCAAAGCCGGACCTTTCCAGAATTATCGTAAAACGTCCTCTTAAGAGCGTCTGTCTTGATGGAAGAGAGCCTTCTTATATATTAAAAGGAAAAGCAATACGATATGACTGTTATGTGATGTAGAAGGTTTATCAGCACATTGCAGCAGCCCTTTATTTTTGAGGGCTGCTGCAATGTATTTTTTTCCATTCCCGGATAAATTCCATTTGTTCCTGATCGGAGATTTCCTGGGAGGCAGCGTCATTTCCGGCAGCTACACAGCAGAGCAGGACGAAGGTCTGAAAGAGTAAAAATACCAGTATCAATAATAATGCAGTCATAATTTGTCTCCTTAATATTATGCAGATGGTTACAGTTATTTTATGAAATTGCTATAAGGATATTTTCGGGATTTCTGTAACAGATTCTGTATATGCCTGTTGTTTTGCATATCAGAAGTATCTGCATATCATGGAAGCTTTATACATTTTATTTACAGAAAAACGGAGATATGACAGGAGAAACTGTCGGACACAAAAATATAATCTTCCGAATAATTTAAAGTAAGACGCAAATGTTCATTGTCTTTGTAGCGACCTGATGAACAGTTGCGGTAAGATTTCATTATCCAGATGATTCGGAGGATTTTTTATGAAGAATTCAGATGATTCCGGATATACAGGAAAGCACGTGGGTGTGTGTGTTCTGGATACCGGGATTTTTCCTCATATAGATTTTACAGGGAGAATACTTGCGTTTCAAGATTTCATCGGACATCGTATCAGACCTTATGATGATAATTCTCATGGAACCCATGTATGTGGGATCATTGGCGGTGACGGAAGGGCTTCGGAAGGACGGATCAGAGGAATTGCCCCCGGGTGTAGCCTGATAGTTCTGAAGGTGCTCGACAGAACGGGAAATGGCAGGAAAGAAGATGTTTTACAGGCTTTTCGCTGGATCCTGGAGAATAAGAGATATTATGGGATACGTGTAGTGAATATCTCGGTGGGAACAACCTGCAGGAGAGCAGAAGATCACAGAGTTCTGATCGCGGGTGTGGAACAACTTTGGGATGCAGGTCTGGTGGTAGTGGCTGCGGCAGGAAATCAGGGACCGAAGGCAGGAAGTGTGACAGCACCGGGAAGCAGCCGGAAGATTATCACAGTAGGCTCCAGCGATCTGCTTACAGGACGGACTGCCATATCAGGCAGGGGACCTACATTTGAGTGTGTTTGTAAACCGGATACTGGTTGCACCCGGGCAAGTACATGGTTCTTGCCTGTGCACCGGGAGCAGATAACGGATATGGAGTGAAGAGTGGTACTTCTATGTCTACACCTCTGGTTGCAGGGGCAGCAGCATTGATGCTTGAGAAGAATCCGGAGCTGACTAATGTTCAGATCAAGATGAAATTGAAAGAAAGTGCCAGGGATATGGGATTGCCAAAGAATCAGCAGGGATGGGGAGAACTGGATCTGGAACGCTTTATGGAACTGTGATCAGTAATCATTTTATTTGGCAAAATATTGCTTTAGTGTATAAAAGCATTGACGAACGGTCTGTTTTCGGCTATCATGATAGTTAACTGGATGAGAGCCAAAGAGGAGGATTAACATGAAAAAAATTCAGATGCAGACACCACTTGTGGAGATGGATGGAGATGAGATGACCAGAATTCTCTGGAAAATAATCAAAGATGAACTTCTTCTTCCGTATATTGATTTGAACACTGAGTATTATGACCTTGGTCTGGAATACAGAAATGAAACGGATGATCAGGTAACTGTTGATGCAGCAGAGGCTACAAAGAAGTACGGCGTAGCAGTGAAATGTGCAACTATCACTCCTAATAAGGCAAGAATGGAAGAGTATACCTTAAAGAAAATGTACAAGAGTCCTAACGGAACGATTCGTGCAATTCTCGACGGAACTGTTTTTCGTGCCCCAATCGTAGTGAAGGGTATTGAACCATGTGTTAAGAACTGGAAGAAACCGATCACCATCGCACGTCATGCCTATGGTGATGTGTATAAGAACACAGAGATGTATATTGACGGTCCCGGAGATGCTTATCTGGTATTTGAAGGTGCAGACGGACAGCAGAGAAAAGAGCTGATCCATCATTATGAGGGACCGGGTGTGCTTCAGGGTATGCACAATCTGGATGATTCTATCACAAGTTTTGCAAGATGCTGTTTTAATTATGCACTGGATACAAAACAGAACCTGTGGCTTGGCGGCAAGGATACGATCTCCAAGATTTATGACGGACGTTTTAAGGAAATCTTTGCAACTATTTATGAAGATGAGTTTAAGGAGAAATTCGAAGCAGCAGGCATTGAATATTTCTACAGCCTGATCGATGATATCGTAGCTCGTGTCATGAAGGCTGAAGGCGGATTTATCTGGGCCTGCAAGAACTATGATGGAGATGTTATGAGCGATATGGTTTCTTCAGCATTTGGTTCTCTGGCTATGATGACATCTGTACTGGTATCTCCACAGGGATATTACGAATATGAAGCTGCTCATGGAACTGTACAGAGACATTATTATCGCTATCTGAAAGGTGAGGAGACATCTACTAACTCTGTAGCAACTATTTTTGCATGGACTGGAGCTCTGAGAAAAAGAGGTGAGCTGGACGGCAATAAAGAATTGATGGAATTTGCTGATAAACTGGAGAAGGCGACTCTGGAGACGATTGAAAGCGGTAAGATGACAAAAGACCTTGCGCTGATCACTTCTCTTGAGGATGTGACAGTACTGAACAGCAAAGATTTCATCCTTGCCATCAGAGAGAGACTGGATGAAATTTTATAATTTCAGAAATTATCCGGTAATGTTTCTATAACATTTATAAAGTTCTCCGGGCAGGATCACACTGCAGCGGAGAAACCTGTAAAAAGTTATAAACTGCGAAAATGGGAAGAACCTGCATTATGCAAGTTCTTCCCATTTTTCATATAATCCTTCTAATTCTTCGGTAATGGCGGCTTTCTCTTTGCTGAGTTTCGCACATTCTGCCACATTTGTGCAGATATCCGGGAGAATCATGGTTTCGTCGATCTCTTTATCTCTTGGTTTCAAGTTCTTCAATGCGGGCTTCTACTTTTTTTAGTTCATTCTCTCGTTTTCGCTGGCGGGCCTGTTCTTCTTTCTGCTGTTGCCAGGAAAGCTTGTTATCAGAAGCCTGCTTTGCTTCTGTCACAGCCTGAGCGGCAGCCGGAGCATATTTTTCCGTCAGCTCTTCTTTTTTCTCCAGATAATAGTCGTAATCTCCGATATAATTTACAATTGCCTGATTGGTCAGATCCAGGATCCGGGTAGCTGTCTGGTTGATGAAGTAACGGTCGTGGGAAACATAGAATACTGTTCCAGTGTAACTGTTCAATGCCTCTTCAAGAATCTCTTTTGAAGCGATATCCAGATGGTTGGTGGGCTCATCGAGGATCAGAAAGTTTGCTTCGGACAGCATCAGCTTGGCGAGGGAAACACGACCTCTTTCTCCGCCGGACAGAGCGGAGATCAGTTTGAATACATCATCCCCTGTGAAAAGGAATGCTGCCAGCATATTTCGAAATTTCTGTTTCCGTAAGTGTGGGATAAGCATCTGAGATTTCCTCAAAAATAGTTTTCTCCATATGAAGAACATGGTGTTCCTGGTCATAGTAGCCAATCTGTACCTTGGAACCAAGAGTAAATCTGCCGCTGTCTGCATCAATCAGCCCATTGATGATCTTTAACATGGTGGTTTTGCCTGTGCCGTTATTGCCAATCAGGGCTACACGTTCTCCACGTTTGATCTCAAAGGAGATGTCACTGAAAAGTGTCTGTCCGGGAAAAGATTTGGAAAGACTTTCCACAGTAAGGACATCATTTCCGCTGACAAATCTTGGTTCCAGGGAAATGCGCATCTGATTCTGAATCTCCTGTGGTTTATCAATGCGCTGGACTTTATCCAGCATTTTCTCGCGGCTTTCCGCACGTTTGATGGATTTCTCGCGGTTAAAGGATTTCAGCTTGGCAATGACTGCTTCCTGATGTTTGATATCCCGCTGCTGGTTCAGATAGGCTTTGTACTGGGCGTCACGCAGCTGGGCTTTTTTCAGGGCATAGGCAGAATAGTTGCCACTGTACATACGCATATTTCCTGCTTCGATTTCCACAACTTTTGTTACAACTTTGTCAAGAAAGTAACGGTCGTGGGATACGATAAATACAGCACCCGGGTAATTCAGAAGATAGGTTTCCAGCCAGGAAATACTCTCCATATCCAGATGGTTGGTAGGCTCATCCAGAAGAAGAATGTCAGGGCTGGCAAGAAGCAGTTTACCCAGAGCTACGCGGGTTTTCTGGCCGCCTGAAAGAGTTTCTATCTGGCGTTCGAAATCTTCTTCTGTGAAACCAAGACCTTTTAATACACCCATGATCTCACTTTTGTAAGCGTAACCATTTTCCAGTTCAAACTGGTGACTCAGTCTTGTGTAAGTATTCATCAGGCTGTCCAGAGCATCTCCGGTGGTGGTTTTCATTTCCTGTTCCAGAGAGCGCAGACGGTTCTCCATATCAATAATGTGCTGTTTGGTGGAAATCAGTTCTTCGTAAATGGTATGATGGCCATGAATGTCCTGATACTGGGCAAGGTAGCCGATATTTTTATCTTTGGCAAGTACCACGTTTCCTGAATCCGGGGAGAGCTCATGCATAATGATTCGCAGCAGAGTCGTCTTGCCTGCACCGTTATTGCCGATGAGAGCTGCCTTTTCGCGGTCTTCTATATGGAAACTGGCATCCTTGAGAATGATTTTTTTCGCCAAAGGATTTACAGATATTCTGACATGATAAAATCATAGGAATTCCTCCGTTTGTAATTTGTCCGCGTACTATTATAATCGAAAATGCCTGTTTTTGAAAGCATTTTAAGAGATTTTGTCCAGAGAAAAGAAAGCACCGGATGGATGCATGGAAGAAAATATGATATTCCGGGGAATTTTTCAGAATGAAATTGATAAAAAAATACAGAAATATTTGGTCAAAAAGTACAAATTTAATTTGACAATAAAATAACATCTGGGTATAATTGACATAGATAAGCTAAGGAGGGAAAATTTGTGGAAGCTAAGGAAATTTCGAAAGCGGTAATCAAGCGTTTGCCGCGGTACTACCGCTACCTCGGTGAATTGATGGAGGAGAATGTAGAGCGTATATCTTCAAATGATCTTAGCAAGAAGATGCATGTGACGGCTTCCCAGATTCGTCAGGACTTAAATAATTTCGGTGGTTTTGGTCAGCAGGGTTACGGCTATAATGTACGCTATTTGTATACAGAAATCGGTAAGATCCTTGGGCTGGATACTGTACATCCGATGATTATTCTGGGTGCCGGTAATTTGGGACAGGCATTGGCCAATTATGTGGATTTTGAAAAGCGCGGATTTAAGCTGGTTGGTATTTTTGACGTCAATCCTGTACTTGAGGGGATTGCAGTTCGTGGAATTGAGATTCAGATGTTGAGCGATCTTCCTTTGTTTCTGAAGGAGAATGAGGTTGAGATCGCGATCTTGACTCTTCCTAAAATTAAAGCCAAAGAGATGGCAAAGATTTTGATTGATAATGGAATTAAGGCAATCTGGAATTTTGCACATATTGATCTGGATGCCCCGGAGGATGTAATGGTAGAGAACGTACATCTTTCAGAGAGTCTTATGACTTTGTCCTATAACCTGAGTGAGTACAGAAAGGAACATGAAGGGATGTAAGGGATAACTGTGAAACACAAGGCTGTGGTCATCTGATCACAGCTTTTCTCTTGTATGTAAATGTGTTATTGTAAACAGGAGGTGAACAGATGAGAGAGATTGTAACTGCTGTTGAGATGAAAGAACTGGATCATAATACGATTCAGAAAGCCGGGATATCGTCTCCAGTACTTATGGAGAGGGCGGCATTAAAGACGGTTGAGGAGATTGTACAGAGATTAAAGAATAAAGAAAAAGAGAAAATCCTTGTGGTCTGCGGAACCGGCAACAATGGCGGAGACGGATTGGCGATTGCCAGACTGCTTCAGTTGAGAGGAGTCAGAACCTGGTATTATATTGCGGGTAAGGAAGAGAAAATGACTGCTGAAACTGCCGGACAGCTAAAACAGCAGAATATTATCAGGTGCCCCGGGTGCATAACCTGGATCCGGATGAATATACTACTATAGTAGATGCCATCTTTGGGGTTGGACTGAGCAGACCTGTAGAGGGAAAATATGCAGAGCTTATCAGTACAATGAACCGGGCATCTGCGTATAAAGTAGCTGTGGATATTCCATCCGGGATTGACTCAGATACCGGATTTGAGAAGGGGATTGCATTCCGGGCAGATCTTACGGTTACCTTTGCTTTTCGACAAAGGAGGGCTGTGTTTTTATCCCGGACGCATGTATGGCGGTGAGATCGTTGTTACGGATATCGGAATCTATTCCATACCCGGAAAGAAAATCTGTATGCATCATCTGGAACGTGAAGATTTGAAAATGCTTCCGGAGAGAGTTCCCTATGGAAATAAAGGACCTTCGGTAAGGTTCTTCTTATAGCTGGCAGCGAAGGAATGTGCGGAGCTGCATATCTGAGTGCAGCAGCTGCTCTGAAAAGCTCTGCGGGAATGGTGAGAATTCAGACCGTGGAGGCCAACAGGATTCCGTTGCAGACACTGTTGCCGGAAGCCATGATCACCTGTGATTTGATGAGAAAAAAACCAGGCAATGCTTGACTGGTGTGATGTGCTTGTGATAGGACCGGGTCTTGGAACCGGAGCGCAGAGTAGGGAAAGAGCTCAGTGGTTCCTGGCGAAGGCAGCTGAGTGTAAAAAAACAGTAATTCTGGATGCAGATGGCCTGAATCTTCTGTCAGTCCATGACAACTGGAAGTGTTTTATCGGGGAACATGTGATCCTGACACCTCATATTGGTGAGATGAGTCGTCTGTGCGGAAAAGAAATCGGTAAGATCCAGGATTGTCTGGCACAGACTGCAGCTGATTATGCAAAGGAGTCTGGAGCGGTTTGCGTTCTGAAGGATGCCTGTACTGTGGTGGCAGATGCTTTTGGAGATATGTATTTGAACATTTCGGGTAATGCAGGAATGGCTACAGCGGGAAGTGGAGATGTGTTAAGCGGTGTGCTTGCCGGTATACAGTGTATGTACCTGGCAGCAGAAAAGAAATTTTCTCCTGTTATGCTGGCTGCACTTGGTGTATATGTGCATGGGCTGGCAGGTGATCTGGCTGCTGAAACAGTAGGGCAGCGAGGGATGACCGCAGGAGATATCATCTGTTTTTTGCCGGAAATACTAAGATAGAATATTCATTTTGAGGCAGTAAATCTGTGAAACAATTTGCAGATATTAACATGAAAAAATAACAGAGGAAAATTATTATGAAGAAAGATAGCAGAGTAAAAGCAGTCATTTCATTGGATGCAGTAGAACATAATTTCCGGGAAATGAGAAAAAATATTGCAGAAGAGACAAAGATGATCGCAGTCATAAAGGCTGACGCTTATGGACATGGCGCGGTGCCGGTTGCACATCTCATTGAGGATTATGATTATATCTGGGGATTTGCGGCTGCAACTGCGGAAGAAGCGATTCATCTGCGAGAAGCCGGGATTACAAAACCAATCCTGATCCTTTGGAATTGTTTTTGATGAATATTTTCCGGAACTTGTCCGTTATGAGATCCGTCCTGCAGTGTGCGAATATGAGGAGGCAAGGAAACTTTCAGACGAAGCGGTTCTGCAGAAAAAAAACTGTACATATTCATATTGCTCTGGATACAGGAATGACCAGGATCGGTTTTTGCGGATGCACAGGAAAAATGTAGAGGAAAATTTAAAAAAAATTTTCAGAACTTCCAAAATCTTAGATTGAGGGTATGTTTACTCATTTTTGCAAGAGCAGATGAGTATGACAGAAGTCCGGCTATGGTACAATTGGAGCGGTATCTGGATTTTTCAAGACGCGTAGAAGAGGCAGGAGTGGAAATTCCTCTGCATCACTGTTCTAACAGTGCGGGCATCATACGTATGCCGGAAGCAAATCTGAATATTGTCCGCGCCGGAATCACAATTTATGGAATTTATCCTTCTTCTGAGGTGGAGAGAGATATTGTAAAGCTTGAGCCGGTTATGGAACTTAAGAGTCATGTGACTTATGTGAAGGACGTTCCTGCCGGAGCAGCGATCAGCTACGGCGGTACTTATGTGGCTGACAGGAAGCTTCGTGTGGCAACTGTTCCGGTGGGCTATGCAGACGGCTATTCCTAGGCAGCTTTCCAATAAAGGCTGGGTTCTGATACATGGACAAAAGGCTCCGATCCTTGGCAGAGTCTGTATGGACCAGTTTATGGTAGATGTGACTGAGATTGGTGATGTGAAGAAGGGCGATGAGGTAACACTGATCGGCAGAGACGGGGATGAGTTTATCGGTATTGAGGAGATTGGTGATCTCTGTGGCAGATTTTCCTATGAGTTTGCCTGTGATATCAGCCGCGTGTGCCGAGAGTCTATATTAAAAACGGGAAAGAAATATAATGTTACTGTTTGCTGAATAGAGACGAAGTGAGCGATAACTGATTTTTATATACCACGCATGTATACACAAGAAAAAGGTGGAAATACTTTATCTTAACCGGACAGGAAATATCCGGCTGATAACAAGGTTTCTTCTTATGGCAATGTTGTAAATTGAAACCGGAAAGAATCGGAGTGTGAATTGTGTGGTAATTAAAAGAGGGGATATATTTTATGCTGATCTTCGCCCTGTAGTGGGGAGTGAACAGGGTGGAATCCGGCCGGTTCTGATCATTCAGAATAACGTAGGTAACCGGCACAGCCCTACAGTGATCTGTGCTGCTATTACATCAAAAATGAACAAAGCTAAGCTTCCTACACATATTGAGATCAATGCGGAACTCTATGGGATTGAAAAAGATTCTGTGATTTTGCTGGAACAGCTTCGTACTATAGATAAAAGAAGATTAAAAGATAAAGTCTGTCATCTGGATGATGCGATGCTGGATAAGGTGAATCATGCACTTGAGATCAGCCTGGAGCTTACGTTCTGATTTTACTTTTTAAGGGATATATCATCTGATCCGGTATTGCGATTTTTTTGGCTTGCATGTCTCGGATAGTAGTGCGTGAACAATAAATGAACAGTAATTTTTGGTATCTCTGTCCGGTCAGTATCTTGACGATTAATGGAGAAAGTGATATATTTTACCAGTAATTACGCATATTCAATAAGGAGGAGACTGAATAATATAATGGAAGATGGCAGTAGTATGCCCCTCTGGGGCTTATTTGTTTTACTGTTACTGTTGTGGCTGAATGGAATCTTTTACGGGTTTGCCGCAGCGCTGAGAAACATAAGTGAGAATGATACACAGAAGAAAGCAGAGGAAGGCGATAAAAAAGCACAGATGCTGATGACTCTGATCGACAAACCGGCGCAGTTTGTCAATGCAATTCCGCTGATCGTAATGGCATGTGGTATTTGTTTTGGTACTTTTCTGGTCCCATATGCTGTGGATGCATTTTATCCATACATAAAGCATGTACCTGCACTGATCCTGGTAATGGCATTGTGCGTGATTTTTCTTGCTGCAATCGGTATTCTGGCTTTTCGGCGGGTTGGTACTTATCATCCTGAAGCTTATGCATATAAGTATCTGAACCTGGTACATTTCTGGCTGAATCTGTTAAAGCCTTTGACTGTATCTGTCACCTGGATCGCCAGACTGGCAGCAGTGCCTTTTGGTGTGGAGATAAACCGTACAGAAAAGTCTGTCACAGAAGAGGAAATCATTTCCATTGTAGATGAAGCTCATGAACAGGGCGTCATCCAGGAGAATGAGGCGGAAATGATCCAGAATATCATATCTTTTAATGAGACAGAAGCCCATGATATCATGACTCACAGAAAGAATGTGGTGGCCTTTGACGAGGAGATATTGCTCAAGAACATGATTGACACTATGCTGGAAGAGGGGAATTCCCGTTATCCGGTATATGAGGAGAATATTGACAATATCAAAGGAATTGTCCATTATAAAGATGCGCTTAAGTTTATGACACAGAATCCCTGGGCGAAGTTCAAACCGTTGAAGGAACTGCCCGGAATTATCCGCCAGGCATCCCTGATTCCTGAAACAAGGGGGATTGGAGATCTTTTTCATACTATGCAGGCCAGAAAGATTCATATGGCAATTGTTGTGGATGAATATGGCCAGACAGCCGGGATCGTTACCATGGAGGATATTCTGGAGGAGATTGTCGGAGATATTCTGGATGAATATGATGAGGATGAAATTACGATCCGCGCACAGAAAGATAACAGTCTGATCATTGACGGGCTTGCTTATCTGGAGGATGTGGAAGAAGAGTTGGATGCAGATTTTGGGGGATACAGAGTTTGAAACACTGAACGGTTATCTGACCAATATTCTAGGACATATTCCTGCAGATAAGGATGTTAATACAAGCATAAAAGCGATTGGATACTGTTTTACAATCTTGTCTATTTGGTAATAAAACCATTGGCAAGGTTAAGGTGGAGCGGGATAATAATGTTGCTGTATAAACAACAGCAGAATAAAAATAATTAACAAAAGGAGAAAGAAAGATGTCAGGAACATTCAAAATTTGCAAACATTAAGCATAAGAAAGAGAAAAACGATGCAAAAAAAGGTAAAATTTTTACAGTAATCGGACGTGAGCTGGTTATGGCTGTCAAAGCAGGCGGTCCGGATCCGAATAACAACAGCAAACTTCGTGATGTAATTGCCAAAGCGAAAGCAAACAACATGCCAAACGATACAATCGAACGTGGTATCAAAAAAGCAGCAGGTGCTGATTCCGCAGACAACTACGAGAAAGCTGTATATGAAGGATATGGTCCGAACGGCGTTGCTATCATTGTTGAGACTCTGACAGACAACAAGAACCGTACAGCAGGTAATGTACGTAATGCATTTACAAAGGGTAACGGAAGCATCGGAACTCAGGGATGTGTATCCTATATGTTTGATCAGAAAGGTCAGATCATTATTGACAAAGAAGAGTGTGAGATGGATGCAGACGAGATTATGATGCTTGCTCTGGATGCCGGTGCTGAGGACTTCAGCGAGGAAGAGGACAGTTATGAGATTCTCACTGCTCCGGATGATTTCAGTGCAGTTCGCGAAGCTCTGGAAAAAGCAGGTCTGCCTATTGCAGAAGCACAGGTTGCCATGATTCCTCAGACTTATGTGGAGCTTACAGATGAGCAGGCACTCAAGGATCTTCAGAGAACTCTGGATCTTCTGGATGATGACGATGATGTCACAGATTACTGGACAAACTGGGATGAGCAGTAAAATACCGCAGGTATATTGAGACTGCCTGTTTTGGGTTATTGCTGTCGGACATGTATAGTTTATAAAAGAAACACACATAATACCTCCATAGAGAAAATGGAGGTATTTTTATGTCTGAAAACAGATATGGAGAAAAAAGAGAAGAGTCTGAAACAGGGATGAAGCTGCAAAACTGTGAGACACAGGAGTCAGAAAATAAAATTCAGGAAAGTACCAATGAGCAGATCAAAGATATGGGACAGGTGGTTTTAAACAGCAATTCCCGAAAACACAAGGTAGAGCTTCTGACCATCATTGGTGAGGTGGAAGGTCATGAGTCTGCACCCTCCCATTCCAAAACTACAAAATATGAGCATGTACTTCCAAAGCTTGCCATCATTGAGGATGATGAAGAAATAGAAGGCTTGCTGATCCTTTTAAACACAGTGGGAGGAGATGTGGAGGCTGGGCTTGCCATTGCAGAGATGATTGCCTCATTAAGTATACCAACAGTGTCACTGGTTCTGGGCGGCGGACATTCTATCGGAGTTCCGATGGCCGTATCTGCGGACTATTCTTTCGCAGTACCAAGTGCTACGATGGTGATCCATCCGGTACGTTCCAATGGTATGTTTATCGGAGTGGCTCAGACTTACCGGAATATGGAGAAAATTCAGGACCGCATCACTACATTTATTTCCGAACATTCCAAAGCATCTCAGAAACGTCTGGAAGAGCTGATGCTTGATACTTCTCAGCTGGTAAAAGATGTAGGAACCATGCTGGAAGGAAAAGAGGCAGTAAAAGAAGGGCTGATCGATGAGGTTGGCGGTATTAAGGAAGCGTTGGCAAAATTATATGAAATGATAGAAAAAGAGTGTTGAAAGTGAAAAAATGTTACGGTTCTCATACCACTATCCAAAAATTCCATTGCCGCAGGCAATCTGGAATGAATTTTGGCTACGTTACTGAGAACGGAGTGAGCAGTAACAAAAATCTTATATATGCTATAAATCAACCCTTGCCATATGTCAGATTTTGGCGTATTATTAATAGAGGTTTATTATTTGCGAGGAGGAAAACCATGTATAAGATTTTAAAAGCTGAAACACTGGCAGCTAAGATCCATCTTATGGTTGTACACGCACCGCGTGTTGCAAGCCATTGTCAGCCAGGACAATTTATTATCGTTAAGTTAGATGAGAAGGGTGAGAGAATCCCTCTTACTATCTGTGATTATGATCGTGAAGAAGGTACGATCACAATCGTATTCCAGGAGATTGGTGTATCTACCATCAAGATGGCAGAATTAAAAGCAGGAGATGCATTCCGCGATTTCGTAGGACCTCTTGGATGTCCTTCTGAATTTGTTGAGGAAGATATCGAAGAATTAAAGAAAAAGAAAATGGTATTTGTTGCCGGCGGTGTTGGTACAGCCCCTGTTTACCCACAGGTAAAATGGCTCCATGAACATGGAATCACAGCAGATGTTATTCTTGGTGCAAAAACTAAGGATATGGTTATCCTTGAGAAAGAACTGGGAGAAGTTTCCAATCTTTATGTTACTACAGATGACGGTTCCTATGGGCCGTGCAGGTATGGTTACCAAGACTCTTGAGGATCTGGTAACAAACGAAGGCAAACATTACGATGTCTGTGTAGCAATCGGACCGATGATCATGATGAAATTTGTCTGTCTTCTTACCAAGAAGCTTGGCATTCATACAATTGTCAGCATGAACCCGATCATGGTTGACGGAACAGGTATGTGTGGCGCATGCCGTCTTCAGGTTGGCGATGAGATTAAGTTTGCATGTGTAGACGGACCGGAATTCGACGGACATCTCGTTGATTTCGACCAGGCTATGAAGAGAAGCCAGATGTATAAGACTGAAGAGGGACGTGCATTACTGAAACTTCAGGAAGGTGATACCCATCATGGCGGATGTGGACATTGTGGAGGTGACAAGTAATGGCAGATGCAAAGATGTTAAAGAAAAGTTCCTGTAAGAGAACAGGATCCAAAGGTGCGTGCAACAAACTTGAAGAAGTTTGTCTTGGATACAATCAGGAAGAAGCAATGGAAGAAGCACAGAGATGCTTAGGCTGTAAGAAACCGAAATGTGTGGAAGGCTGTCCTGTATCCATTAATATTCCTGGATTTATTGAAGAGATTAAAGAGGGAAAGATCGAAGAAGCATACAAAGTGATCGGATTATCCTCCGCACTTCCGGCTATCTGTGGACGTGTATGTCCTCAGGAATCCCAGTGTGAGGGTAAATGTATCCGCGGAGTCAAAGGTGAAGCTGTTTCTATCGGTAAGCTGGAGAGATTTGTTGCTGACTATGCTCTGGAACATGATATCAAACCTGTTGGAGCAGAAGTTAAGAACGGACATAAAGTTGCAGTGATCGGTTCCGGTCCTTCCGGACTTACCTGTGCAGGTGATCTTGCAAAAGCTGGTTATGATGTAACTGTATTTGAAGCTCTTCATGAACTTGGCGGTGTTCTTGTTTACGGTATTCCGGAGTTCCGTCTTCCGAAACAGAAAGTTGTTAAGAAAGAAATTGAAAAAGTTAAAGAATTAGGTGTTAAATTCGAGACTAATGTTGTTATCGGTAAATCCACAACAATCGATCAGCTGATCGAGGACGAAGGATTTGAAGCTGTATTTATCGGATCAGGTGCCGGACTTCCAATGTTCATGGGTATCCCGGGTGAGAATGCAAGCGGTGTATTCTCTGCCAACGAATATCTTACAAGAAGCAACCTGATGAAAGCTTTTGATGATTCTTATGATACACCGATCGCAGCAGGAAAGAAAGTAGCAGTTGTAGGCGGTGGTAATGTTGCTATGGATGCTGCCAGAACAGCTTTAAGACTTGGTGCTGAAGTACATATCGTATACAGAAGAAGTGAAGCAGAGCTTCCTGCACGAGCAGAGGAAGTTCATCACGCAAAAGAAGAGGGAATCATCTTTGATCTTCTTACGAACCCGAAGGAAATCCTTGTAGATGAGAACGGTCATGTAAAAGGTATGAAGGTTGTCAAGATGGAACTTGGTGAGCCGGATGCTTCCGGAAGACGTCGTCCGGTTGAAATTCCGGGATCTGAATATGACATGGATGTAGATACAGTTATCATGTCTCTTGGTACTTCCCCGAACCCTCTTATTTCTTCTACAACAAAAGGTCTTGAAGTCAATAAGAGAAGATGTATCATTGCTGAAGAAGAAACAGGTAAGACATCTAAAGATGGTGTATATGCCGGCGGTGATGCTGTTACAGGTGCAGCTACTGTTATCCTTGCCATGGGTGCAGGTAAAGCTGGTGCCAAAGGTATCGATGAATATCTTAAAAATAAATAATGTAAATGGTACTTGACAGATTTTGACGTCTGTGGCATGATTACTAGTGTTGATAATCATGAAAAGCTTAGAAGGTGTTTACAGGGATTTATTTTCCGTCAGAGAGAGGAAGCCATCGGCTGGAAGCTGCCTCAGGTTCAGATATTTCCTGAATTTCCCACCGGAGCCGCATTTCTGAATGACAGTATTTACTGAGTAGGAAATGACGTTACTGCGCGTTAAGCAGACCGAGAGCCTGTAGAAAATGCAGGAAGCAGGGTGGTACCGCGGATATTTTACTCCGTCCCTTTAGTGGGACGGAGTTTTTTGTTTGCCAATTCTGCTATTATAACATGAATTGCGAGAACTGCTTTTGCAACGGAGCGATTTGTGGCTATCAAGTCAGAGTCAGATTTTACGTTACTGTTCATTCTGTTCTCAGTAACGATTTTTCTTCTCTGACATTATGACATAAAGGAGAAAGAGAACATGGATATGAAAGAAAGACTTCAGGAACTGGCTGAAGCAGCCGGAAAACGGATCAGTGAATCCGAAGGTCTGGAAAAACTGAACGAAGTACGTGTGGCATACCTTGGTAAAAAAGGTGAATTGACTGCAATTTTAAAGAGTATGAAAGATGTTGCACCGGAAGAGCGCCCGAAGGTTGGACAGCTTGTAAACGAAACAAGAAGCAAGATAGAAGCACTTCTTGATGAATCTAAACAGAAACTGGAAGAAGCAGCACGTGAAGAGAAGATGAAACAGGAAGTGATTGATGTGACTTTACCTGCAAAGAAAGCTAAAATCGGTCACCGTCACCCGAACACCATCGCCCTGGAAGAAGTAGAGCGTATCTTTATTGGTATGGGTTATGAAGTAGTAGAGGGACCGGAGGTAGAGTATGCGGATTACAACTTTACTAAACTGAATATTCCGGAAAATCATCCGGCACGTGATGAACAGGATACTTTCTTTATCAACGATCTATCCTTCTTCGTTCCCAGACTTCACCGGTTCAGGCACGTACTATGGAGAAAGGAAAGCTGCCGATCCGTATGATCGCACCTGGTCGTGTATTCCGTTCAGATGAAGTAGATGCAACACATTCTCCTTCTTTCCATCAGATCGAAGGTCTTGTTATTGACAAGAACATCACTTTTGCAGATCTTAAGGGAACTTTGCAGGAGTTTGCACAGGAATTATTCGGACCTGAGACAAAAACTAAGTTCAGACCACATCACTTCCCGTTCACAGAGCCAAGCGCAGAGGTGGATGTATCCTGTTTCAAGTGTGGTGGTAAAGGCTGCCGTTTCTGTAAAGGTTCCGGCTGGATTGAAATCCTTGGCTGCGGTATGGTTCATCCGAATGTATTAAGCATGTGCGGAATTGATCCGGAAGAATATACAGGATTCGCATTGGCGTAGGTCTTGAACGTATTGCACTTCTGAAAT
>ENA-OPZD01000219-OPZD01000219.1-human-gut-metagenome-genome-assembly--contig:-NODE-219-length-18135-cov-2.165093_pt1 | contig 18135 bp, 23 predicted proteins | sample MGYA00242479_ERZ504495 | MGnify/ENA primary metagenome ERZ504495 (study PRJEB26092, sample SAMD00036286) | human gut metagenome | host: Homo sapiens | study: EMG produced TPA metagenomics assembly of... | reverse complement strand
TGTCGGAAACCATGCCCAGACTTACCAGTAACCTTCACTGGAAAGGCGGCTTTATCCTGGTTATAATGACCTGCGTAATGCAAACAACGGATCAACGGCCACTAACAAAACACATTTTCAAAACATCAAAAGGAGAGAATTTATATTATGAGAAAACAGACAACATTCCTGGCTGTATTATCCACTGCAGTATTTACTGCATCCATGGCTTTTCCGGCATATGCAAAAGCAGCCGGATGGACGGAAGAAAACGGAAACTGGTATTACTACGACTCCTACGGAGATCCCCTTACAGATACATGGAAGAAATCCGGAAATGACTGGTATTACTTAAACGCTGACGGCGTTCGCGCTTATTCCGAACAGATCGACGAATACTATGTAAACGAAGAAGGAAAACGTGTCACCTACCAGTGGGTCACTATGGACAACGAAGATTACTGGTCCGAAGATGACGCTCCTGAATTCCTTCATTACTATTATGGAAAAGATGGCAAAGCCTTAACTTCCACCTGGGCTTCCATTGACGGAAACTGGTACTACTTCAACGAAGACAGTATCATGGAGACCGGCTCCATCCAGGTAGACGGCTATAACTATTATCTTGGCGAAGACGGAAGCAGAAAGACCGGCTGGGTCCTTTTAGAAGAAGAAACAGATGATCCGGAAGATTTGAATGCCTGGTATTATTTTGACTCCAACGGACGCCGGATCGAAAATGAGATCGACAAAAAGATCGACGGTTCCTACTATACCTTTGAGGAAGGAAAAATGCAGACTGGCTGGTACAAGCTTCCTGTAACCACTGAGAACACTGCTGCATCCGACAATACTCAGGCAGAAGACTCTGCAGAAAACTGCAACTGCTTCCCCAGGCAACTGCCGCAGATCAGGAAGATAACTCTGTATCCCTTCCAACGATCTCCGGCTATAAATACTATGATGAAGACGGAAAACGTGCTTCCGGCTGGCGTACCATTGAAGGCGTGGAAAATATCAGCGAAGACGGTGAATATTTCCGTTTCTACTTCAAGAACGGTGCTCCTTACTACGGAAAAGAGGACCTGGAGATCTTTACCATTGACTCCAAAAAATATGCCTTCAACACAGCAGGTGAAATGCAGACCGGCAAGCAGTCCATCAGGCTCTCTGACGGTACAGCTGCCAATTACTACTTTGACGAAGAAGGTATTATGAAACCGGGAAACAGACCATTTATGATGAGGACCTTGGGGAGACCCAGAACTGGCTCTTCCACGCAGAAGGCAGTAAAAAAGGACAGGGGTACCATGGTATCAAAGATAACACCCTGTATGTAAATGGCCTTCGCCAGGAAGCAGACAAAGATTTACGTTTTGCCCCTGTTTCCTTAGATGATACACGCTATCTGGTAAATGTAAACGGTGCTGTACAGAAGGCAGGTTCCACCTCCAAGTCTGCTTCCAGACCAGAACTTGGCAGCGGATACAAAGATTTTAAAGACGAAAACGATATGATCTGGACTGTAAACACAGAAGGCATCATCCAGTAAGATCATCCCCAAAAACGGCGCTCCTTCCCCATCCGTTCACAAAAAGGAGCGCCCTTTTTTGTGCATTTTGCCGAATTTCTGATTTTTTAAAAACAGGCGGTATATTTTGGAGATTTTCGCGTTTATTTATAATGTAAAGTATTTTTCATCAATCATTCTACATAAAAGGGGGATTTGTGATGAGAGAACTCGCCGTTTTTTACTGTCCGAAATGCGGATACTATGCTTACTATCAGACTTCGCGCCATCACAGTGTCCCAGATGCTGCCATCCGGATGTAATGCATATGGCGCGTATGTATTACAAAGAATTTATGGATATGGGATGTCGTGAGCGGGATGACTACCTGGCTCAGGAGATCATGAAGGACAACCCTTCTTTCTTAAAACGGATCAATGCTCCTCACAAGCGTTTTAACAGCCGTGAGATTATTGCAGAAATGAATATCGAGATCATGCGTCTGGACACAGAAAACAAGATCTTAAGCGACACTGTGAAATGGATGCACGACACCATCTGGGAGATGATCCGTGAACAGAAGGGCTATACCGACCAAAGTGCCGCCCAGATCATAAACAGTCTGCAGGATGACAAATCCACCCATACAGACCATTAGGAAAAATACATGAAAACGATTTTTATACCGATGATCACTGATCATCTAACTTTAATAAGCCTCCCGGATCATCTGTGATCATATCATCTACCTGAGCGCTTTCACACTTGCGCAGGGAGTACAGATCATTGACCGTCCAGGCTGTGACCTTCTTTCCCAGGCTGTGGATCTGATCCACCCGGTCTTTCCGGATCAGCTCAATACTGAGCATATACTGATCTGCAGCCGGATATTGGCTGAAATCTTCTATATCTTTTGACCGGATATATCCAGTCTTGAGGGATGGTTCTATGGCTTTTACCTTTTCCAAAACAGTATAGCAGAACGATGTGATCATACACTGGTCTGTCATTCCCTTATCCCGGATCAGCTGTATGACACGTTCTGTAAAATCACTGCTTTCCGTTCCGTCCTCTTTTATTTCAATATTCAGTTTTATCCTGCCTTTGCAGGTATCCAGCGTTTCCTCCAGAGTCGGGATCTTTACATTATTATATCCTGGTCCCATACTGGCGGCAGGATGAAGTTTTTTGATCTCTTCCAGAGTTCCTACTTTCTTAATAGTAGTTCCGTCAATTGCTACTGCTCCATTTTTCGAAAAAATGGCTGTCCGGCATCTCTTGTAACCAGACGTCCGTTTCCAATGATCAACATATGGCTCTCTCCTTTTCCTATATAATAACAATGTTGTCGTACTCTTATAATTAACACCTGGAAATACCATTTGCAAGGGAAAAATACAATTTTTTTAGTTATTCAAAATTTTTTTGTAAAAAAACTATTGCAATCTGTTTTATTTGTGCTATTATGTAATCATAAACAACGCAAAAATGTTTTGCAGATTGTTTATTGTACAAAGTTACCATATCATATTATGAAAGTCCGAAATGAGGAGGTTGTTCATGGCATACACACTTAGCTTGCTTGAACAGATTGCAGACGGCCTTGCAAGACAGTTCGGACCAGACTGCGAAATTGTGATCCACGACTTAAAGCGCCACGACCTGGAACACTCTGTTGTACACATCAACAACGGACATATCACCAACCGGCGTGAAGGCGACGGACCATCTAAGGTAGTTCTGGAAACCCTGCATAGATCCGGCTTCACTGAAAGACCATCTTGGTTATCTTACCCGCACATCAAACGGTAAGATCTTAAATCCAGTACGTTTTTTATCAGAAACCCAGAGGATTCCGCTGTGGATTACATTTTTTCCATCAACTACGATATCACCGGTCTGATGACCATTGAGAGATCCATTAAAGCTCTCATCAGTACAGAAGATCCAAGTGATACCAGACAGCAGCCAGAACAGATCGTACACAATGTAAATGATCTTCTGGACAACCTGATCGAACAGTCCGTAGCTCTGATTGGAAAACCGGCAGCTCTTATGAATAAGGAAGAAAAAGTAACCGCCATCCAGTTTTTGAATGACGCAGGCGCTTTTCTCATAACAAAATCAGGAGACAAAGTCTCCAAGTATTTTGGAATTTCCAAATTTACTCTGTACAGTTACATCGACGTAAACAGTCGTAAATCATCTTAAGAACTAAAAAATTTTTTAAGAACCAAAAAATTTTTAAGGAGGATACAGTAACATGGATCAGAAGATTCTGTGGGCAGTAAACAAAATGCCTAAAACAGATGACAAAAACCTTCCAATTATGGGACTTGAGGAGATCAAAAAGGCACGTACTTTCCACGAGAGCTTTCCTCAGTACAGCGAAACACCATTAACCAAGCTGCCTCACATGGCTTCCTATTTAGGAGTTAAGGAAGTATATGTAAAGGATGAGTCTTACCGTTTTGGTCTGAACGCATTTAAGGTACTGGGCGGATCTTTTGCAATGGCTCGTTACATCGCAAAAGAAACCGGAAAGGATGTTTCTGAACTTCCTTATTCCGTACTTACTTCCGAACAGTTAAGAAAAGAATTCGGACAGGCTACTTTCTTTACAGCAACAGACGGCAACCACGGCCGCGGTGTTGCATGGGCTGCTAACCGTCTTGGACAGAAGGCAGTTGTTCATATGCCTAAGGGAACTACTCAGACCCGTCTTCAGAATATCGCAAAGAAGGCGCTCAGGTAGACATCCAGGAATTAAACTATGATGACTGTGTTCGTCTGGCTGCTAAGGAAGCGGATGAAACTCCAAGAGGTGTTATCGTACAGGATACTGCCTGGGACGGCTACGAAGAGATCCCGGCATGGATCATGCAGGGATACGGCACCATGGCAATGGAAGCTGGTGAACAGTTAAAAGCTCAGGGATGTGAGCGTCCTACCCACATCTTCGTACAGGCAGGCGTTGGTTCCTTAGCTGGTGCAGTTGTTGGTTACTTCTCCAATCTGTATGCTGACAACTTACCTACATTCGTAGTTGTTGAGGCTGAAGCTGCTGCATGTCTTTACAAGGGTGCTGCTGCCGGTGATGGAGACATCCGCATTGTAGACGGCGATATGCAGACCATCATGGCAGGTCTTGCATGTGGTGAACCGAACACCATTTCCTGGGACATCTTAAAGAACCATGTAAAAGTATTCATTGCTGCTCCTGACTGGGTTGCTGCAAATGGTATGCGTATGTTAGCTGCTCCTGTTAAGGGCGATGCTCCGATCACCTCCGGTGAGTCCGGTGCTGCTCCATTCGGTGCATTAGCAGCTATGATGACCATGGACGAATACAAAGATTTAAGAAATGACATTGGCCTGGATGAAAACTCCAAAGTACTGCTCTTCTCTACAGAGGGCGATACCGATCCTGATCGCTACAAGAACATTGTATGAAAAGGCCTTGATAAATAATTACAAAACAGGAAATACATGTTTAAAACATAACCACTAAAAGAGATCCTTCTATGATATGTTCGATATCTATAGAAAGGATCTCTTTAATATCATAAATACTCATAAACAAAAGAAACTTTTATTTTTCCATCTCTTGTACACAATATCCCCTTATGCTATACTGAAGCTAGTGCTGATAACACAGAAAACTCTGTGTTATGGGTCTTTTTTTATCTTTATAAAATTTCATATATAAAATTATTTTTACGAATGGAGAAGTTTTTATGAAACAGCCATCTAAAGATCTGACTCAGGGATCCCTTTGGAAGAACATTTTGTTTTCAGCATACCGCTGATGCTTTCCAATGTCCTCCAGGTTCTTTTTAATATGTCGGATATCGCCGTTGTAGGACGTTTTGCGGGGCCGTTAGCTTTGGGGTCCGTTGGTTCCACTGCGATCCTGGTAACGATGTTTACAGGCTTTCTCATTGGTCTGGCGGGTGGTATCAATGTACTTACCGCCCTCTATCTTGGCGCCGGGAAAAAGCAGGCTCTTTCCCATACGGTCCACTCTGCTCTTATCGTCAGTATCTGCAGCGGTCTGGCCCTGTTATTATTCGGTATCTGCTTTGCAAGACCTGTCCTTGAGATCTTACATACAAAGGAAGAACTGATCGACGGCTCTGTGCTGTATCTTCGCATTTACTTCCTTGGAATGCCTGCCCTGGCTGTTTATAACTGCGGTAATGCTATTTTCAGCGCAGACGGTGATACAGCAAGGCCGGTACGCTATCTGCTCCTTGCAGGCGTTTTAAACGTGATCATGAACCTGTTCTTCGTCGTCATCTGCAAGATGGATGTAGCCGGTGTTGCAACTGCCAGTGCATATCCCAGTATCGTATCTGCCGGACTGATCTTACGGGATCTGTTCTGTATCAATACAGATTACAGACTGCATTTATCAAAGCTCCGTCCGGACCCGTCAAAGACCATCGACATCTTAAAGATCGGTATTCCTTCCGGTCTGCAGAATGCTATTTTCGCCCTTGCAAACCTGTTTGTACAGGTAGGTGTCAATTCCTTCAGCGCCACTATGGTTGCAGGAAATTCTGCGGCTGCAAACTCCGACGGCCTGATCTATGACGTAATGGCAGCTATCTATACCGCATGCGCCAGCTTTATGAGCCAGAACCTGGGTGCCGGAAACGTGACCGGGTATTAAAGAGCTATCTGATCAGCCTGCTGTATTCTTTCGGCATCGGAGGTGCTATGGGACTGCTCTTAGTTATCTTCGGAAACAGTTCTTATCTCTGTTTACAGCTGATCCTGAAGTCATTACTGCCGGTCTTAAGCGCCTTACCATCATGGGCTTTTCCTATGGTGTTTCTGCTTTTATGGACTGCACCATTGCCGCTTCCAGAGCCCTTGGAAAGAGTCTGGTTCCCATGTTCATCGTGATCATGGGTTCCTGTGTATTCCGTGTTGTATGGGTCTACACTGTATTTGCCTACTTTAAGACGATCCCGTCTTTGTATCTGCTTTATGTTTTCTCCTGGACCATTACAGCCATTACAGAGATCATTTACTTCCTGCATGTATACAGAGGGATATTCCCCAAGGCGAACGCTGTGGCCTGATCTGATCACATCAGATTCGCTTCAAAACATTGTATTTATCCCAAAAATCTTCAAATACTGTCTGCTGCCAGTTCTGTTGGTATGCAGGCGGTATTTCTTTACTTTGAACCTGCTACCGGCAGCTTCCTTCAGATGCATAAAATGCATGGCAACAAAAAAACACCAGGAACAACTTTCAGTCATTCCCGGTGCTTACTATTTATAATAATTCTGACAGATTAAGCAAGTTTGCTCTTTGCCATGTTCTGCTAACTTAGCAAAACCTTCTGCATCGTTGAACTTAGCCATATTCGGACAGAACCTTACGGTTTAAATCAACCTCAGCCAGCTTTAAGCCGTACATGAACTTGCTGTAGGACAGACCATTGATACGAGCTGCTGCGTTGATACGAGCGATCCACAGCTGTCTGAACTGTCTCTTTCTCTCTTTTCTGCCTGCGTAGGAGCTGGTCAGTGCGCGCATAACGGACTGCTTAGCAACTCTGTACTGCTTAGAACGAGCGCCTCTGTAGCCCTTAGCCATCTTCAGGATTCTATTGTGCTTCTTCTTTGCGTTTAAACCGCCTTTAATTCTTGCCATCGGTAATTCCTCCTTCTACAATCTAAAACTTACAGATATGGTAAAATCTTCTTCATTGCCTTTACGTTAGTAGCATCGGTAACGATATCTTTTCTAAGATTTCTCTTTCTCTTAGTAGACTTCTTAGTTAAGATGTGAGACTTGTAAGCTTTATTGTGGACTAACTTACCGGTTCCTGTCTTTTTAAAGCGCTTTGCTGCAGCTCTGCTGGTTTTTAACTTTGGCATTGTAAATTTCCTCCTTAAAACTTTCTATTTTAACGTTTTGCAGTTAAAAACATAACCATGCTTCTTCCTTCCACCTTTGAGGCTTATCTACTACTGCGATATCAGCCAGGCTCTCAGCGAAATCGTCCAGAATGTATTTTGACTTGGACATATGTGCCATTTCACGACCGCGGAAACGAAGAGTAACTTTTACTTTGTCTCCCTTTTCCAGGAACTTTCTGGCAGCTCCTACTTTTGTGTTCAGGTCGTTAGTATCAATATTCGGGGACAAACGAACTTCTTTTACATCAATTACTTTCTGTTTCTTGCGGCTTCTTTTCCTTACGAGCCAGCTCGTAACGGTATTTTCCGTAATCGATGATCTTACATACCGGTGGTTAGCAGTTGGTGCGATCTTTACCAGATCCAGTTCTGCCTTCCTGTGCCAGCTTGAAAGCGTCTCTTGCAGACATAATTCCTAACTGTTCACCATTTCACCGATCAATCTTACTTCTCTGTCTCTGATCTGTTCGTTAATCATTAAATTGCTAATTGTAGTGCACCTCCATACCTGTTAGATAGATTCTAATGACTTCTCGTCGCCCTCATTTACATAAAAAAAGCGTGGACAAAATCCACACTCCGCTATCACACTGCTGATATCTTTTCTTCTTAATCTGCGGAACAATCTCCTTATTCCTGCCAACCTTAAATATCAGCCTTCTCTGTGCAATATAAACCCAAGCCGCTAAACTAAATGCGCTGAGGTGAGAGTGGAACTCTGCTTTGTTTTCTTACGTACTTGTATAAGATACCATGTTCAGTCTGCTATGTCAAGTGCTTTTTGAAATTTTCTTTATTTTATTTCTTTATTATTTTCAGACCTTTTCTTTGAAATTTTATCTGAATTTCTATATGGATTTTTCTCTGAACTTTCCCGAAGTAATCCGATATAAATTATCGCAGTCCTCGTAAAATCATGTATATTTTCTCTCAAACTGCACATCCTATCTCCGAAACTTATTCAATGTAACTGTTCAGTACTCTTGCACTACAGTAGTATTGAATAGTTATCTCAGATTTTTTTTCAGGAGGGTAACTCTATGACAATTCTTAAATGTTCAGCAATGACCTGTGTTTACAACAAAGAACAGCTCTGTTCAAAGGGTGATATTGACGTGACAGGCGAAAATGCTACTTCTGCAAATGAGACAAGCTGCGGCAGTTTCCGAGAGAGAACCGGCAGTTCCATGAAAGACAGCTATACAGATGACTGTGGCTGCGACAAAATCCAGATCGACTGCAAAGCCCATAACTGTACCTATAATGATAACTGCAAATGTACAGCATCCTCCATTCAGGTAGACGGCTCTAATGCACATGCATCTTCCGATACAAGATGTGACACCTTCCAGTGCCATTGTGGCGCATAATATCAACACCATGGCAATCAGGATTTTCACCCGTATATCAGGATAATGAACTTCCCTGATCCGGTCAAAAAAAAGAGACATGTCCATCTATATGGAATATGTCTCTTTTGTCTGTCTGTAAATTATTTCACTGCAAAACAGATAATCCTATCTGTTTCTTAAGAAATCCGGAATCTGGATATCCTTCTTCTGAACAGTGCTTGACGGAGTCTTAGATGCTCCAAATGGTGTGGCATTCATAGTTGGAAGGCTGAAGCTAGGCATGTTCATACCGCTTCCTGCTGCAGTTCCGGCTGTTGCTGTACCTGTCGTTGCTGTGGAAGAAGGTCTTCTTGCACCAAAGGAAGAAGCTGTGCTTCTTTTTCCGAAAGGGGTCTGCTGAAGGTTATCATCATTCAGACCTGTTGCAATCACTGTGATTCTGCAGTAGTCAGCAACTGTATCATCATACATGGCACCAAAGATGATGTTTGCTTCCTCACCTGTAAGCTCCTGTACATAGCTTGCAGCATCATTGGCATCCATAAGAGAAATATCTCCGGAAATATTAATGATAACATGTGTAGCACCTTTGATGGTTGTCTCAAGAAGTGGAGAAGATACGGCCTGCTGTACAGCTTCCATAGCTTTGTCGTCTCCTCTTGCTTCACCGATACCGATATGGGCAATTCCCTTGTCTGTCATTACAGTCTGAACGTCTGCAAAGTCAAGGTTAATCAGAGCCGGCAGATTGATCAGGTCTGTAATGCCCTGTACTGCCTGCTGCAGAACTTCATCAGCCTTCTTCAGAGCTTCCGGCATGGTTGTTCTGCGATCTACAACTTCCAGTAATTTATCATTCGGGATAACGATTAATGTATCCACTGCTTTCTTCAGATTCTCAATGCCTGCAAGTGCATTATTCATACGAGTTCTTGCTTCAAAACGGAAAGGTTTTGTAACAACGCCAACTGTAAGGATACCCATTTCTTTCGCTGCTGCTGCGATAACAGGTGCAGCTCCGGTTCCGGTTCCGCCTCCCATACCACAGGTAACGAATACCATATCCGCACCTTCCATTAACTGTTTACTTCTTCAATGCTCTCCTCTGCTGCTTTCTGTCCAACCTCAGGCTGGGCTCCTGCACCAAGACCTTTGGTAATCTTCTCGCCAATCTGAAGTACAGTTGGAGCTTTGCACAGAGTTAAAGCCTGCTTATCAGTATTAACACCTACAAACTCTACTCCGCCGATGGCCTCTTCCACCATTCTGTTTACTGCATTATTTCCGGCTCCACCTACACCGATCACTATGATCTTGGCAGATGATTCAGCCTCGTTTGACATAATCTCTAACAACGTACTTCCTCCTTTATTTATACCTGATATCCTTTCAGTGATTTATATCAAGTTACATATAGATATATCATATATTTTTTGAGAATTAATCAACCATTTAATTTTGTTTTTTATACTTTTTTCACTCTTTTTCGGCAATTCCGGTAAATATGTTGTATCAGTGTACGGAGCCTTCTCTGATCTCAAAGTTTCCATATACTATCAATATCCCTCAGAATCATCCCCCTGATAATCACTGTTATCTTCTGTATAATCACCATATCCATCTGAATCATCTGAGTTTCCGTCGTCATATGATGAATCACTTTCTCCATCTTCTGAAGTTTCAGAACTCTGGTCATCTGCGGAACTTTCATCTCCTGAACCATCTCCCGACTCATCAGATGCCGCATCCAGAGATTCCTGTGTAGGCTTCGGTCCCACATGATTACCGGATTCGTCATACTCACCTGCTCCGGTATAATCCCCTTCCTCATCATAACCGCCATTCCAGTTCTCAATTGCTTCCTCAAGAGCAGTCTTCGGTTTTGCACCTACATAATTACCATCCTCGTCATACTCGCCGTCTCCGGTATAATTGCCATCTTCATCATAACCGCCATTCCAATTCTCAGCAGTAACTTCTTCCTGTTCCAGTTCTTCTTCAAAGGTATTGGACTCCGTAGCCACACTCTCCATATGAAGAATACCTTTTTTTCCCTGAATTTTGGGCAGAATCGCTATCACTCGGTTCATCTTCTCTTCCAGATCAGCATCTTTTCCAAGCTGAACAGTTATATCCCCATAGATGAGGCTGATAGAATAGCTGCTGTCAAACTGGATATGATCGGGGATCATATCATTTTTCTGAAAGATTGTAGACAATGCTACAGCTGTATTCAGTACAGTATCTCCTTTAATATCCAGTTTCTCATCCATCACGATGCTGTTCACCTGAATTCCGTCAAAATACGGAACCGTCTCATCTCTGTTCTGAGAACCCTCCACAAAATGCCATTTCTGTCAAAATAAATGTAACTGTCAAAGATATCGGATGCATCCGACTGTTTTTTTCTCTTTTACGCTGATACAGATGGTATTTCGGTTCAGTGGGTAACTTTAAATGCATCTACATATGCAATGTCCTCTGTATTTGTAGTGCTGTAGAGCAGTGGTGCAAGGACCGAATTGGAAGCCATCGGTCCCCGAAGCACCCATATTCTTTACTTCTTCGTCTGTATAATGGGAAGTTCCCCTCACCTCAACAGTATCTACTTTATAATAGGAAAAAAATACTATCACAGCGACCATAACTCCGGCGCCTATCATACCTGCCAGCATCTTCTTCGTCCTTTTGCTCATAGGAGGTCTTTTCCCATAATTACTTTCTCTCATAAATCCTCAAATCCTCTGTCCCCGGCTGCCATATTCTGCAGCCCAAAGTCCGTAAATCTTCACAGATATGCTCATAGCCCCTGCTGATAAACCCGGCTCCTGTAACACAGGTTTCTCCCTCTGCCATAAGTGCGGCAATGAGCAGGGCTGCACCACCTCTGAGATCTCCTGCCTGTACCTGTGTTCCCTTAAGAGTTTTTCCCCCTCTTATGATTGCCTGGTTTCCGCTTACGGAAATATCTGCGCCCATTTTTTCATCTGAAAAGCACTGCCAAATCTCCGGTCAAAAATATTTTCCCGTATGGTACTCTGTCCCTGCGCACCTGTCAGTACTGCCATCAACGGAGCCTGCAGATCTGTGGGAAAACCCGGATAAATTTCCGTTTCTACTAAAACAGCCGGTCTGACAGCATTCTTTCCATTGACCTCTAGTGTACCACCATTTACTTGATATTGTCCACCTATTTTCCGATATACTTCCATAAACGACTGCAATTCCTCCACAGGTACATTATGAAGAATAATCTTACTTCTTGCTGCCGCAGCCGCACACAGATAGGTGCCTGCAACAATACGATCCGGAGGATACGGTAGTCTCCGCTTTTCAGTTCATCCACTCCTCTGATCGTAATTTCACCGGTTTCCTCTCCTTCTATCAGTGCTCCCATTGTTTTCAGATATCTGCAGAGCCAGAAAATCTCCGGTTCTTTCGCACAATTATAAAGATGTGTTACACCTTTTGCAAGAACTGCTGCCAGTATTGCCTGTTGAGCAGCTCCCACACTCGATTTCGGAAACACAATATCCTGCCCTTCAAATCTGACACATTCTCCATCCAGGCCTGATGCATTTTCCCGGACATCCGCGCCAAGTGCTCTCAGTGCCATAAGATGGAGATCTATTGGTCTTTTCCCGATCGTACATCCGCCCGGATACCCTATCCTGCATTTTCTGTTTCTTGCAAGCACCGCACCTGCCAGAATGATCGAAGAACGCATTCTGCCTGTATAGACTGCAGGAATTTCTGTTCCGTCTGCGCAGGAACAATCCAGATAAAGATCATGATCGTCCCACCAGGTCACTGCACCAAGACTTTTCAAAATCTCTTCCATACAGAAAACATCTGAAATTCTGGGGCATCCCCTCAGAATGCTTAGTCCTCTGTGCATCAGAGATGCGGCTATCATTGGAAGTGCTGCATTTTTAGATCCCTGTATAAAAATCTCTCCGCTGAGAGAAGCTTTACCTGTCACATGGATTTCATCCAACCTTTTGCTCCCAAAGAGTCTCTTACTTTACAGTTTATGGCTTTTTCTATTATATGTTACGTCATTCTGAAACCTGTAATTCAATTTATCCTGTCACATTTCCCAACATTCATCGCAAGTCCCATTTCCCCAAGAAGAAACACTGCCGAAGTTCCTCCATAGCTGATAAAAGGCAGCGTAATGCCTGTATTGGGGATTGTATTGGTCACCACTGCAATATTCAAAATAACCTGAAGAGCCAGATGCCCCATAATCCCGCAACAGATAAGAGCTCCGGCCAGATCTTTTGCATGCATGGCAGCCACACCCAGCCGCCACAGAAGCATTGCAAACAGAAAAATCAGAAAGATAGCTCCGGCTGCTCCCATTTCCTCACATATAATCGAAAAAATCATATCATTCTGCGCTTCCGGAACAAATCCAAGTTTCTGCAGACTGTTTCCAAATCCTCTGCCGAATATTCCGCCGCTGCCGATGGCATACAGTCCCTGAATCGTCTGAAATCCTTTTTCATATTTCTCCGGATTTCTCCAGATTGCAAGACGTTCCAGACGATAACTCTCTGCAGCAAGAAAAACAGCTATGAAACCTGCACCTGCGCTGCCAAGCCCGATAAATTCCAGATATCCCGGATTGGATACAAAAATCAGAATTCCACCGATACCCAGAATAATGATCGCTGTACTCAGATTATTTGAACCTACAAGACCAATGATCGGCAGCAGGGTCAATATTGTCCTGCACATAAATCCAAAGCCCCTGGTTGCTTTTTTGGTACGCTCGATCTGCCATGCAAGAAAAAGGATTACAGCAACTTTCGCAAACTCTGAAGGCTGAAAAGATAAAGGTCCAAGATTCAGCCATCTTTTTGAGCCGTTGATCTCCTGACCTACAAAAAGTACTGCGCCGGACAAAAACATTGAAATCAGATATGCCACTGGTCCCAGCCTCAGAAAAAAATGATAATCAATGGAAGAAACCATATACATCACTCCCATACCCAATGCTGTGGCAAATAACTGTTTCTTAAAATAACAGGCAGAGTCGCCGAAACGTACTCTGCCATTATATTCACTGGAGCTGAATAATACTGCCAGGCCAAAAATCACAAGCAGTACTATCAGTACCAGCATCGTCATATCTGTTTTTGATAAATCTGTCGCTCTTTTTCGCGCCATCTGTTTCTCCGCAAAATTATCTATAGCCGGTCACTGCAGCTTCGTCTTTCTCTGCCGGACAGCTATAATTCTTACTTATAGATATTCTACAGATTTCTTACATATTCCTTGAACATATCTCCACGCTGTTCATAGTTATCAAACTGTCCCCAGCTTGCACATGCGGGAGAAAGCAAAACAGCATCTCCAGGCTGTGCTTTCTCCTCACATACCTTTACTGCCTCTTTCAGATCTTCGCAGAGGATGATGTCATGGAAACCATGTTTCTCGGCAGCTTCTTTGATTTTCTCCTTTGTCTGACCGATTAGCACCAGATAACGTACCTTTCCGTCAAATGCCTCAATCCATTCATCATAACCGGACTGTTTATCATAACCGCCGCCGATCAGAAGTGTCGGACGGTTCATTGCCTGGATTCCTTTAATTGCCGCATCCGGGTTAGTTCCTTTGGAATCATTATAATATACAACGCCTTTTTTCTCTGTCACATATTCGATTCTGTGTGCAACAGCTGTAAATTCACAGATGCTCTTACGGATGCTGTCCAAGGATACTCCATCGTAGTAAGCCATTGCAACTGCGGCCATAACGTTCTCAAAATTGTGTTTTCCAAGAAGCTTCAGATCTTCTGTCTTAACTACTTCGATTTCTTTTTCTCCGTCCTTCAGGATGATTTTATTTCCATCCAGATAAATTCCCTCATCCAGTTTACGTCCGCTGGAGAAATATACCACTCGTGGAGTCAGATGTTTTCCAAACTCACGCAGAACCTCATCTTCATAATTCAGCACGCATACATCTTCTGTACCCTGATTCTCAGTGATCAGTTCTTTCACACGTATATACTCTTCCATTGTATGATGACGGTTCAGATGGTCCTCTGTAATATTCAGGATTGCAGATACCTTTGGTGCAAACTCATCAATCGTTTCCAGCTGAAAACTGCTGATTTCTGCAACAGTTACAGAATTTTGCTTCATCTCCAGTGCTTTGGAAGTATATGGGGTTCCGATATTGCCGACTACAAAAACAGACTCACGTGCATCCTGCATAATTTTTCCAAGAAGTGCTGTTGTAGTAGTTTTTCCGTTTGTTCCTGTGATGGCAAGCACTTCACCGTCACCTACTCTGTATGCCAGTTCCACCTCTCCCCATACCGGAAGCCCCTGCTCATAAAAACTCTTTACAAGTGGAAGATCTGTCGGCACTCCGGGGCTTAAAACTACCAGATCAAGACTGTCCTGTACTTCTTTCGGAAGTTCTCCTGCATATACAGTGACCGGATATGTCCCATCTGTTTTATGTACAACTGCGTCTTTATCTGTTTCGGCATTTCCGTCATAGATAACCGGAAATGCTCCTACCTTTGCCAGAAGGTCAGATGCTCCGATTCCGCTTTTTCCGGAACCGAATACAAGTACCTTTTTTCCCTGTAATTCCATAATAATTTTCCTCCCTTTTATCAGCATAACGCTGAAATCTGCTTAGCCAAAATCTTACAGTGCCAGCAGTGCGACCATACACATAACCGCTGTAATAACTGAGAATACCGCAACTACACGTGTTTCAGACCATCCGCATAACTCAAAATGATGATGGATCGGTGCCATCTTAAAAATACGCTTTCCATGTGTTGCCTTGAAATAAGTTACCTGAATGATAACGGAAAGTACTTCGATCAGATAGATCAGACCCACGATCAGGATAAATAACGGCATCTGCATCACATAAGCCGTACCTGCAACAAAACCACCCAGTGCCAGAGAACCTGTGTCTCCCATAAACACTTTTGCCGGATATACATTAAACAACAGAAATCCCATCAGACCTCCCACAACTGCACCTGTGATCGGCTCGATCCCCGATTTCATTCCAATAGAAACTACTGTAAAAAATACTGCAACGATCAGAGTCACACTGGAAGCAAGACCATCCAGACCATCCGTAAAATTAACTCCATTCACAGTACCGATCACAGCAAAGAAAAGAACCGGAACCGCCAGCCATCCAAGATTCAGGAAATGTCCGCTCCAGAATGGGATTCTCATAGTCAGTGAGATATCTGTATACTTAACAATATAAAATACAAAAATCGCAGTCAGAACTACCTGAAGTAAAAATTTCTGCCATGGCAGCAGTCCGTCTGAGCGTTTCAGCACAACCTTCAGATAATCATCCAGAAATCCGATAATTCCAAATCCAAGAGTCAGGAACAGTACCGGAATGATCTTCGGATAATCCCCTACATAAAATAATGCAGTTATCGCTGTGGCGATCAGAAAGATCACTCCACCCATTGTAGGTGTTCCTGCTTTCTTTAAATGGGACTGTACGCCCTCTGTTCTTTCTGTCTGGCCCATCTTCAGTCTCCGAAGAAAAGGAATGATGACCGGTCCTAATACAACGCTGATTGCAAAAGAAATCAGCACAGGGATTACAACTTGAAATTCCATCTTACACCTCGTTCATTCTTTCGTTTTTTCCTGAAAGTTTTTTACTTTCAGATTTCTTTTAGTATAAGGCTTTTTTGCTTATTTATCAACCCTGCCTGCGGAATTTCCCTAATTGCCTTCTGCAGAAAAATCAGAAACATCACTTTTTTCAATTCCAAGATATGGCAAGATATTCTCAAAAATACCACGTATCACAGGTGCAGCTACTGTCCCTCCATAATAGATTCCTTTCGGATCATGAATAATACACAGTCCCAGTATCTGCGGATCTTCTGCAGGTGCAAATCCCAAAAAGAGGAAATATAACGATTTGCACTTCTTGGCAGTGTCTGAGAAGTGGCAGTTTTCCCACCGATGGCATATCCTTCAATTTTTGCATTTTTCCGGTAGCCCTGAGATACTACTGTTTCCAGGATTTCTCTTATTTCCTTCGAAGTCTCTTCAGAGACAATTCCTTCCTTTACCGGAAAAATCAGTTTCTCACCCCTCTGTTCTGTCAGGATTTAACACTGCGACTCCAAAATGCGGTGTCACCCGTCTGCCTCCGTTTATAAGTGAACTTACTGTTGCAGCCAGCTGAACAGGCGTAATCTGAAAAGACTGTCCAAAAGAAACCGTTGCCAGTTCCACTTCTCCCATATTTTTCTTCTGATGCATAATAGTTCCTGCCTCTCCCGGAAGATCTGTCCCGGTTTTATCCAGAAGTCCAAACTGTCTGAAATACTTATAATAACGTTCTACCCCAAGGCGAAGCCCCACCTCTATAAACACAGGGTTACAGGAATTCTGTGCACCTTCCACAAATTCTGGGATCCATGTCCTGTTCTTTTGCACAGTGGATTCTGCGATCCTCCACCACTTTATATCCGGGACAATAAAAACGGTCCCAGGTGAAACAACACCAGCCTCCAGTCCGGCTGCCATGGTGATGATTTTAAATGTGGAGCCCGGTTCATAAGTATCATTCAAACAGGGATTTCTCCACATCTGATTCAGTAATTCCTGCTTTCTTTCTGTATTTGTTTTTCCTGATGCTGTCTGCACTGCCAGTTCACTTTGTTCATTGTGATCTTCCGACGGTATTGTTATCCCGGATTCATTTAACTGCATATTCAGATCATCTGTCAGGGTAAAAGGATCATTCAGGTCAAATTCCGGCACATTGACACATGCATATATTTCGCCGTTCTGTGGATTCATCAGCAGGATAGATACACGTTCTGCCTGCTTTTCCTCCATTACTTTCAAAGCTGACTGCTGCGCAAATTCCTGAATATTTACATCAAGGCTGATTATCAGGCTTTTCCCATCTATCGGTTTTTCCCTTGTCTCACCCAATTTATCAATTTCCACACCCCTGGCATCTGTTGTTGTCAGGATTTTACCCGGCTGTCCCTTCAGGATTTCTTCATATTTCACTTCCAAACCGATAATTCCCTGATTATCACCTCCCGTAAAGCCAATGACTTTTGAAGCCAGACTTCCACATGGATAGTAACGCTTATAATCCTCATCAACTTTCACCCCTGCCAGACTGCACTCTCTTATCTCATCACCTGTACTTTTTTCCACATTTGTCTTTTACTATTTCTATGGAAGAGATTTTCTCCACTCTTTTTCTCACTTCTGCCTCATCTATTTTCAGTTTTTCAGACAGCAGGGCGATTACTTTTTCAGGTTCTTTAATCTGACTGTGGATCACAGAGATTGTACATACCGTCCTGTTT
>ENA-OPZD01000218-OPZD01000218.1-human-gut-metagenome-genome-assembly--contig:-NODE-218-length-18225-cov-4.241629_pt1 | contig 18225 bp, 24 predicted proteins | sample MGYA00242479_ERZ504495 | MGnify/ENA primary metagenome ERZ504495 (study PRJEB26092, sample SAMD00036286) | human gut metagenome | host: Homo sapiens | study: EMG produced TPA metagenomics assembly of... | reverse complement strand
CCGGTCCCTACCACTGCACCACCAAGAGCCGTCATTTAGTCCTCAAGGCCGTAAAACTCTTCGTTGGGGATGCGACTTACGAGGGCCGCAAGGGCGCTTTCGATCGTTTCTCCCCCATACAGGAGCTTTTCGAGTGCGAAGGTGAGGGGAACATCGACGCCCTTGCTACGGGCGAGCTCGCTGACGCTGCGCGCTGCGGCAGCGCCCTCCACCACCATGCGGCGGCGGTCCTGGTACTCCTTGAGTGTCTCGCCGTGGGCGAACGCTTCACCGAACGTGCGGTTGCGGGAGTGCTGGGACGTGCAGGTCACGATGAGGTCCCCCATACCCGCCAAGCCCATGCAGGTCATCGCCTCACCGCCGCAGGCGTGTACCAAGCGGCTGATCTCGGCCAGCCCGCGCGTCATGATGAGCGCGAGCGCGTTGTCGCCCATGCCGGATCCAGCGGCGATACCGCAGATGATGGCCATGACGTTCTTCATGGCACCGCACAACTCCACGCCCACCATGTCCGAGGAGAGGTACACACGAAAAGACGGGCTTAAAGTGAGTTCCTTGAAGAATTCCCCTATCTCGGTGCTCTCGCAGGCAATCGTCGAGGCGGAAAGGGCACCGCGGCAGATCTCCTCCGCATGGTTAGGGCCGGAAAGGGCCGCGATTCGCTCGGGATGGCCGATCTCACTGGCGATGACGTCGCTCATGAGCAGTCCGCTGCCCAGCTCGATACCCTTAGCGAGACAGAGCACGGGAAGCGCATCGGATATGAAGGGCGCGCAGTCGCGGGCAACGCCGCGCAGGAACGCAGACGGCACGGCGAAGATGGCCGCATCCGCACCTGCAAGTGCCTCATCATGTGAGTTCGTGGCCGTGACCGTCTCGGGCAGCTTGAAGTCCTTGAGGAAGCACTCATTCGTATGGCGCTCGTTGATCTCGGTCACGGGGTCCAGGTCGTAGGACCACATGGTGACGGAGTTGCCATTCGAGGCAACGAGCCCCGCCATGGCAGTGCCCCATGAGCCTGTTCCAATTAGTGCAATGTGCATGTCACTCATCCATCTTGTCGACGCGTTTGCTTAGTGAGAGCTTCGATTCCCTACCACTCATGAGCTTCTTGATATTGCCGCGGTGGGCCCATACGACGAGAAGCCCGAGGAATCCCATAATGAGTTTGAAGGTAAGGGAGGCCTGGGGGAAGAGCATGCACGCCGTGACGCCGACGAGAGCGGCCGTGGCAATCGAGCCGACACTCACGAATTTAGTGATGGCGACGAGGACGATGAAAATGCCTAAGTGAAGCAGCGCCCAAGGCACGTTGATCGCAAACAGCACACCGACCCCCGTGGCGATTGACTTGCCGCCCTTGAAGTGCAAGTAGAAGCTGAACATGTGGCCGATGACGCACGAGAGGGCGAGCACGGCAATAACGTAGTCATGCGAGCCGCCCGGGTAGAACGCCGCGCGCTCGACGCCGAATGGCCCGAGCACTCCCGAAAGCGGGATGAGCGACAGGTTGACACAGATGACGCCCTTCAAGACATCACACAAAAGGGTGAGCACGGCAACCTTGGGACCGCCCGCGCGGAGGGCATTCGTCGTACCGATGTTGCCCGAACCAACCTTCTGCAGGTCAACGTGGGCAAGACTCTTTGCGAAAATCTTACCGAAGGGGATGCCGCAGAGAGCGTAGTTAAGCAGACAGCAGAACCCGAGGAATAGCCACGGGTGAATGGGGACGCCTGCCATCTGCTACTCCTTGTCCTTGTCGCTCTTCTTGGCGCGGAATCGCAGGCGGATCGGCGTGCCCTTGAAATCAAAGGTCGCGCGCATGCGGTTCTCGATGTAGCGCTTGTAGTTGTCGCTCACGAGATCCGTATGGTTGACAAAGAAGGTGAACGCCGGGGGCTTCTCGCCGGTCTGCGTGACGTAATGCATCTTGAGGCGGCGTTTGCCGTCGGAGACGGTGTGGCCAAACTCACGCATATCGGTGAGCAGACGATTGAGTTGCGAGGTGGTGATATGAGAGGCACGGCGCTCGGCGGCGGCGTCGACCATGTCCCAGATCTTGTGGACGGAGCGACCCGTGAGGGCGGAGATGCGCAGGTACTCGGCCCACGGTGCCATGGTGAGACGACGATTGACCGTCTCCATGACGGCCTCGCGCTCATAGTCGTCCTTGAGCAGATCCCACTTGTTCAGAAGCACCACGAGGGCGCACCCGCGTTCGATGGCAAGATTAGCGACCTTCTGGTCCTGCTCGGTGACGCCCGTGGAGGCGTCGACGACGAGCAGCGCGACGTCGGCGCGATCGATGGCACGCAGACCGCGCACCATGGAGTAGTACTCGATGTTCTCGTAAACGGTGCTCTTCTTGCGGATGCCGGCGGTATCGACCATGCGATAGCGCTTGCCATCGCGTTCGACCACCGTGTCGATGGCGTCACGCGTGGTGCCTGCGACGTTGCTCACGATGGAGCGGTCGTTGCCGATCATCTTGTTGAACAGCGAGGACTTGCCGGCGTTCGGGCGGCCTATGATGGCGACGCGCAGGGTGTCGGGCTCCGTGTCCTCATCACCCGTGTCCTCGGGCAGTAGGGCGACGACCTCGTCGAGCAGGTCACCCGTGCCATGGCCATGCAGGGCGGACACGGCGACCGGGTCGCCCACGCCCAAAGAGTAGAACTCCCACAGATTGTCGTTCTCTCGAGCGGGATTGTCGAGTTTGTTTACGAGCAGGAACGTGGGCTTCTTGAGCTTGCGCACCATGCGCGCGACGCTCTCATCCTCTTCAGTGACGCCAATGGAGCCATCAACGACGAACAGGATGACGGCAGCCTCCTCGGCGGCGGCGAGGGCCTGGTCACGGATGGAGGTGGCAAAGACGTCGTCGCTCTTCATGGGCTCAATGCCGCCGGTATCGACGAGCATGAACTCGCGGCCATTCCAATCGGCCACGTGATAGCTGCGGTCGCGCGTCACGCCACGGCTCTGGTGAACAATGGCGTCGGAGGTCTGGGCGATACGGTTGACGAGCGTCGACTTGCCCACGTTCGGGCGGCCGACGATCGCGACGATAGGTCGGGACATACGTACTCCTTGAGTAGTCAGAACTGCAAGAATCTTACCATGCGCTCGGTACGGGCACGCACGCCAGCGGCCTGGACATAATCTCTTCGGGTGTGGCTCCGCTTCGCTCCACAAAACACCCTACGAGAATATGTCCAGGCCTCAGGGCTTTGAGCCCCTACTTTCGCTCGCGTTGAATACAAGTCTTGGTGAACCGTAGACGTATCGAAGCTGACATTCCATCCCACCCCCCGCGCTCGCACCCATATCATCCCGTGCTCAAACAGCGCTTCGCGAACTGCGCGCGGGACGATATGGGTGCTACGCGGGCTACGACAAAACGATACGCAGTTCCGCACGAGCCGAAGGGTCCTGGGGACCCTTCGTGCGAGCCAGGATTGTCCGAGCACGGGATGATATGCCAGCCGGCAGCGGAACGGTGGGTTAGAGCAGCGTATCGAGCATGAGGTTCGGCGCGGGGGTGGCGTAGCGGACGATGGCTCCGCGGGCGATGAGCTCTTCGGTGACGCTCTCGCGGCTTTGTCCGTCGAGGGTGAGTCCGTCGTAGTTGAACATCACGTTGGGGATGAGGACCTCGATGTTGGAGAGGTCCCTCGGTAGCTGTCCGAGTAGGTCGCACGCACAGATGAGACCCGTCACGTTGACGTTGCCGCCGAAGTATTCGTTCTTGATGGCGTGCGTACTCATCAGGCCGGCGGGAGTAAAGAGTCGGCAGAACTCGTCGAAGGTGCTTTGAGCCGCCTCTCCGCAGGTGATGAGGACGCGTTTGTCCGCTGAAATCAGTCTCTCCCCCGCCCTCGCTATGTCTTCAGGTCGGCTTCTCCTCAGCTCCTCAACCTCATCGAGGAAGCTCCTCAGCATGCCGATGCCATCGTAGAACTGCGGGAACCCGTCGTAGGTCTCTGCGGGCGGTACGGGAAGTTCGGCGTCGATGTAGAACTCATCGGCGAGTTGGAACACCGTGTTGCCGCGCGTAGCGCGGGCGCGCTCCTGAAACGGCTCAAGCATGTGGACCACGGCGCGCGACGCTCGACGTCATCGGAGTAGGAAGCGGTAAAGCGATGCTGATGTTTGGTAAATCCCAGGGGCACGATTGCCAGACTCGTGATGCCGGGGCGCGCCTCAACATAATCGAGGGTGGCCAAGAGCTCTTCGCCATCGTTGATGCCGGGACACAGGACGATCTGGGCGTGGATCTCTATACCCGCATCGAGAAAACGCTCGAGCACCTCGATGCCGCGCGCGGCGTTGCGACCTATGAGCTTACGGCGGCAATCGGGGTTGATTGCGTGGAGGCTCACGTTCATGGGGGACAGCATCTTGTCGATGGCGTCGTCAACCTCATGGTCGGACATGTTGGTGAGCGTGACGAAGTTGCCTTGTAGAAAACTCAGACGGTAATCGTCGTCGCGTATGGTGAGGGTTGAGCGGCTCTCCTTGGGCAGCATGTTCATAAAACAGAAGATGCATGCGTTCACGCAGGTGCGCATCCCGTCAAAGACCACACCATCGAAATCGGCACCCCACTCCTCTCCGGGGAATCGCTCGATGACGGCAGTGGCCACGGTACCGTCGCGTGGGTCGAAGACCTCGATTTCCGCCTCGACATCTTCGGTCTCCCACAACCAGACAATCATATCGGTCAGTGGCTGGCCATTGACGCTGAGCACGCGCATGCCAGGCTCGAGGCCGATATCGTATGCCGGGGAATCGGAAGCGACGGAAAGCACGAGCGCTCCGTCAGAAGAAGGTTCTCTTGATAGGGCGTACGGAGCGACGGTACCCGCATATGAGGGCACCGTGGGACCCGTGACCATGGGCTTGTCCATTAGGGCTCCAAAAGGCGGTTTATGCAGGCGAGCGCAGCATCGATATGGGCACCGGGAGTCGATGCGCCAGCGGTGATGCCTACAAGCGCGACTCCTTCGAACCATGTGCGCTGAATTTCGGAGGAGTCCTCGATATGGTGCGTGCGAGGGCAGCGATCCATGCAGATCTCGGCGAGCCGGCGCGTGTTCCCCGAGTTCTTCCCGCCGATGATGATCATGACATCGGCGCGGGACGCGAGTTCGGCTGCACTGTCCTGGCGCTCCTGCGTAGCCGAACAGATGGTGTTGACCACGCGCAGGTCCATGGTGCGCAGCGCGAGGGCACTCACGATAGCGGCGAGATTGGCGGGAGTTTGAGTCGTCTGCACGACGACGCCCACCTTGCGCGCCAGGTCGACCCCATCGAGGTCACGGGGCGTCGAGACGACATGTGCGGCATCCCCCGCGTGGCCCAAAATCCCCTCGACCTCGGGATGGCCGCTCTCCCCCACCACGATGAGTTGGTACCCCTCGCGAACGAGTTTCTCGGCAGCCATGTGGACTTTCTTGACATACGGGCAGGTGGCGTCGAGGACCTCGAGCCCTTTGGCTCGAGCTTGGTCGATGACCTGGGGAACCACGCCATGGGCACGGATGATGAGCGTGCCCGACTCCACCTCATCAACCGTCTGAGCGCCTTTCACGCCGGCGGACTCAAGATCGCGCACGACGATGGGATTATGAATGAGGGGGCCGAGCGTCGTGACGGATCCGCGAGCGCTTTCGGCGGCATCTGCGGCAAGCTTGAGGGCCCGCTCGACGCCGTAACAAACGCCGGCGTGGGAAGCGACCTCGATACGAAGATCGGCCATTAGTACCTCCCAGGATGCTCGCGGCGAAGCTCGTCGCGGATGGCGTACATCCTGCGAACAGCTTCGTCCTCGACCCACTGGGTGCGCTCACGGCGCTTAAGACCCTCGGGCGCGTCGGCAAAAGACACCTGGTCGCCTGCACGGAGCCAGCATTTCTTGGGTCGCATGAGTTTCTTGCCCGCAGGGGTGATGTCGCGGAAACCGCAGACGGCCATAGGCGCGACGGGTGCCTTGCCCATCTGGGCGATCAAGGCAAAGCCGCCATGCACCTCGACGGGCTGGTCGTCCGTGCGAATCCTCGTCCCCTCAGGGAAAATCAACACGTCTTCTCCGCGCTGCAAGGCATGTTGCGCGGCGCGAAGGGCACTCATATCGGCTTCCCCGCGGTCGACCGGAATGCCGCCCGCCAGTGCGAACGCCCAGCGGACGATGCCCGCCTTGTTGAATTCCGATTTGAAAATGGGACGGACCCTGCGATGCGCCGCCCATTCATGCGTGATGATGGGCAGCACTTCGGCCATGGAGGTATGGTTGCAAATGATGACGGCGCTCGATCCATCAGATCCGTGGAGCTTCTCGCATCCTCGACTCGCCAACGCCACATGAGTTTGGAAAAGACCCAGAGGACAGCCATGACGAATGTATAGATCATGCGTTCATGCAGGGGAAACTCAGCCATGGGGGCGTCATAGTGCCAAGCGCCCGAACGCTCTTCCTTCTTAGCCTCGTCTGCCACGCCTATCTCCGTTCCGCAATGAGCTGCTCGATCTTGTCCACGATCTGCTCGATGGTGTAGCTGGTGGAATCGATGCGTACCGCATCGTCGGCGCAGACCAGAGGAGCGGTTTCGCGCTGGGAGTCGAGTGCGTCGCGGCGTTCGATGTCCGCGAGCGTCTGCTCGACTTCCGCCTGGATCTGGGCCTCGTCAACGTGCTCGCCCTCATGACGCTGCAGCACACGGCGACGCGCGCGCTCACGGGGGTCGGCGGTGAGAAACACCTTGAGCTCAGCCGCGGGAAACACGACCGTTCCGATGTCGCGACCTTCCGCCACGACGTCGCGATCGAGGGCGAAGCGGCGCTGGGGATCGAGCATGGCGCTGCGGACGCCGGGGTTCGCAGCGGCAGCGGATACGTTGCGATCGACCTCGGGCGTGCGAATGGCCTCGCTCACGTCCTCGCCATCGACGAAGACCGATACGTTTCCGTGCGACTCGCCACCGAACGTGATGTGTATGTCGCGTGCGAGCTGGGCGACCGCATCGACATCGGCGAGGTCGATGCCGCGACGAAGCGCGGCCAAGGCCACGGAGCGATACATGGCTCCCGTATCGAGCTTGGAGAAGCCGAACCGCGATGCGACCTCTCGGGCAATCGTCGATTTACCAGATCCGGCTGGTCCGTCGATGGCGATGATCATTTGTTCTCCTTCTGCTTGAGTCCATTGGTGAGGAGCGAAACTTCGTACTCGGTCAATTCGCGCCAAGACCCCGAGGGCAAATCGCCGAGGTCGAGATCACCAAAACGCGCGCGATGGAGCCTGAGAACCGGATGTCCGACTTTGGAAAGCATGCGCTTGACTTGGTTCTTACGACCCTCGCGTATGGCGATCTCGACCGCCGAAGTACCGTGCGGTATTCCCCGAGGCGCGACCTCGTGAGCCTCACGCTTGCCTATGAGACGGCAACGGGCGGGTTGACAGGGTCCGTCATCGAGCGTGATGCCGTGCCTCAGCATCTCCAGGTCGCCGTCATCCAGCTCGCCGTCCACCAGGGCCACGTAGGTCTTCCACACGTGATGGGATGGATGCAAAAGCATTTGGCCCAGATCGCCATCAGTGGTGAACAGAAGCAGCCCCGTGGTGTCCATATCGAGTCTCCCAACGGGAAAGAGACCCGGGTATGCGTGGCGCGGAACGAGATTCGCGACGGTGGGGCGACCGTGGGGATCGCTCATGGTGGTCAATACCCCTGCCGGTTTGTTGAGCATGATATATGCCGCGCCGAGACCCAGAACCACGGGGACGTCGTCGACGGTGACGGCGTCACGAGCGGGATCGACTTTGGTGCCGAGCTCGGTCTTGACCTCGCCGTTAACGCGAACACGGCCGGCTGTCATGAGCGCTTCCGATCCTCGCCTACTCGCCACGCCGGCGCGCGCGAGAAAACGCTGCAAGCGCATGGGTACGAGGCGCTCGTCATCGGGGTGGACCTTCGCGGTATTTCGGTTCGGCCCCTGCTCGCTACACATCGAAATCCTCGTCGACGTCCCCATCGATGAGCTCACGCTCCTCCTCGAGGTCCTCATCGACCTCATCGAGCGTCGATTGGATGAAGCGGCCCGAGAGTCGCTCGCGGATAAATTGACGCGCCTGTTCATCGGGGGCGAACTGCTCAAGATCGGGCAGATCGCGCGTGCTGCGCAGGCCGAACTTCTCCAAAAACGCATTGGTCGTTCCATAGATGATGGCCTGGCCCCGCTGGGGGTCGCGTCCCATCTCGCGAATTAGACCCTTGTCGACGAGTGACGAGATGACGCCGTCGGAGTTGACGCCGCGAATGCCCTTGACCATTTCGCGTGTGACGGGTTGGTGGTACGCGATGACCGCGAGCGTTTCCAGCGCGGCCTGAGATAGCTTTTGGGTGTCCCAAGACAACACGAACGCTTCAACCTGCTCATGGAAGGCGGGGTGCGTGAACAAGCGCCATCCGCCGGCCGACCTCACGGAGCTGAAAGCCGCGGTTCGCCTCCTCATACTCGACTTTGAGCTCGGCCAGCAGAGAGGCGACCTCGCCGGGCGCAACGTCGAGCACCGCGGAGAGTTGGCTTGCGCTCACCGGGTCGCTCGAGACGAGCAAGAGCGCCTCGAGAGCGCCTTTCAGTGAGTTCTCGGCGAGTGATTCCAAGTTGTCCATTTAGTCCTCCTCGTCAAAGAGGGAGCCGTCATCGGGGTGGTACGCGGGCGCGCCCTCAACACGGTCGATGCGAATGGTGCCGAAGTTCTCATCCTGCTCAAGCAGGAGCGATCCGCGCTTGGCGAGCTCGAGAATGGCGAGAAACGTGGCGACGATCTGCTCGGTGGTGGCATCGCCGTCGAGCAGATCCCTGAACGTCATATGGGGACGCGCCGTGGTAACCCGATCGACCGAGGCGACGGTGAGCTCGATGGGAATGCGGTGCGGAGCGACGTGTTCGGCTTCGAGCAGGAAGGTCTCGCGCTTACCGTCCAAGTCCGCGCAGATGACCGCCAAGCCCCTCAACGTGATGCCGGCGAGGTAGTCGGGCATGAGGTTCAAGAACTCTGGATCGGGACCGGCAACGCGGGGATGCATGCGGTTCTCGGACTCCATACGCGCGCCAAGGGCCGCAGCAGCGCCCTTGAACTGCTTGTAGGCGATGAGACGCTGGATGAGCACTTCGCGTAGCGCGTCGCCGTCGAGCCCCTCGAATTCATCATCGAGTTCTGCGTCGTCGCGGGAATTCGGGTGCTCGTCATCGGGAACGAGAGAAGACGCCTTGATATCGAGCAAGGTCGCGGCAACGAGCAGAAAGTCGCTCGCGACATCGAGGTCAAGTGCCTCGATCCGCTCGACCTCGGCCAAGTACTGCTCGGCGACCTCTGCGATGGAAATAGATCCAATATCGACCTTTTGCCTGGTCACCAATTGCAGCAGCAAGTCGAAGGGGCCCGAGTAGCCCTGCGTGGAAACGCGATAGGACACCAAACTCCCCCTTCTCATCGCGCATGCACATACAGAAATTAGTTTAGCGCACTACATCCCGAGCGCGAAGCGGACGAGCAAGAGGTACAGGGGATCGACCGTCAAAGAGAAATACCAATCCAAGATATCGATATGCACAAGGCTGGGAAGGATGTAGAGCACCACGATGAGGATGGGCATCGAGTAGCGCTGGATCTCATAGTACGTCTGCAGCGCGCGTCCTTTGAGAAACGGAACGAGGATCGACGAACCGGTCGAGCGGGGGCAGGCGGGATGAGGTTGAAAAACGCAAGGGAGAGGTTGACGGAAATGCTCGTAAAGGCAAAGCCAATAACCGCATTGACAACCGCACCGCTGTAGGGATCCATGAGCGTGGCACCGGGGATGCCGCGCAAGATGAGCGCCGCGATTCCGGCAAGCAGGATATTGGACGCTGGGCCAGCAAGCGATATGAGGACCTCATCGCGGCGCGGATGCTTGAGGTTGTTCAGATAGACCGGAACGGGTTTGGCGAACGCGAAGACAGGACCTCCGGCGAGAATCATGATCAATGGAAGTAAGACCGTTCCAAAGGGATCGATATGCTTGAGCGGGTTGAGGGAGAGCCTTCCCTGGGACCGGGCGGTCCTGTCTCCGAGCACATAGGCCGCGAGGGCGTGGGCACTCTCGTGGACGACGATGCCGACGATCAGCGCAAGCGCGCTGGTGAGAAGGCTCAGCAAATACGGGAAATTCATGAGGTCTCCTAGCGCAGCGCCCGAGAGATGCGGACGCAGAGGTAATCGATGACGAAGAACGCGACGGCCATGCAGGCGAAGTCGAAGCGGAACACGCCGCCAAAGGGGGTGGCGATGAGCCCATAGCCCGAAATCATCGCGGGAAGCGCCTGGGTGAGCTCGACCACGAAGGTCACGATGTTGAGTTTTGCGGCAACGCCGTTAAAGCAGAGCGCAACGGTCAGTGCGCACAGGGCGCATGCGATGACGCGACAGGCGAACCCGATGACGGAAAGGGCGATGGCACCAGCCTTACGCGCATCCACGAGCAGTCTCTTCCTCGATGATGGTCGAAAGCTCGAGCCATTCGTCCTCCAAGTCGGGCAATTCCTGCTTGAGGGCGTTGTATTCCCCGAGCGCCGCGCTGAACTTTTCTTGGTCGGCGTACAACTCCTCGCTCGCCATCAGCTCCATGAGCTCATCGTAGCGGGCACGTTTGACCTCGAGCGCAGCCTCGACGTTCTTGAGCTTGTCCTTGGTTCCCTTGAGTCGGCGATTAAGCTCGGCGCGTGCCGCCGCCTCTGCCCGACGCTGTTCCTTGGTCTTTTTGCCCTCGCGTACGGGCTCGGCTGTTGATTCAACATTGGTTAAAGGAGCTTTGCTTGGTAACGGCGTGACGGGCAGGTGACCTCCGCTGCGCGCTGCGCCAAGTCCTCTCGCTTGTAGAGGTAATACTCGTAATCACCGTCGATGACGGTCATCTTGCCGTTCCTGATATCGACAACACGATTGGCGACCGATCGGACGAGGTGCTCGTCGTGCGAGATGAGCACAATAGTGCCGGGGAAGCTCTTGAGGGCGTTTTCGAGCATGTCGACCGAGTCGATGTCGAGGTGGTTTGTGGGCTCGTCCAGGCACAGGAGTGCCTCGGGAGCGACCAGCATCTTGGCGAGCGCAAGACGCGCGCGCTCGCCGCCGGAGAGGACTCCGACGCGTTTGTCGACATCGTCGCCGGCGAAGAGGAAGGCGCCAAGCAGGCTGCGTTGTTGCGGAACGGTCCAGGTGGGGGCGACCGAGTCGATCTCCTGAAGGACGGTGTTGCCCTCTTTGAGCCCCTCGAGCTGATGCTGGGCGTAATACGCCACGCCCACATGGGTGCCGAGCGTACGCGTGCCAGTGGTTGGGGCCTCCTGCCCTATGAGCATCTTGAGAAGCGTCGACTTGCCCGCTCCGTTTGGGCCCACCAGGGCCACACGGTCACCGCGGTACAGTGTGAGGTTTGCATCCTCATAAAGGACCTTGTCGCCGTAGCGCTTGGAGAAGTCCTCAAGCTTGATAACCATATCGCCGGAGCGAGGAGGATCGGGGAACTTGAAGTTCACGTGCTTGTGGCCCTCGGGAAGGATGACGAGCTCGCTCTTGATCTGCTCGATGCGGCGCATGCGTTCTTGCGCTTGCGCGGCCTTGGTGGGCTTGTAGCGGAACTTATCGACGAACACCTGCATGTGGGCGATCTCGCGCTCCTGCGCGGCGCGCTTGGCGCGCATCTGCTCGAGGTTGTCCTCTCGCTGCTTGAGATAGGAGCTGTAATTGCCGGTGTAGGTGGTGATGCGGCGGTTCTCAAGTGCCGCAACGTGATCCACACAGGCATCCATGAAGGCGCGGTCATGGGAGACGATGAGCACGGCGCCCTCGTAGGCCGATATGAAACCACGCAACCACTGGACGCTTTCGAGGTCCAAGTGGTTGGTGGGCTCGTCGAGCAGCAGGACATCGGGGTGGCGCAAGAACAATTTTGCCAGCGCGATGCGCATCTGCCAGCCGCCGGAGAACTCCGAGCAGGGCTGCTCGAAATCGGTCGGCTTGAAACCCAGTCCAGCGAGAATTTGACGCGCATTGCTCTCGAGCTCGTAGCCACCCAAACGCTCGAAGCGGTCCTGCACATGACCATACTCGTCAAGCATGGCCTGAGGGACCTCGCCAGACTCTCCGGCCTCGGCAATCTTGAGCTGAAGCTCCTCGGCGCGCTCCCCCATCGTCTTGATTTCGATCGCAGCGTCCATAACCTCCCGGATGATGGAGGTGGCACCGGCGAGCTTGGTCTCCTGCTCCAGATAGCCGACATTTGTGTCCTTTGCGAAGGTCACGGATCCGGCATCGGGGTTGTCGAGGCCCATGATGATCTTGAGGAGGGTCGTTTTGCCTGCACCGTTGGGGCCGACAAGCGCGTAGCGCTCACCAGCGTTCACCTGTAGCGTAGCCCCGGTGAAGAGGGTGCGGGAACCGAACGATTTCTCGATCTTGTCGACCAGGAGAATCATGTCAACCTCACTTTGCACATGCGCGTGATAGCAAAAAGGCTCCAGTTCCCTGGAGCCTTAAATGTTTGATGGTGGGCGATACAAGATTCGAACTTGTGACCCCATCCGTGTGAAGGATATGCTCTACCCCTGAGCCAATCGCCCGTGCTTTTCAGCAAGGAGAATACTAGCATGGATGCGAGCCTTAGTGCAAGAGGTAATTTGAAAAGCCCGGAGAGAGTCGCGCTGAAGGCCCCAGCCGTAACCAGACGCCGATCGACACCAGTAGATACGAAGCTGAATTCCACACGTAAACCAAAAAGGCCAGGCACGCGGCCTGACCTTAGGTTTCATGGTGGGCCCTCCGGGATTCGAACCCAGAACCCAGGGATTATGAGTCCCCTGCGCTAACCGTTGCGCCAAGAGCCCGTATGCAGTGCCACGACGGCTTCGATGAGAAAAAGGATCGCTCCCAAATGCCGTGACCCGTCGATAGATACTATCATGCGCCGCCGTCGCATTCAACGCGCGATTATGGCCTCGAGACCCGCACACCCCTCTTCCTGGGGACTATGACGTCAATTGAGTGGCAATGCAGAAGATTGGAAATGGCATGGTTCCGTCAGAACTGGCCCCGTTACCTGGCTTGCTCTTTGCGCTCTTACCCATTGCGATGCTGTTCGCAGTGGGCTATTTCCTCAGTAAGGCCGCAGTAAAGAACGGTATCAAAGAAGCACTTCGCGACATCGGTGGCATCAATAGTCTTACCAATTCCAACTCCAAAGACGCCTAGACCCTGCGACCGCATCCTCAAGCAAAGACAGCGGATCGAAGGTTTACAGCAAATCCCCAAGGCGTCCGCATCCTTCTGGGGTATCTCGAAATCGAGGGTGAGTTCGAGTGGCTTGCGCAGCTCGTCTGCCGGTGCTCTCACGCCACCTGGTGACGACACCATGCTCGCCACGCAACGGGCACGCCCACCACAACCAGCGCGCAGTACACCAGGCCGCCGTGCCGATGAGGTCGAGCACGACCGGTCCGAGCGGGTATGAGAACAGCGACGCGAACAGGTCGAACGCGGACTGCAGGCCCATGGGGAACAGCGTGAATACGTGGCGCAGGAGGCCGCTGCCGGCAGAGGGCAGCAGGCCGCTCACGAACAGGACCACCACGTCGGTCACGATGATTGCGAGCGTGGAGGGGGTTAGCGCGGAGAGCGCAAGCGTAAGGGCGAGCATGCCGAGCATGACGAGGTAGAAGACGCCCACATACATCGCCGCCGCCTGCCACATCGTGAGCGCGTACGGCGAGGCGAGGGCGTAATTCTGGATGGGCAGACTCGCGCCCTCGGCACCATAGAACACCAGCGACACGCCGCAGATGATCGCCACGCCCAGCGCGAACAGCACCGTGGCGTACAGGATGGCCGCCAAAAGCTTGGCGCTCACGAGCCTGCCGCGCCCATATCGCGCCGAGAGCAGGACAGCATCGGTTCCGTCGCGGTATTCGGAGGCGAACAGGGGCGTCACCGTCACGCACATCGCGAAGACAATGAACACGAGGAACGCGGCGCAATCGAGGATGTTGTCCCAGCCTCCCGCCCAGCCGTACGTCAGGGGCTCGGGGACGCCGTCTTCCATCTGGGTCCAGTACGCGCGCTCCGCGGGCGAGTACGCCCACTCCCCTCCCATGCCCTCGTCGAGCGTGACCTGCAGGCTATCTGCAAGAGCTCCATAGAAGTCGAGCGCCATCTCGGGCGTCACGCGGGAGGCGTACTGGTACGGCTCCAGCCCTTTGACTGCCCAGGGCTTGAGGATCGTGATGTAATACGGATCGTATAACTCAAGGCGCGTGGCATCGTCGTAGGTCTCGGCCACAACCTCGTATGCCGTGGCGTTGGACATCTCCGCAAGCTCCTCGGGATCGAGTTTCTCATAGGCGATGTCCTGGTAATGCGCGATGTCGGCGGCTACGCGTTCAGGCGTAAGCTCGCCTGCGCGCGCCTCGGTGACATCGCGGCGATGCGCGATGGCTGTGGGCCCGGAGAGAATCTCCCCGATGTTGCCCTCGGTCTTGGTCTGGACCACGTTGAGTCCCATGACGACGGTCAGCATGAGCAGCATGCCCACGTTCGCCACAATCGCGACGCGACGGGTGAGCATCTTCTTGAGCTCGAACTTGATAAGGCTACGCATGCGCCCACCTCCAAAATGAACCCCGCGGCGACGGGAGCAGCGCTGCCCCTCGACCGCTGTCACGGGCACGGCGGCGCCGGTGTGCTCGGCACCGCTCTCGTCGAATACGTGCAGGTACAGGTCCTCGAGCGTCGGCGCGACGGGGACGGCAGAGAGTTCGGCGACGTATGGTTCTGACGAGAGGAACCGTACCGTTGCCATGCCGTCGCCGTCGTGGTGCACGTTCACCACGGCACCCGCGAAGCCAACTCATCGGCTTTGCGGACAGGGACACGCGCCTCCCAGACCATACCCTCCACGCCACGTACGACCTCAGATGGACTTCCCTGCATAATGAAGGATCCCGCGCGCATCATGAGGATGCTGTCAGCGATGTATTCCACGTCCGACACGATGTGCGTGGAGAGCAAGACGATCTTATCCGTGGCGAAGCGGCGATGAGGTTGCGGAAGCGCACGCGCTCCTTGGGGTCGAGGCCCGCCGTCGGCTCGTCGAGAACGAGGACGTCCGGGTCGTTGAGGACCGCCTGCGCGATGCCGAGTCGCTGCTTCATGCCTCCAGAGAACGTGCGGATGCGGCGGTGCTCCTCGCCCGCAAGGCCGACCCGGTCGAGAAGCTCAAGCGACCGGGCGCGCGCGGCGCGGGCGTCGACGCCTTGAGCGCCGCCATGTACTCCATGAAGTCCAGGGCGGTGAACTCCGGGTAGTAGCCGAAGTCCTGCGGTAGGTACCCCAGCCGCGCGCGGTACTCCCCGCCCAGCTCGGCGATCGAGCGCCGTCCAGGCTGATCTCACCGGAGGATGGCGCAAAATCCCGCAGATCATGCGCATGATGGTCGTCTTTCCTGCGCCATTGGCGCCGAGCAGGCCGTAAACCCCGGGGCGCAGCGCGCGCTCACCCGGTCGACGGCGATCTTGGGACCGTACTGCTTGGTCAGCCGGTCGAGTACGAGCTCCATTGTGGGCTCCTTTCGATTCGCATCGATATACAGCAGGTATTCGTGGGCGGATGCTTGGGCGGCGATTACGCCAGGCGGGCGCCTGTGCAGCGACACCGTAAGGCGAACGGTCGGGCGGCGTTACCGCCAGGCGGGCGTCCGCCGCGTCTCGGGAATGAATCCGGACGCGCTGGCACCGACCCAGGCGCGGACCTCACGGGTGCACCACACGCCCGCGACGGCGCACACAAGGACCCACACCCAAGCACTCGTCTGAGCATATGCCGAGGGTGCGGCGTAGAAGAGCATCGCGCCGGTCGCCGTGACGGCAGAGGCCCATGCGATGGCCGAGCCGCGCGCATCCGGGCTTGAAACGCGCCGTGCACACATAAGACCGCCCGCGCAGGCGATGAGGTACGGCGCACCCATGAGCAGCAGCACCCGCGCGACACCATCGCCTTCAATCCCCGACGCAACGGCTCCAACCGCGAGGACGAGGGCACTCGCAAGACCCATCAGCAGCAGCCGCGCTACGACCACGGACACCGCGTTGAACGGGCAGGCGGCTTCTAGCTCGCCCATGCCGAAGGGCTTTGAACGCGTGACGCTCGCAAGGCAGACGAGCGCCGTCAGGCCACCCGCGGTAGAGAGCACCTGGGAGCCAGCGGCCCCTCCGTCTCGACATGGGGAGCCACGGCCGTCAGCAAGGCAACGAACGCAAATGCGGCCCAGACCACGGGGCGCGTGAAGCGCGCTTGGGCAAAAAGGAATCCTCCCAACTGCATATGCGGGGACGTCGCGCTCCCCTCTAGTGCCAACTCGCACTCACAGGCGCTTACGCACTCCTCGATGAGCTCGGAGCGACCGTTCGACCCCTGTTCACTTAAGAACAGCTCGCGATCCGAGCGATACAGCGCCGAAAGATCCCGCTCGAGCGCATCCTCTCGGTTTCCCTTCATTTCACGTCCTCCTCTCCCGATTTCAACAGTTCTCGCAAGGCGGCGAGCGCGCCGTCGAGTCTGCGCCGAGCAGCGAATCTGCTGATGCCCATCACGCGCCCAATCTCGGCGAAGGTGAGCTCCTGGTCGAACCGCAGCTCGAGGACTTCGCGATCCTCGGCAGTCAGTAAGGCGATCGCATGGCGCAGGCCATCCATTCCGGCTGGCGAGAAGTTCTCGGTGTCCGAGGGCGCCGGATCTGCCAGAACCTCGTCGGTGGGCAGTTCGTCGGTCGCCCGCACTCGGGCCCGAGCCGCGTCCACGCAAACGTTTCGGGCAATCGTGAGCAGGTACGCCAGCGGTTTGCCCGCGTCACGATAGCTCTTTGCCGTTCGCACGAACCGTAGGAAGACCTCCTGGGCGGCGTCCTGTGCCTCGTCCGCGCTTTCGGTGTGCCGACGACAGTACGCGAGCACGTCATCGTAGTGGTCCTCGATGAGGGCCCGAACTTCCGCGGCGTTCAATCCGCGCTGCGGATACGCCACGCGCATCACCTCCTCTCACCCTAGATAACGAAGCGGGCGCCCCACATGAGCGCCCGCACACAGGTTCTACATAGAATAGAGCAAGGAAAAGGATCGGATTACACTGGACGGAACGGCTCTTCGAATGCGGGAATCCCACGTGACCGCGCGGCCGTTTCAGCCGGTTTGTGCGACCTACCCGCGGAAGCGCCCGCGAACGAGCGCAATGGCATCGAGACCGTACGTCAGCACAACTAGAACGATCGCACAGAACACGTAGGCGTCGATCGTGTCGTAAAAGATGATGCCTCGAGGGCGTGCGCGTATGTTTGCAGCCCCACGAGAACCCCAACCAAGGAGAGCGCGGCGCTCAGACCGCTGGCGAACACGAGCGTGGGCATCGCCTTCGTCCGTGCGGCGAGGGCCGCCACCAAGGCAAGGCCAACGGCGATCATACCCGGAACAAGCTGAGTGACGAGGGTGACGATCCCGGACGTCCAATCAATGGCCACCATGGAAACTCCCTTCACAGGCAGTACTGGTAATTCACGTATACCCTTACCCCCCCCTCAATACGCAGCGAGAAGAATGCGCGAGAACCACAGAATCGGCGGCCAATAAGATGGCGTCGTTTGTATACGGGAATAGAGGGCTGCGCAATAGGTATGCGGACTCTTGATGCTTCGCGGCCGCGACCGAGCATGGATGCGGAGCGCACTGCGACGGGAGGCTTAGATTTGATAAGAAGCGGGACCGTTTAGTTTTGGCCCGTTTTCGGTGATTTGGATATCCTAAGTGCAAAGGTTCGCTACGGGCGATAGTTTTGGATGGTTTGGACTCCCCTGCGGCGGCCCCAACATGCGACGGTGAACAAAAACCCAGGAAACGATTGCCAGAGACCCTGGAAAGCGGCTTAATACCTTCAAAACTATCGCCAGAGGCGACCCTTTTGCTTTGAAACGCATTATCAACCCTAGCTATGAAAAAGACCGGAGATGAAAACCCCGGCCTTAAATCTCATGGGTGGAGACGAGGGGAGTCGAACCCCTGACCCTCTTGACTGCCAGTCAAGCGCTCTCCCAGCCTGAGCTACGCCCCCATGAACAGAGAAGAAAGATGCAAGTGGTGGAG
>ENA-OPZD01000217-OPZD01000217.1-human-gut-metagenome-genome-assembly--contig:-NODE-217-length-18275-cov-7.731100_pt1 | contig 18275 bp, 19 predicted proteins | sample MGYA00242479_ERZ504495 | MGnify/ENA primary metagenome ERZ504495 (study PRJEB26092, sample SAMD00036286) | human gut metagenome | host: Homo sapiens | study: EMG produced TPA metagenomics assembly of... | reverse complement strand
ACAAAATACTACATGATATTTACAAGAATATACTATATTATTATTTGATTTATATTTCATAAAAGTATTATATAACTATTAAAAATATAATACAATAAAAAACAATGATATCGAATCATTGTTTTTTTTAGCGAGCTTATATCTCCATAAATAAATTTAGGGGCTTTACGCTCGCATTTGGTAAATTATATTTGAAAATCTCTCAATATATAATGATATATAATGTTAAATGCTGTTTATTTTACTTTGCAGAATTTTATTCATAGAAAAAATTTTTTGTTGGTTTATTTCTATATTAAGAAATAAATAAAAAAGTTAGCTTTTTCTTGAAATCAAAAAGGACGTAAATTATAATAAAATTTATCTATAAAGGCAGGTGAAAAAGAGTGAAACAATTTAATCAAGATAATATGAAAAGTATAAGTGATTATATTAATAATTTTTATGAAGATAATCCCTTTACAAAACATTTAGGTGTAGATATTGTTTCTATTGATAAGGGAAATGTATGTGTTAGTCTGACAATTAAACATGAACATACAAATGTTTATGGCATAGCTCATGGTGGTGTGATTATGTCCCTTTGCGATATGGCTATGGGCGCAGCCTGTCTTAGTGTGGGAAAGAAAGTAGTAACTTTGGATTTTAATATTAATATTTTAAAATCTATTGATATGGAAGATGTGGCTATTGTAAAAGGAATGATTATTCATAATGGAAGAAGTACAGTAGTTGCTGAATGTGAAGTTTTTAATAAAGATAATAAATTATGTGCCAAAGCTCGTGGTACATTTTTTGTGATAGGACGATTAGCTAGTGAATGAGATGATTTTTAAACGACTTATAATTTTTAGTATAGTTTTTGTACAAATTTTTATAGCATTTAACCCAGCAAGGGCTATGGATAGCATAGTAGATGATGCTCCGCCAGTAGATGAATCAAAACCATATATTCCTGTTACAGCAGATAATCTACAAGATATGACGGCTCAAGCTGCAATTTTGATAGATGCAACTACAGGTAGAGTTCTTTATGAAAAAAATCCAGACGCTAAGGCAATGCCTGCAAGTACGACTAAGATGATGACTTGCATACTTGGACTGGAAAATGCAAATGATGATGACATTGTTGAAGTTGATAAACGTGCTGTAGGTGTAGAGGGTTCTGCCATTTATATAAATGAAGGCGATAAAATAAAAATGTCAGAACTGTTGCAAGCTACAATGCTCGCTTCTGGTAATGATGGTGCTGCAGCCATTGCTTATTATGTAGGAAAAGGCTCACTAGAGACTTTTGTGCAAATGATGAATGATAAAGCAAAAGAAATTGGCGCTACTAATACACATTTTAATAATCCTCATGGATTAACAGATCCAAATCACTATACGACGGCTAGAGATTTAGCTAAGATTGCGAGATATGCATATCAAAATGAAAAATTCCGTAAGATAGTTTCTACAAAAGAACAAGAGATACAGTGGATAAATCCTGCTGAACGAAAAGATGTTTATGGTAGTACTAATCGCTTATTATGGAACTATGATGATGTAACAGGTATAAAAACAGGATATACTGATGCTGCCGGTGGTTGTTTAGTAGCTTCTGCACAGAAAAATGGAGTTACACTTATTGCTGTGGTGTTGAAAACATCAGATAGTAGAGCTCGTTTTGTTGAAGGCAGAGCTTTATTGGATTATGGATTTAAACATATAAAAGAAGTAAGAACCGTTGATGAGCAGAAATTAATTTCTAGTGTATATACACATAATGGCACTAATTATAAAACTACAGTAAAACCTATAGAGCCTTTTACTTATTTAGTCATGGATACAGATAATGCAGATGATTTTTCTTGGAAAATAAATTTACCAGCATATATAGATGCTCCATTAAAACAAGGTGCTAAAGTGGGAACGGTTGATTTATTATATCAGGGTAATGTCATTGGTAGTGTAGATATGGTAACGACAGAAGAAGTAACAGAAGGGTTTAATCTTTTAGGTTTTTTACACAAATTATTTTTTAGTTGATAAAGATAAAACTTAATAAATGAAGGGAATGATAATATGCAAGCATTGCTACACGCTATCAGTGGTGTTTTGACTTTGATTTTTATGGGGCTGATAGGTTGCTATCTAGCTAAGATTGGTTGGATAAACAAAAATAATAAAGCTCTATTGCCGAAATTGGTAACAAATGTATCATTGCCTTTGTTTTTTATCTATAATATTACACATGCTTTTAGTCATGACCAATTATTGCATTTAATAACTGGTTCTATCGTGCCATTTATTTCTATTGGTGTATGTTTTATTTTAAGTGTATTTTTGGCAAGATTTATGTCTAAAAAAGGTCATAGAGGGATTTTTCAATCTACATTTACAACTTCAAATACTATTTTTGTAGGTTTACCAGTAACTATGGCATTATTTGGTGAGGAAGCAATACCTTATACTTTATTGTATTTTTTCGCTAATACTACATTCTTTTGGACTTTAGGAAATGCTTGTATTCAGGCAGATTCAAAAGAATTTTCTTATCAGCAAATGTTTACTTTAAAAACATTGAGAAGAATTTTTTCTCCACCAATTTTAGGGTTTTTAGCTTCATTGATTATTTTAATTTTAGACATTCCTTTACCTAAATTTTTTATGGATACAGCTCAATATATGGGAAATTTAACAACACCACTTGCTTTGATTTTTATAGGTGTAACACTTTATTCCATGGGTTTGAAAAAAATTCGTTTTGATTTAGGTTTAATAGGTATATGTTTAGGTAGATTTATAATTGCACCGCTTAGCATGTACTTATTGTCTTTTATCTTCCCTATGCCAGAATTGATGTTTAAAGTATTTGTAATCATGGCGTCATTACCGGCGATGATTCAAACAGTAGTACTATCTAGTCTTTATAATACAGATACAGAATATGCAACATTAGTAGTTTCCGCGACTACATTATTATCTATAATTACAATTCCAATTTATATGGTATTATTATCGTAAGTTTTTGTTCATTTCTTTGATGACAAAGAAACAAGCCAAAGAAATCACCGCAGATAAAATTTTAATTTTGAAAATAATTATCGCTTCATACAACGCTTAGAAACTCGCTACGCTCAAACATTCAGACTAAAACCGTATTCAGCGATAATTATTTTCAATAACCTTGCGGTTACCTTTAAAATTTTATAATGCGGGAGATAAAAATACGTATTATTTAATTGTAATTAATGTTTATATTAGTTTATGAATAAGAAAAATTATGTGAAATGTTGTACCTATTAGTGGATTTTACAGCAATAAAAAATTGTTTTTATCAGAGTAAAATCAGTATCATAGGGCAACTTTCTTTTTTACATTTTTATTTAAAAGAAGACAAACATTGCATATATTGAGGAGAAATTTTTATGTCCTATAAGGTTTATTTATTTGATTTTGATTACACTTTGGCAAATTCAGAAGTTGGTATTGTGAAGTGTTTTGAATTGCTTATGGAGCAGGAGGGGTATCCGCTTCGTCCTAAGGATGAGATAAAAAAACTATTGGTCTGCCTATGAGTGAGGCTTTGTCTATATTGACTGGAGAGGTTGATGAAGCAAAAATACAGGAATTAAAAGATAAATATACTATTTTTGCTGATTTATATATGACAGAGAATACATATTTATATGATGATACAAAAATGGTATTGAAGACTTTAAAAGAACGTGGGGCGAAAATTGCGATTATTTCTAGTAAAACACGTCGTCGTATTATGCAGACTTTGACTAGGGATAAGATAGATGATTTGGTAGAGTTTATTATTGGCAGTGAGGATAAATACGCATATAAACCTGCTCCAGATGGAATTTTAGAAGCTGTTAAGCGTTTAAATATAGATAAAAAAGATGTAATTTACATCGGTGATAATATTGTAGATGCTCAAGCTGCTCAAAATGCGCAGGTGGATTTTGCAGGGGTATTAACAGGAAATAATATTAAAGCAGATTTTGCAAAATTTCCTCATGTTAAAATAATGAATTGTTTACAAGAATTAATATAATGTCTTGGATATAAAATTTAAAATAATTATGTAGATAAAAAGAAAAAGTAGTCAACTAAAATATATTAAACGGAAAGGGGGAATTTAATATATTTTTAGATTGACTACTTTTTGGCTATAAGTAAGAAATAGAGTTTAAATCTGTGAGTGTAGTGCAATTATTAGTATTTTGGATTAAATCAAAAACTGGATTATCATTTGTTGGATAATAACAAAATGTAGCATAATATTCTCCATCTTGTAGATATAGTTCTATAATACTATTATCTATATAGATGGATAGATTTAATTCATCTTGAGTTTTTACTAGAAATTGACGAATGCCTTTTCCGCCTAATTTTAATTGACTGCGGTCTATAGTAAAAACAGAAGTATTTTTATCATAAGTTAATAAAATATATTCATCATTGAATTTTAATTTACCTTGCCAGCTAGAAATATCTTTAAGGGGGATAGATATTTCTAGTTTTTTATTTGCAGATAAAGAGATTTTATCTGTATTTATTTTTGTTGTAGTATTTTGATTTAATTCATTTAATTCGCTTATAGGACGTTGGTATAATTTATCATTTTTTAAAATTAATTCACGTGGTAAAGTTAAAGAATGAACCCAGCCATCATTTATAGTTGGATAATCTTGTAATTTATCTGGCATACCCACCCAACCAATTAAAATATGGCGATTTTCATAAATTAAAACTTGTGGTGCGTAAAAATCAAAGCCCATATCAAACTCATGAAATTCGCCATGAGTAAATTCTAGTGTATCAGGATTAAATTGACCGATTAAATAGCCTGCTTGATAAAGATTTTGATATTGATATTTTTGAGCTTTTAAACCTTGAGGGCAGAATACTAAAATATCTTTATCGTCTATAGTAAATAGATTGGGACATTCCCACATATAACCGAAATCAGTTAGTTGAGTTTTTAATTCACCCCTAAAAATCCAATTTTCATCAATTTCTTCATAGATTAAAGCGCAACCTGTTAAATTTTCACGTTGAGCGCCTAAAATAATGAAACTGCGATTATTTTTGGTAAATATATAAGGGTCGCGAAAATGTGTAGTATATCCTTTAGGTACGGTATCAATAATGATTTTTTCTTTGATGAATTTACCATCATCATCTTGTTTAACTAAAACTTGACGAGGATAGCGTATATTTTGTTCATCTTTTAAATTAGCTGTGTAAATAATTTCTAATTTATTATTTTTACTACGTGCAGAGCCAGAATAACAGCCGTCTTTATCAAATTTGTCAACAGGAGCTAAAGCTATTTGAGGTTTAGTATAATTTATAAAATCTGTAGTTTGTGTATATGTCCAATGTTTATGTTTATGTTCACAGCCAAAAGGATTCCATTGGAAAAATATTTGATATTTACCTTGATGATAACAAAGACCATTAGGGTCATTAACTAAGCCCTTAGGCATTTCCAAATGAAATTTGTTATGCCATTGCATAAATGAAAGTCCTCCTTCATTAAATATTATTTTATATTTTTGCTAAGCGTGTGCTTTCACGTATGATTAAATTCATATTGTGGTCGTATTCAGAAGTTACAGGTTGATTTTGAAGCATAGATAATAATTTTTCTGCTGTTTTTATGCCAAGATGTTTATAATCAAAAGCTAGGCTAGTCAATGATGGATAAGATATACTGCCTACAGGATAACCACCAAAGCCAGCAAGTGAAATATCTTGGGGAACATGGATTTTCTTTTCATGAAAATAACGCAATAATCCTAAAGCGATATTATCTGTAGCACAGATGACTGCACTAGGATTAAAAGACACTACAGTATCGCCTAAATTATAGGCTTGTTCAAAACTAAAATCAGTTTGAACAAAAGATATTTTACCTTGCGGATTATTAGCGAGAAAACCTTGTCTAAATCCTTTATAGCGGTCTATGCCTACAGCTTTATCTTGAGGGGATACGCCTAAAAATACTACTTGTTGATGGTTTAAAGAGGCGATATATTCACCCATTAATTTGCCTGCATTAATATCATCTACTTTGATAAAATTTACTTTATCGTGGCTTTGCCCTGTAAAAATGATGGGGATATTGGCTTGATTGATTAATTTTAAGTGATTGTCATTGATACTGATGGAGTCGACGATAATTCCATCTACACCTTGTTGAATTAATTGAGAGATATTATCTAGTTCTTTTTGCGAATTTAATTCACTGATTAAAATCAAAGCTTGATATCCCATTTGTTGTAAAATTATATTAAAACCTGTCAATAATTTGCCCGCAGAAAAAGAGTCTAAACGAGGCATGACAATGCCGATTAATTTACTTTGTTTAGTTTTTAAACGTTTGGCGAAAAAATTGGATTTATAACCTGTTTCACGTATGACTTTATCAATTAACATAGCTTTTTCCTTGCTTACGTAACCATTATTTAGATAGCGAGAAACTGTGCTTTTAGCTACTCCAGCTAGATTAGCAATATCTTGTATAGTGAGTTTTTGAGTCATGATAAAGTCATCCTTTGCAATAATTATTCTTCTGGTTTAAAGCATACCATAGTTAGAGCAAAAGCGATAGCTAAACCAATAAAATTGACGAGTAAATAAGCTGGTAATCTATCCATATATAAAAGCATACCAGGGATAACAGTAATCCCCATACCTGTTCCGGCTAATTGCATGATACTAGCTGTAGCACCGGCACAAGCACCACCGATTAATCCACAGATAAAAGGTTTAACAAAACGAAGATTGATACCGAAAATAACAGGTTCAGTAATACCTAAAAATGCAGGAATAATTGAAGAAATATACATTGCACGTTTTTTCTTATTTTGAGTGCGTAAAGCAACAGCGATAGCTGCTCCACCTTGAGCTACTATGGCACCAGTGATAATAGCATTGAACATATCTTTGCCAGTAGAGGAAAGTAGTTCAATTTCTAAAGCATTGAATACATGGTGAACACCACTTACAACAATTAATTGATGAAGACCACCAACAAAGAAACCACCAATACCATATGGCAATTCTAAAAATGTCTTAACAACATTGAAGATGAAAATTTCTAAGGCATGCATGATTGGTCCAATGACTAAAAGACCTAAGAGCATGGAAATAAATAAAGTCAAAAATGGAGTGATAATTAAATCGACAACATCAGGAATTACTTTTTTGAGGAATAATTGCAATTTGGAAGCGAAAATACCAAGTATTAATGCAGGTAAAACAGAACCTTGATAGCCAACAATAGGAATATTGATGCCGAATAAATCAAGATATAGAGGAGAGGCAGTGCCAGCAGCAATAGCATAAGCATTTGGTAATTGTGGCGCTACTAACATCAAACCTAAAACAATACCGATTACAGGAGTTCCGCCGAATTTTTTCATTGCAGACCATGTAACAAGTGCAGGTAAAAAAGCAAAAGCAGTATCAGTTAAAATTTGAGACATCAATAAGAAATTATCACTAAATTCAATGCCTAAACTTGTAGCAGAACCGCGCAGTCCCATGAATAAACCAGTGGCTACCAATACAGGTATGATAGGCACGAAAATATCGCCTAAAGTACGTGAAATTTTTTGAGATAAAGACATTTGAGCATAAGCTTCAGCTTTATTATTAGAAGCTAAATGTCCTGTTTGTTTGATGATGACATCATAAACTTTATTTACAAATCCAGTTCCTAAAATTATTTGATATTGTGCAGCAGCGAAGAACTGTCCTTTTACGCCATCAATATTTTCAATAGCTTTTTCATCGATTTTAGATTTATCATTTAAAATCAAACGAAGTCTAGTAGCACAATGTTCTACAGAGCGAATATTATCTAAACCGCCAATATTTTCTAAGATTTTTTGCGCAACAATTTCTTCTTTAGCAAGATTAGAATTTGTATCAATGGCATTATTTTCAGAAATATTGTTATTTTTAGTATCCTCGTCATCTTTTTGAGCAGATTTTGCTAAGATAACTTGAGTATCATTTTTAATAGTTATTTCATCATAATCAAATGCATTAGTAACAAGATATGGAGTTGTTACATCATAGCCAGCTTTTTTGATTTCATCTATATCAAAGGTTAATAGCAAATCTCCTTTTTTTACAGTATCGCCTTGATTTACTAAATTATGAAAGGGTTTGCCATTTAAATTCACAGTATCAATACCAATGTGAATTAAGATGGATTCGCCATCAGTTCCAGTAAGTCCAATAGCATGTTTAGTTTCAAAGAGAACTTCTACTTTAGCATCAAATGGTGCAAAGATTTTGCCTTCAGATGGCACGATACCACAGCCAGCACCCATAGCACCAGAGGAAAACGCAGGGTCTTTTACTTTGTTCAAGGCAATTAATTTGCCAGGAATAGGACTTGTTAGAATAAGATTTTTCATTTATGTACACTCCCTTAATTATGGAATTGGTTCCACCTATATGGTATCAGTTCCATAATTTTAAGTCAAGATTTAAATTTTGTATTGTGTTTTGAAAAAGAGTATATATAATAAAAATAGAGCAAGAATGGTATAAATTTTATTTGGGTGGGATTTTTTATGGAAATAAGAAAAATTTATAGTGAATTTAATACACCTGTTTATTTAAGTAAAGCATTAAATTTATATTATGGAGGCTGGGAAATTTGTTGTCCTATGCATACATTTGGGCCAGCAATACGACAGCATTACTTAATTCATTATGTAACGAGAGGCAAAGGAAGACTTTGGATGAATGATACTTGTTATGTAATAGAAAAAGATACTATGTTTCTTATTCGTCCAGGAATAACAGCAGTTTATCAGGCAGACAAGGATAATCCATGGGAATATTGTTGGATTTGCATTGATGGTTATGATGTAGAAAATATGTTAAATAACAGCGGTTTTGACAAAGTAAATCCATTATTTTTGATAAGAGTAATGGTGAAGTCAGAGATGCTATGTTGAATTTTATATTTTATTTTTCTAAGTATAAAAATAATGAATATATGTTGCTTAGTCGTTTATATAATATTTTTGGACATATGAAAATTCAAATGAAAAAACAGCAAGCAAAATCTATTCATGTAGAGAGAGCTATTGATTATATATATGAAAATTACAGTAAAAATATCAGTGTTACCGATATAGCAGAATATTTAGGAATAGATAGAACGTATTTATATCGTTTATTTAAAGAAGAATATGATATGTCGCCACAAAAATATCTTTTAAATTTCCGCTTGAAGACAGCTATGAATAAATTAGAAGGCGGAAATATGTCTATAGCTGATATAGCCTATAGTTGTGGGTTTAATGATGCATCAGCATTTTGTCATCAGTTTAAAAAAGTATATAAAGATACGCCACTTAATTATCGAAGATATCCTCAATTAGCTATTCGCGAATGAGTAAATTTTATAAAAAAGCATAAAGAAAAACCCCCTAGTTATGCACTAGGGGGTGAGTAAAGAATGTATATAAGTCCTAACACAAGAATTATATTAAAAGATAAGTTAATTGTCAATAAAATTTTTTAATAAGTCTATAGATAAAATATATATTAAATATTGTTTAATACAGCTTCAGTCATAGTTTTTGTATCTGCTTTGATGAAGCCTTCTTTATATAAATCAGGTGTGCGATATCCTTGAGCTAAAGCTTTATCTACAGCTTGTTCAATGCAAGTAGCAGCTTCTTGTTCATCAAGAGAATAACGAAGAAGCATAGCAGCAGAAAGTATAGTAGCTAATGGATTAGCAATGCCTTTGCCTGCAATATCAGGAGCAGAGCCATGAATTGGTTCATAAAGGCTAGTGGATTCACCGATACTAGCAGATGGAAGCATACCAATAGAGCCACTTAAAACTGCAGCTTCATCACTTAAAATATCGCCAAAAAGATTGCCTGTTACAATGACATCAAATTGGCTTGGGTTGATGGCAAGTTGCATAGCACAGTTATCTACATAGAGATTTTCCAAAGTGATTTCAGGATATTTTTCTGCTACTTTAGCAGTTGTTCTACGCCATAATCTAGAAGTTGCTAAAAACGTTGGATTTATCTACGGAAGTCACTTTATTTTTACGTTTTTTAGCAGCTTGCATAGCGAATTCTACGATGCGATTAACTTCAGGAACGGAATAATTTTCTAAATCCCAAGCACGTTCATTGCCTTCATAGATTTCACTTTCACATTTATCGCCGAAATAGATACCGCCGATTAATTCACGTACGATTAATACATCAGTACCTTTTACGATTTCTTCTTTGAGTGGAGAATATTCAACAAGAGCATCTGCTACTTTGATAGGACGAAGATTAGCATATAATCCGAGTCCTTTTCTAAGCCCTAAAACAGCTTTTTCAGGGCGAAGTGTAGGTTCTACATTATCCCATTTTGGACCACCAACAGCACCGAAAAGTACAGCATCAGCATTTTGTGCAGCTTCAAGTGTTGTCTGTGGAAGTGGGGTGCCACATAAATCATAAGCAGTACCACCAGCAGGATGACTTTCAAATTCAAGATTTAAATTATATTTATCAGAAACTTTCTTTAAAACGGCAACGGCACTATCAGTTATTTCTTGACCGATACCATCACCAGGAATGACTACAATTTTTTTACTCATAGATAATCTTAACCCTTCTGTTTAATGTAGTTGATGAGTCCGCCAGCTTTGGCAATATCTTGGATAAATCCAGGAAGTGGCACAGCATGGAATGTATCACCAGTTGTGAGATTTTCAATAGTACCAGTGGATAAATCAACGCGTAATTTATCATTAGCATGGATTTTTTCTACATCATCACCAATTTCAAGTAATGGTAAACCAGTATTGATGGCATTGCGATAGAAAATACGAGCAAAACTGCTAGCGATTACTACAGGAACACCAGAAGCTTTGATGGCGATTGGAGCATGTTCACGAGAAGAACCACAGCCGAAGTTTTTACCGCCGACCATGATATCGCCTTCTACTACATTTTGAGCAAAAGTTTCGTCGATATCTACCATACAATGACTAGCTAATTCTTTTGGGTCAAAAGAATTTAAATAACGAGCAGGGATAATTACATCTGTATCAATATTGTCGCCATAGCGCCAAACTTTTCCTTCTAATTTTTCAGCCATATTATTCTACCTCCTCAGGAGTTGCGATTTTTCCAAGAATTGCACTAGCTGCAGCTACATAAGGGCTAGCGAGATATACTTCACTATCTACATGTCCCATACGACCACGGAAGTTGCGATTTGTAGTAGAAACGCAACGTTCACCAGCAGTCATAATACCCATATGAGCACCAAGACAAGGTCCGCAAGTTGGTGTACTTACAGCAGCACCAGCTTCAATAAATGTATCTACATAACCATTATGGATAGCATCAAGATATACTTGTTGGCTACCAGGAATGATGATACAACGAACATTAGGATGTACTTTATGACCTTTTAAGATAGAAGCAGCGATTGATAAATCTTCTAAGCGTCCATTAGTACAAGAGCCGATAACTACCTGATCAATAGTGATAGGTTCTTTGATGGATTCAACGCTGTGAGTATTTTCAGGAAGATGAGGGAATGCTACTACAGGTTTTAATTCAGAAAGATTGATTTCTACAGTTTGACAATAAGTAGCATCACTGTCTGCTTCAACGATTTCATATGGTTTAGTTACACGGTCTTTAATATAATTGAGAGTTTCATCATCTACAGGGAAGATACCATTTTTAGCACCAGCTCGATAGCCATATTGGCAATTGTTAAACGGTCAGTCATATTGAGTTCTTTGACACCTTCGCCAGCAAATTCTAATGCTTTATATAAAGCTCCGTCTACACCAATCATGCCGATTAAAGTGAGCATAACATCTTTACCACAGATATATTTAGGTTTTTTACCAGTGATATTGACTTTGATAGTTTCAGGAACTTTGAACCATGCTTCACCAGTAGCAAGGGCAACGCCTAAATCTGTAGAACCAACACCTGTGGAAAATCCACCTAAGGCACCATATGTACAAGTATGAGAATCTGCACCGATAGTTACCATACCAGGAGCTACAATACCTTTTTCTGGTAAAATTACATGTTCAATACCTACACGACCAATTTCAAAGTAGTTTACAATATTATGTTTATGTGCAAAATCACGAACAATTTTAGCAAGTCCAGCGGATTTAATATCTTTATTTGGTGTAAAATGGTCAGGCACAAGAGCTATTTTTGTATTATCAAAAACAGGTTTGCCAATTTTTTCAAATTCTTTAATTGCAGGTGGAGCAGTTACATCATTTGCAAGTACCATATCAAGTTTGCAATTGATGAGCTGTCCAGGTTTTACCACATCAATTCCAGCATGTTTAGCCAAAATTTTTTCGGTCATAGTCATACCCATGAAAATCACTCCAATATCGTTTATTTTAAGTTAACAAATTAACAATGTCATTAAAAGATATGATATTACAAGTGGAAAAATTTTGTCAAGAGTAATATTTTAGCGAGAAAAACGGTAAAACTTTGGGTAAAAAGTATATTGCTAGGGGAGATTTTTTCTTTTTCTAGGAAAATAAAACGGACTTTTGATTTTTAGTATAGGAAATTTGTTTTTGCTAAAAGTATAAAAAGGCTTTATTTTCATTGATATTAATATTTGATTTTAATAATAATTATGATAAAATTTACCTATCAATAAAATAAATTTCTATAAAGGAGATGGAATAATGAAAAAGTATTTGAGTTCAGTTTTGATTATGTTATGTATTTTATTATCAGCAGTAGTGGCAAGTGCTGAAAAAGCTGAATGGAAAGCAGACAATTATGATTTAAGTAAGGTACAAAAAATTTACGTTGAAGATGATGTAGAAAAAGACGAAAGTGTCTCTTTTTCTGATTTAGAAGCTTTGAAAGTACGTCAATCTTTGGACGAAAATGAAAAATATATAAAAAAATATAGAATTGTAAATAATAAAGATATAGCAGATGCTGTCTTATCTGTGAAAATGTTGTCATGGGGAACTAATAAACATTGGGTAGATGAACAAACTGTTACAGAATACCAAACTATTACACATAAAGGCAAAGATGGAAAAACTTCTTCAGTGACAATTCCTGTAACAGTGACAAAACCAGGATATTATTATTATACGCAATATTTTTCTGCTAAATTTGTCTTAACTGATAAAGATGGCAAGGTAATATTTGAAAAAATTGACAAAAGAGAAGATGAGAAAAAAGCCTATGATATGTTTAATAGAGCAGTAAAAGATTTCTATAAAGACGTCAATTCTTTAAAATAAAATGTAAATTTGTATACAAAACACTTGCAAAAAATTATGCTATATGATAAGGTATTAAACAGCAATATTAAACAATTATAAATATAAAAATATGAAGAAAAGGAATAGTAAAATTATTTTCTTTTACAGAGAGCTGTTGATTGGTGCAAAACAGTAAGGAAGATTTTTTGAACTCGCCTTGGAATAGCTGGCTGAACATCTTAGATTATAGATAATTAGGTTAAGTCGGTACTCGACCGTTATATTGAGTTTAAAAATGAGTGCATGTAGATATTTTTACATGAATAAGAGTGGTAACGCGTAAGTACAGCTTTCGTCTCTAGTTTTAGAGATGAAAGCTTTTTTTATAAATTGTTATTGGAGGAATACATAATGATGAATGTTAATAAATATACTAAAGGTTATTTTATGCCACCAACAGTAGACATGAGTTGGACTCAAAAAGAATATGTGGACAAAGCTCCTACATGGTGTAGCGTAGACCTTCGTGATGGTAATCAATCTTTGATTATTCCTATGAGTTTAGAGGAAAAAATCGAATTTTATAAACGCCTTGTAGAAATCGGATTTAAAGAAATTGAAGTAGGTTTCCCAGCAGCTTCTGAAACAGAATTTGAATTTTTGCGTACATTGGTAGAACAAGATTTAATTCCTGATGATGTAACAGTACAGGTATTGACTCAAGCTCGTGAACATATCATCAAAAGAACTTTTGAAGCTTTAAAAGGTGTAAAAAATGCTATAGTTCATGTGTATAATTCTACTTCTGTAGCACAGCGCCAACAAGTATTTAGAAAATCTAAAGAAGAAATTAAACAAATCGCTATTGATGGTGCAAAATTACTTAAAGATTTAACTGAACAAGCAGGAGCAAATTATCGTTTTGAATATTCTCCAGAAAGTTTCACAGGAACAGAACCAGAATTTGCTTTAGAAGTATGTAATGCTGTTTTAGATGTATGGCAACCAACAAGCGATCGAAAAGCTATCATTAATTTACCTGCAACAGTGCAGATGTCCATGCCTCATGTATATGCAAGTCAGATAGCATATATTTCTCAAAATCTCAAATATCGTGAAAATGTAGTATTATCACTTCACCCACATAATGACCGTGGCACAGGCGTTGCAGATTCTGAAATGGGCTTACTCGCTGGTGCTGACCGTATTGAAGGTACTCTCTTTGGTAATGGTGAACGTACAGGTAATGCCGATATTATCACTATCGCTATGAATATGTTTGCCTTAGGCGTTGACCCTAAACTTGATTTTTCCAATATGCCAGAAATCATTGAAATGTACGAACGCGTAACTCGTATGCATGTATATGAACGTCAACCATATGCTGGTAAACTCGTATTTGCAGCATTCTCCGGTTCTCACCAAGATGCTATCGCTAAAGGTATGAAATGGCGTGAAGAAAATGATGAACCACATTGGACTGTTCCATATCTTTTAATTGACCCACAAGATGTTGGTCGTCAATATGATGCAGATGTTATTCGCATCAATAGCCAATCTGGTAAAGGTGGCGTAGCTTATGTTATGGAACAAAAATATGGTCTTAACATGCCTAAGAAAATGCGTGAAGACTTCGGTTATTGCGTAAAAGGTGTATCTGACCATAAACATAAAGAACTTATGCCAGAAGAAATTTATCAAATTTTCCAAGACAATTATGTAAATGTTGAAGAACCATATAAATTGATTGATTTTGTCTTGAATAAACAAGCAGATGGCACATTTAAAGGTAATGTACATTTGATGGAACATGGTCATGAAGTTGTAGTAGAAACACAAGGTAATGGTCGCTTTGATGCTGCAAGTAATGCTATACAAAAAGAATTTGGTATCAAATATGATAATTTGATTTATAGTGAACATGCTATGGAAATCGGTGCTACTTCAAGAGCTATGGCATATGTAGGTATTACAGCAGAAAATGGTAAAACATACTGGGGTGCTGGTATGGATACAGATATTATCACTGCTTCCATAAAAGCTTTAATCAGTGCAGTTAATCGCATGGATTAAGAGAATTTTATTTGTATATATGATTAATCTGTTAGTATAATAAATTTATTGTTTATATATTATATGTAGATAGAAAAGGTGGTTTGTTCATGAGAAGTGATTTAGTAAAAAAAGGTGCAACTCGTTCAGCACATCGTGCTTTATTTAATGCTATGGGATATGGCCCAGAAGATTTGAAAAAACCATTAGTTGGTATTGTAAATGCATTTAATGAAATAATTCCAGGTCATATTCATTTACGTACAATCGCTGATGCAGCAAAACTCGGTGTAGCTGCTGCTGGCGGTACACCTATTGAATTCCCAGCTATTGGTGTTTGCGATGGTATTGCTATGGGACACCCTGGTATGAAATTCTCCTTGGCTAGCCGTGAATTAATTGCTGATTCTATCGAAGCTGTAGCAACAGCTCATGCTTTTGATGGTTTGGTACTTATTCCAAACTGCGATAAAATCGTTCCTGGTATGCTCATGGCTGCTGCTCGTTTGAATATCCCTTGCGTAGTAGTAAGTGGTGGTCCTATGCTGGCTGGTCGCTATCAAGGTAAAGATGTCAGCGTAAGTACAACTTTTGAAGCTGCTGGTAAATTCACAGCTGGCAAAATCACAGAAGATGAAATGTATGATTTAGAAGCAAAAGCTTGCCCAGGTTGTGGTTCTTGCTCAGGATTATTTACAGCTAATACAATGAATACTTTAACAGAAGTATTAGGTATGGGACTTCCTGGCAATGGTACAATTCCAGCTGCTTATACTGGTGCTAGAATTTCACTTGCAAAACAAGCTGGTCATGTAATCATGGATTTAATTGCAAAAGATATTAAACCTCGTGATATTTTAACTCAAAAAGCATTTGAAAATGCAATTACTGTAGATATGGGTATTGGTGGTTCTTCTAATACTGTACTTCATCTTACAGCAATTGCACATGAAGCAGGTATTAAACTTCCAGCTCCATTATTTGATGAAATCAGTGCTAAAACACCTTATATCACAAAATTAAGTCCAGCTGGTACTCATCATATGCAAGATTTAAATGAGGCTGGCGGTGTTTGTGCAGTAATGCATGAACTAAGCAAAAAAGGTCTTATTCATTTAGATGCACTCACAGTAACAGGAACTGTTGAAGATAGAATAAAAAATAGTGAAATTCAGCGTGCTGATGTAATCAAAACAGTAGAAGCACCATATCGTCCAACAGGTGGTATCGCTATATTACAAGGTAATTTAGCTCCAGATTATGCAGTAGTAAAAGCTAGTGCAGTAACAGAAGATATGCTTTGCTATAAAGGTACAGCAAAATGCTTTAATTCTGAAGAAGAAGCTATCGAAGCTATTACTGGTGGCAAAATCAAAGATGGCGATGTAGTAGTAATCCGCTATGAAGGTCCAAAAGGTGGCCCTGGTATGCGTGAAATGCTCAATCCAACTGCAGTTATCGCAGGTATGGGCTTAAAAGTAGCTCTTATCACAGATGGTCGTTTCTCTGGTGCTACTCGTGGTGCTTGTATCGGTCACGTATCTCCAGAAGCTATGGCTGGCGGTCCAATCGCATATCTTGAAGATGGTGATATCATTGATATCGATATTCCAAATCGTAAATTAAATGTATTAATCAGCGATGAAGAAATGGCTAAACGTAAAGCTAATTGGGTAAAACCTGAACCAAAAGTAAAAACAGGATATCTTTCCCGTTATGCAAAACTTACAACATCTGCTAGCACAGGAGCTGTTTTAGAGTAAGTGAAAAGACAAAAAAGAATTGCTTTAATAAATGATATAACAGGTTTTGGTCGCTGTTCTGTAACAGTACAATTGCCATTGATTTCAGCTTTAAAGATACAAGCTTGTCCACTTCCTACTGCAATTTTAGCAGCGCATACAGGTTTTCCTGTACATTATATGGACGATTATACTCGTCATATGAAAGCTCATATGGATAATTGGCAAGCTTTGAATTTAGAATTTGATGGCATTTTAACAGGTTTTTTAGGTTCTAAAGACCAGATTGAACTTGTATTAGAATTTGCAAGACGCTTTAAAAAAGAAAATACCTTGTTTGTCGTTGACCCAGTGATGGGCGATGGCGGAAAATTGTATTCTTCTTATAATGAAGAACTTTGTTTAAAAATGCGACAATTATTGAATGTGGCTGATGTTTTAACGCCGAATTTAACGGAGGTTTGTCAATTATTGGATATAGAATATCCAAATAAAATGCCAACTGAAGCTGAGTTATTAAAAATGGCACAAGCTATAGCTACTAAAGGCGTAAAGCAAATTGTAATCACAGGTCTTGTCAATGAAACAGCTGACAAAGTTTATAATTATATTTATGAGCAAGGTAAAAATCCATGTATGCAAGAGAATAATCGCATACCAGAAGAACATTCAGGTACAGGAGATGCTTTTGTGGCTATCTTGACAGCTTGTTTAGTTCGTGGAGAAGCTTTACCAAATGCTGTGCAAAAAGCAGCTGATTTTGTAGGAAAAGCAATGGCATATACTAATTCTTTAAATGTGCCATGGAATTATGGTTTATGTTTTGAAGAATATTTAACTGATTTAAAATAATAGCGTACAAAAATAAGCTTTAATTTTACTAAACATTGTAGTTAGTAGAATTAAAGCTTATTTATTACCAAATGCGAGCGTAAAGCCCCTAAATTTATTTATGGGGATATAAGCTCGCTAAAAAACAATGATTCGATATCATTGTTTTTATTTGTATTATATTTTTAATAGTTATATAATACTTTTATGAAATATAAATCAAATAATAATATAGTATATTCTTGTAAATTATCATGTAGTATTTTGTCCTAAATATCGTAGAAAAGTGTTGAACAATGGTGTTGATGAACGATTAAAGGAGTTGATTAATAATATTTGTCAGGAGCTTCACGTCGATTTAATCGAGATGGAAGTAA
>ENA-OPZD01000216-OPZD01000216.1-human-gut-metagenome-genome-assembly--contig:-NODE-216-length-18340-cov-3.040850_pt1 | contig 18340 bp, 22 predicted proteins | sample MGYA00242479_ERZ504495 | MGnify/ENA primary metagenome ERZ504495 (study PRJEB26092, sample SAMD00036286) | human gut metagenome | host: Homo sapiens | study: EMG produced TPA metagenomics assembly of... | reverse complement strand
CTTAATGAAAGTCAGTAGCAGAAACACCCAGACTGGCAGAGGATACACCAGAAGAAGCCCGCCGCCGTGAGATCGCGTGGCTGAACCTGAGATGGTTTATGCAGACATTATTAGACCGTATGGACCGTACCAGCATGCATTCCGGACTGGAAGCAAGAGTGCCTTTTGCAGACCACCGCATTGTAGAATATCTGTGGAATGTGCCATGGTACATGAAAACAAGGGAGTGGGGTGGCAAAACATCTGCTAAGAGAGTCTGGAAAAGGTCTGCTGCCGGATGAAGCGCTGTGGCGCAGAAAATCCCCGTATCCAAAGACCTATGACAGAGCTTATGAGGCGCTGCTGGTGGGCCGGATGCGTGAGATTTTAGAAGACAATACCTCACCTGTATTGCAGTTTCTGGATAAGGCCAAAACAGAGAAATTCCTGGAAAGCCCCTCAGATTATGGAAAGCCATGGTATGGTCAGCTGATGGCGGGGCCGCAGATGCTGGCTTATATGATACAGGTGGATTATTGGTTGAAGAAGTATAATATTGAGATCGTGTGATAGCATCCCGCCCTTGTGGGCGGGAGCGTTGCATATTGGCAGGTACAGGAATGAGAGGAGAAAAATTCCGGATGTACTATTTGTCATTAGGTTCCTGGGCAAATGTCTGCCGTACCAGTTCCAGGAAATACTGATCCGCTCTGGACAAAAATCCGCCCTTTAAGGTGGCAATACTCAGATCCCAGCTGGGGCTGTAGGACTCATCAATGGATAATAACACCGGCGGATGGTCTGCATAGGTCAGGGCGGCGTAATCCATAGGCAGAAAGGTAATGCCAATGCCCTGACCGGCCAGACGCTGGGCTGTCTCGTAATTCTTTATCGTCAGCACGATATTTGGCGTAATCTTTGCTTTTGCCAGTATGGCGTCCGATACATGACGGATGCGCTGCTGGGGATGGAGCAGGATCAAAGGTTCATTTTTCAATAAACGTACATCTAAAACCGGGAAGAGATATCCCGGTTTTTTTGCGCCTTTTCGATCAGGGGATGTCCGGCAGCAAGTGCCATGACAAAAGGATCCTCTGAGAGAAATTCATAATTTAATAAAGGATTTGGAGCCAGCTTCGGGGCATGGAGAAGAGCAAAATCCATAGCGCCGGTAAGAAGTTTTGCTTCCAGATTTCCCGTATTGTCCTCCAGGATCTCCAGTTCAACAGAAGGGCTGTTTTCCTTAAATTCCAGCAGTATTTCAGGGAGGATGACAGTACCTAAATGGTTGGTAGTCCCCATTACGATACGTCCGGTTTTAACTGGTTGATGTCGCTGATCTCTGCTTCAAAATCACTGTAGATCTTAAGAACCTGGCAGGCCATCTGATAGCAGCGCTCTCCTGCATAGGTCAGTGTCAGGCCGGAAGGCGTCCTGTTAAAAAGTTTTGCCCCCAGATTTTCCTCGATCCTCTGTAAAGACTGGCTTAGGGACGGCTGGGCGATGTAAAGTTTTCTGGCAGCAGAGGAGATGCTTTTTCATCTGGTGCCAAGAATTATAAGAGCAGTGCGTGGAATTAATGATAAAATAAAGAGACAGCTGGGAATTGGATTGCAGGTATCGTCAATTACAATGACAGTATTTTATATTATTCTGATGTATATCTGGAAATTTACATTCCCGGAATTAGAAATACCGGTGATAATTAAAGCTGTTATATGGATATCCGCAGTTGTCAGAATTGTGATATGTATGTTTCCGCAGAACAACTGGTGTACAGATGAAGGAAATATGAAATTATCTATTATCAGAAATGCAGTCTTTGCAGTTACCGGTATAGGGGTAATTATCCTGTATTTAATTTTCAGGAAATTGGATTCAGGTCTAAAAAAGAACTTTTCTCATACAGGTATATGATTTATAATCATAATAAAAGGAAGATACTATAGTAATTCTTGTAAATAATGTATATTGATTCAGCTCATCAGAACATGAAATCCTGTTGAACTGTCTTAAATGCATTAATTAAGAGGATTGTTAAGCAGTGGCAACCGATGTTTCACGTGAAAACGAAAAGGATGGGATGATTATGAAAAATTACTCAGAAGATGTAAACAGACAGTATCATATTCAAGTGGCAAAAGGTGAAGTGGGCCGTTATGTGATCCTTCCGGGAGATCCGAAAAGATGTGTAAAGATTGCACAGTATTTTGATAATCCTGTGCTGATCGCAGACAACAGGGAATATATCACTTATACAGGAACACTGGATGGAGTGAAGGTCAGTGTAACGTCAACCGGTATTGGTGGCCCATCAGCGTCCATTGCAATGGAAGAGCTGTATCGCTGCGGAGCGGATACTTTTGTCAGAATCGGAACCTGTGGTGGAATGCAGACGGAAATAAAAAGTGGAGACATTGTAATTGCGACAGCAGCAGTACGTATGGAAGGAACAAGCAGAGAATATGCGCCAATTGAATATCCGGCAGTGGCAAATCTGGATGTGACCAATGCTCTTGTTGAAGCTGCGAAGGAGAAAGGATTTATATATCATACAGGTGTGGTACAGTCTAAAGATTCTTTCTATGGACAGCATGAGCCGGAAGCAATGCCGGCAGGTTATGAGTTGATCAATAAATGGGAAGCCTGGAAACGAATGGGATGTCTTGCTTCTGAAATGGAATCCGCGGCACTTTTCATCGTAGCCGGTAAACTCAGGGCGAGGATGGGTTCCTGTCTGTTGGTATTGGCAAATCAGGAGAGAGAGAAGCTGGGTCTTGAGAATCCGGTTGTACATGACACAGACATGGCAATCCGGGTAGCTGTAGAGGCAATCCGCAGAATGATTAAAGAAGATCAGGGACAAGTTCTGTAAGGACGGAGGTGACAGAGAATGCAGAATCTGGAAAAATCAATGATCAGCAAACTGATTGAGACTGCAATGGAACAGCTCAAATTTTCTTATACACCCTATTCAAATTTTAAGGTTGGTGCATCATTACTTACAAAAAACGGACAGATTTATACAGGGTGTAACATTGAAAATGCAGCATATACACCTACGAACTGTGCAGAACGAACTGCAATTTTCAAAGCAGTGAGCGAAGGCGTCAGGGAGTTTGACACAATTTGTATTGTGGGTGGAAAAGATGGGATTTTGACAGAGTATACAGCTCCCTGTGGTGTCTGCCGTCAGGTAATGATGGAGTTCTGTGATCCGGAGACATTTCGGATTATTCTGGCAATAGATAAAGAGCATTATGATATCTACACACTGAAGGATTTGCTACCGCTGGGATTTGGACTACGAAATCTGATAAATTCCAGAGAAATATAAGGTAAACGCCCATCATTGCAAGTGATTTTTAATTGCGAAAAGTAAAAAAAGTGAATGACCAATAAAAGGGAACAGGAAAAGGTCAGTGATTAATAAAATGTAAGAGAAGGAGTAAACATAAATGAAAAATTACGACAGAATTTTTGTAATTGTACTTGATTCTCTGGGGATCGGGGCAATGCCGGATTCAGCAAAATTTGGTGACATCGGGGTGGATACTTTTGGACATATTCTTGAGAAAATGGGTTCTCTGGAGATTCCAAATCTTAGAAAACTGGGAATGCTGAATCTTCATCCGGCAGGAAAAATGGCGGGTGTTGAGAATCCCAAGGGGCGATATACGCATCTGGGTGAAGCTAGCAATGGAAAAGATACCATGACCGGACACTGGGAGATGATGGGAATCAAAACAGAAAAACCATTTAAAACCTTTACAGAAACAGGATTCCCGCCGGAACTGATCGCAGAACTGGAGAAAAGATGCGGAAAAAGAGTGATAGGAAACAAGAGCGCAAGCGGAACGGAGATTATTGAGGAACTGGGCGAAGAGGAGATTCAGACGGGTGCAATGATTGTTTATACTTCAGCTGATTCTGTTCTTCAGATTTGCGGAAATGAAGAAACTTTTGATCTTCAGAATCTGTACCGCTGCTGTGAAATTGCAAGAGAAATTACCATGAAGGATGAATGGAGAGTTGGCAGAGTTATTGCAAGACCGTACATTGGTAAGAAAAAAGGTGAATTTAAACGTACCAGTAACCGTCATGATTATGCATTGAAACCCACCGGACTTACCACGTTAAACGTGTTGAAAGATCATGGATTTGATGTGATCGGTGTTGGAAAGATTCATGATATTTTTTGCGGAGAAGGCATTACAGAAACTCATCATTCAGACAGCTCTGTACATGGAATGGAGCAGACAATTGAAATCTGCAAGAGAGATTTCAGAGGGTTATGTTTTGTTAATCTTGTAGATTTTGATGCATTATGGGGACACAGAAGAAATGTGGAAGGTTACGGAAAAAGAGATTGAGAAATTTGACAAAAATCTGGGTGTGTTGTTAGAAGAAATGAGAGAGAATGATCTGCTTATTCTCACTGCAGATCATGGAAATGATCCGACTTATACAGGAACTGACCATACAAGAGAATATGTACCATTCATTGCTTACTCAAAGAGAATGAAAAATGGCGGTGCGATAAAAGACGAAGATACTTTTGCTGTGATCGGTGCTTCTGTGGCGGAGAATTTTGGAGTGCCAATGCCTGAGGGAACAATTGGACATTCTGTTTTAAAAGAGTTAATGTAATAACGATTGTAAAAAAAGACAGGAATATTGAAAACAGGCGTTTTCAATCTCCTGTCTTTTGTGCTAAAATAGGAAAAGAATTTATCTGACTAAATCGTTAAAGAGAGACAAGTGATAAATTGTAAAAAGATAAAATGATACAGAAAGGAAACAGTTTTTATGGAAACAGGAACAATTTTTAAATTTCATAATGACCTGGATACAGACCAGATCATAGCATCACAGTATCTGTTACTTCCTAATCTGGATGAGATGAAAGGTCATGCATTTGAATCTCTGGATCCGGATTTTTCAAAGAAAGTAAAAACCGGGAGATTTCGTGGTAGGTGGAGAAAACTTTGGATGTGGTTCTTCCAGAGAGCAGGCGCCTGGTGTTCTGAAAGCGTTGGGAGTACAGGCAGTTGTAGCAAAATCTTTTGCTCGAATCTTTTACAGAAACTCTATTAATATTGGTCTGCCGGTAATTGTCTGTAAAGATCTTCCGGACGAAGTAAATACCGGAGATAAGATGGTTCTTCATATGTCAGAGGGAACAGTTGAAGCTAACGGAAAAAACATATTCCTGTACAAAGCTTCCGGAATATATGCAGAATATTTTGAATCAGGGTGGTCTGATCGCATCTCTGAACAAGGAGGAGAAGTAAAATGGGAATGACAATTGCAGAAAAGATTATTGCTGCGGCAGCAGGTGTTGACAGCGTAAAACCGGGAGATATCCATACAGTTAAACTCGATCGTCTCATGAGTAATGATGGAACCACACATCTTACGGTTGATATGTATAACAATAAATTGAAAAATCCGCACATTGCAGATACAAGCAAGCTGGTGTTTATCGTGGATCATAATGTACCATCTGATAGCCCGAAAACAGCAGCATCTCAGAAGAAGATGCGAGATTTTGCAAAAGAACATAACATTGATTTCTGGGAAGGAAAAGGTGTCTGCCATCAGGTTATGATCGAGAATTATGTCCGTCCGGGTGAACTGATCTTTGGTGCAGATAGCCATACCTGTTCATACGGTGCATTAGGTGCATTTGGAACAGGCGTAGGATGTACAGATTTCCTTTATGGTATGGTAACAGGTACTTCATGGGTACTGGTTCCTGAGAGCGTAAAATTTAATCTGACAGGTAAACTTCCGGAAGGAGTTTACGCAAGAGATCTGATTCTTACAATCATTGGGGAAATCGGAGCAAATGGATGTAACTATCAGGCAATGGAATTTACAGGCGAGGGTGCGAAAACACTCAGTATCAGTGATCGTATGGCGCTTTGCAACATGGCAGTAGAAGCCGGTGCAAAGACGGGTATCTTTGAAGCAGATGAGAAAGCTATTGAATATCTGAAAGAACATGGACGTGAGCCAAAGGCTGTATATCACAGTGATCCGGATGCAGTTTATGCGAGAGAATATACATTTGATTTATCAAAAGTCCGTCCTGTAGTTGCGAAACCTGATTTTGTAGACAATGTTGTGCCTGCAGAAGAAGCCTGCGGAATTGAAATCAATGAAGCATTTCTGGGATCCTGTAACAACGGACGTATTGAAGATCTGCGTGTCGGTGCAGAAATCATCAAGGGCAAGAAGGTTGCTGAGGGCGTCAGATTTCTCGTTGTGCCTGCAAGCCAGACTATTTACCGCCAGGCATTAAAAGAGGGGCTTATTGACACGTTTTATGGAGGCTGGAGCCATTGTTATGAATCCGAACTGCAGTGTATGCTGGGGAAGCTGTCAGGGTGTGATCGGTGAGAACGAAGTTCTGATCAGTACAGGAACACGTAATTTCAAAGGTCGTGCAGGACACCCAAGCTCCAAAGTATATCTGGGATCAGCAGCTACTGTTACAGCATCTGCCATTACAGGAAAGATTGCGCTGGCAAGTGAGGTGTGATGCTAATTATAAATGTTTCACGTGAAACATTTAACCGAATCAAGTAAATTTCCTGCGAAGGTCGCGAAAAGCAATAGACAGCAGGTGGAGATTTGTTTGTATCAGGAGGAGAGCAAGCTCATCCTGATAAACTGCGGAGTAGTTATTCGGTATGGTATAGAGTCGCGTAGCAAAGCGGATATTCACAATTCGTTTGAATGAATTTTAACTTGTGACTGTGAAAGTACTGAACAGTTACAAGTGAAGATAGAAGATAAGAGGTAAGATTATGGAAAAATTCACAGGAAAAGTGTGGGTTCTGGATGATGACATTGATACAGATATTATTATTCCAACAGAATATCTCGCACTGAAAACAATCGACGATATGAAACAGTACGGATTCAGTCCTCTGCGTCCGGAACTGGCAGGACAGATTCAGAAAGGCGACATTATTGTTGCAGGAAAGAACTTTGGATGTGGTTCTTCCAGAGAACAGGCACCGGAAATTATCAAAGCACTGGGAATTCAGTGTGTAATTGCCAAATCTTTTGCGAGAATTTTCTTCAGAAATTCTATTAATAATGGTCTGTTACTGATCGAGCAGCCAGATCTTCATGATGATATCAAAGAAGGTGATGAAATCACTGTGGTAATGAATGAACATGTAGATTACAATGGAAAACAGTACCCGATTGCTTCTCTTCCGGAAAATCTGATGAGCATTATTCAGGCTGGCGGACTTGTAAAAGCCATGCGTAAACTGAATGGGCTGGATTGATTTGGAAGGAGAGGAAAATGGGCGAGACAGTTATTGAGAAAATTATAAGAACAATGTTGGAAAAAACAGTAAAGCCTGGAGACATTGTAACGGTCAATGTAGACAGGGTTATGATTCATGATATATTTATTCCATTTGTAGCAGAAAAGTTTGAAGAAATGGGCTTTACGAAGCTCTGGGATCCAGATAAAGCAGTACTCATATATGACCATTTGGTTCCTGCAAGTCAATTAGATGATACCAGACATTTCCATGCGGGAGATGCTTTTGCCAGGAAATATGGCATGAAAAATGTTCACAGAAGTGATGGAATCTGCCACCAGTTAATGACAGAGGCAGGTTATGTAAAACCGGGAAATATTGTATTTGGTACAGACAGCCATACCACTACCTACGGATGTGTAGGTGCTTTCTCCTCAGGTATCGGATATACAGAGATGGCAAGTATTCTGGGAACAGGAACTATGTGGATCAAAGTTCCTGAGACAATTAAAGTTGTGATCGAGGGAGAACTTCCGGAAAATGTTATGTCCAAAGATATCATCCTGCGTCTGATCGGTGATCTGGGAGCTGATGGAGCTACATACAGAGCACTTGAATTTACTGGCAGTACAGTAAAGAATATGACAGTAGCAAGCCGTATGACTATGGCAAATATGGCGATTGAGGCAGGGTGCAAAAATGTGCGCTGTTTACACCGGATGAAAAAACTGCAGAATATTGTGACATAGAGTTGAATGAGTTCCAGAAGAGCCTTACAGGAGATGAAGATGCAACCTATATGAAAACAATCACTTATCGCGCAGAGGATTTTGTACCGGTTATGGCATGTCCGTCTCAGGTAGATAAGATTAAAAATGTAAGTGAACTTGAAGGAACAGAAATAGATCAGGTATTTATCGGTTCCTGTACAAATGGCCGTCTGGAGGATCTCAGAGCTGCAGCAGAGGTGTTAAAGGGCAAAAAGGTAGCAGATTACGTTAAATTGATTGTAACTCCTGCAAGTCGTAAAATATACTGTCAGGCAATTGCAGAGGGAATTATGGATACTCTGGCAGAAGCAGGTGCAATGATCACACATCCCGGATGTGGATTATGCTGTGGACGTGCAGGAGGTATCCTTACCGACGGTGAACGTGTAGTAGCTACAAATAACAGAAATTTCCTTGGTCGAATGGGAACATCTAAGGTAGAGATTTACCTTGCATCACCAAAAACAGCAGCAGCGTGTGCAATTGCTGGTAAAATTGTAAATCCAGAGAAATAAAACGTACAATAAAATCAATGCGATATAAATTGTACAGATGATCAACGAAACTACAGAATAACAAAAGAATAAAATTAACGGATAAGTCCACTGCATTATTTATAAAAGGAGTAAGCAGTGGACTTATTTTTTGTCAGAGCACGACACTATGATATGTTTCATATCACATAATAAATCATCTGACGGGATAATAAGGAAAGAAAAGGCGTGGAAAAGCCTGTAAATTTGATTGCATAGAAAAAGTTTCTCAGACAGAATTGTCCAGTGTGAGTCTGATTTCCGACGAAAACATGTGCTTTTTGAACTTGAAATTGAATAAATAGAATCTGCGAAATGACAAGAAAGCCGCATAAATAAAAGGAATTTCAAAAACATCAAAACTTAAATTGAACATATATTGAACTGAAATAAGAAAAGTTAAATTCTGGTTCAATGTATAGTTCAAAATATAAATTAAACTAATTGAACCGATGTAACAAAAACAATTAACATGTTCAATGTAGTTCAATTAATAATGAACTATAAAATGAACTAAAAGTTGAACTTCACTGATGAAATTGAAAATAATAAAATTTACCGTTGAATTATTAGTTCAATTATAGTATAATAGCAAAGAAAAAAACTTGAAAAAGCTGATAAAATGCGGGATTTAAAAATGAACAGAACATATATTCGTGCATGATGCTGAAAGAAATATATTTGAACTTAATTAATGTTTGTATGTCTGAATGTATTTTGATTCCCGTATAAACAATATAATATATCTGTTCTTTCTATAACATATATGCGAAAGAATTAAGAAATATAACAATAACCATTGATTATAACAGTGTAATTTGTTTTTTACAGAGAACGGAGATAGTATTTATGAATAATATATTTGCTGAACGATTAAAAAAAAGCAATGGAACAGAAGAATATGAAGCAGATCGACCTTGTAAAAAAGGCGGCAGAGAAGGGCGTGAAACTTGGAAAGAGTCATGTGAGCCAGTATCTGAGTGGAAAAACAACTCCCAGATCAGAAATTCTTAATTTTCTGGCGACAACATTAGGAGTAGAAACTGAATGGCTGAAAGGAACCGATGTATCTGTAGACACTTTAAAGAAAGAGACAAATGAGGCAGGAATTCAAATGGAAAATATGAAATTTGATTACAATTATAATAATATGAAAGAAAATAACCAGGGAGACAGTTGAGGAAGTACAGGTTCGTGAATTTAAAAAATCATCTAAATTAAATAACGTATTATATGATGTAAGAGGACCGGTTGTAGAAGAAGCTGCACGTATGGAAAACGCAGGAACTCAGGTTTTGAAACTGAATATCGGAAATCCGGCACCATTTGGATTCAGAACACCGGACGAAGTGATTTATGATATGAGACAGCAGCTGACAGAGTGTGAGGGATATTCTCCTGCAAAAGGTTTGTTTTCTGCCAGAAAAGCAATCATGCAGTATGCACAGTTGAAAAAGCTCCCTAATGTATCAATTGAGGATATTTATACAGGAAACGGTGTCAGTGAACTGATTAATCTCTGTATGTCAGCTCTGTTGGATAATGGAGATGAGATTTTGATTCCATCTCCGGATTATCCGTTGTGGACTGCATGTGCAACTTTAGCTGGTGGAAAAGCAGTACATTATATTTGTGATGAGCAGGCAGAATGGTATCCGGATATGGATGATATCAGAAAGAAAATTACCAGCAGAACAAAAGCAATCGTTATTATAAATCCGAATAACCCGACTGGTGCGTTGTATCCGAGAGAGGTATTACAACAGATAGTAGATATTGCCAGAGAACATCATCTGATCATTTTCTCTGATGAAATCTATGACCGTCTTGTAATGGACGGAGCAGAACATATTTCCATTGCTTCAATGGCTCCGGATTTATTCTGTGTAACATTCAGCGGTTTATCCAAATCACATATGATCGCGGGCTTTAGAATCGGATGGATGATTCTCAGTGGCAATAAGGCAGTTGCAAAAGATTATATAGAAGGAATCAAGATGCTTTCTAATATGAGACTTTGTTCTAATGTACCGGCGCAGTCAATTGTTCAGACTGCATTGGGCGGACATCAGAGTGTGGAGAGTTATATTGTTCCTGGTGGACGTATTTATGAGCAGAGAGAATTTATTTATAATGCGCTGACAGATATTCCGGGAATTACCGCTGTGAAACCGAAAGCTGCATTTTATATGTTCCCTAAGATCGATACAAAGAAATTTAATATCGTAAATGATGAGAAATTTGCATTAGATTTATTAAAAGAGAAGAAGATTCTGCTTGTACATGGCGGTGGATTTAACTGGCATCAGCCGGATCACTTCAGAGTGGTTTATTTACCAAGAATAGAAGTATTAAAAGAAGCAGCCGGCAAAATCAGAGATTTTCTGGAATATTACCAGCAGGAAATATAATCTGTCAGTGAGAAATGGGTACTATGTTACGTGAAACATAGTACCCATTTCCTGATATTATAAAAACTTTTGGTCAAACGGATAAAATCATCCATTTTGCTACGCAGCTCTACATAGAATAATTGTGCTGCAGTAGATTTGTTTGACTCGGGTCAAGCTGATAAAATCATCCGCTTCGCTGCTTGTTCATAACCGAATAACTGTTTCGCAGTTTATCAGAAGGAGTTTACACTTCTCCTGATACAAGAAAGTCCTCACCCATTGCTTATTGCTTTTCGCAACCTCCGCAGGGGACTTACTTGATTCGGTTAAATTGTGGAATTACTACAGGAATACAATATGTTTGTTTCACGTGAAACATAATGTGCCGACAAGATTGTCCAAGAATCTGTTCACTGGTAATATCCCGCGAGGTGTTTTTTGTGAGCGAAGGTCACAGAAAACTCAAGACATACCGCACGAATTTATGCGATTAGCATAAATTAAGTTTGCGAAGCAAACGATACTCCTTGGGCATTGCACAAGGAGGTTCATATTTCCTGCATCGCGAAGCGTGTTGCTGAGAACGGAGTGAACAGTAACCAAGAATCAAATGGTGACAAAATTTTATAAAAAATTAAGTGGTGAATAACTATCAGATGTGATAAACTATGTTTAATGCGTTATTTGCGAAATAGTTATTATTCTGATAACAGTAAATGAGGTTAGGTTTAAAAGTATTTTGCCCCTGATATCATCAAATGATGCTGTGATATAAATTTCTGGAGGTATGACGAAAAATGGAAAATGAGGAAAAAAACCAGACAGAACAGTCAGACGAAAGCAGGTCTGTGTGGAGGGAGTTGTGGGACTATGCAAAGATTATCATTGCAGTCTTTGTTATAGCGTTTCTGTTGGGACACTTTGTATATATTAATGCACGAGTGCCGTCAGGTTCTATGGAAGAAACAATTATGACAGGTGACAGAGTATTTGGAAATCGTCTGGCATATATAAAAGATGATCCGGAGAGATTTGATATTGTAATATTTAAATATCCGGATGATCCATCTCAGCTTTTTGTAAAACGAGTAATTGGTCTTCCGGGAGAAACAGTAAACATTGTAGATGGAAAAGTGTATATCAATGATTCCGAAGAACCGCTGGATGACAGCTTTTGTCCGGAAACACCGGAAGGAAGCTTTGGACCGTATACAGTTCCGGAGGGATGTTATTTCATGTTAGGAGATAACAGAAACCACAGTATGGATTCCAGATACTGGCAAAATCCGTTTGTAGAGGAAGATGCAATAGAGGCAGAAGTAGCAGTTCGTTACTGGCCGTTAAATAAGATAGGAACTGTAAAATAATCGTGACGGTTCCATATTTTCAAAAGTCAAGCGGATAAAATCATCCGCTTCGCTACGCAGCTCTACACCGAATAACTGCTTCGCAGTTTATCAGAAGGAGCTTGCACTTCTCCTGATACAAGCAAGTCCCCACCCACTGCTTATTGCTTTTCGCAACCTCCGCAGGGGACATACTTGATTCGGTTGAACTGCCGGGTGGTTACAGGTAGTTTGGAAATTTTATAAAAGACTGTTAAAATCAGGAAAATCACATATTAGTGTCCTGATTTTGACAGTCTTTTGTTGTCTGTGGATTTTTCAAATGTTATACTGTAAGACAGGAGGAAAATGAAGAAAATGGAATGCTGGATAGTTACAACAATTCCGTAAAATGTAAAAAGAGAAAGGAAGACGAATATGAAAAAATGGAAAAAGTTTATAGCAATGGGACTGGCGGTATCTATGATAGTTCCGTCCTGTATACCGCAGACATTGTGGGCTTCAGAGTTTTCGGCAGGAAGTGTTGAATCAGCAGCAGATGTTTTTGAAGATGGTGCCGAATATGAGACAGGAAGTGAGTCAGGAAATAAAATATCTGATGAGAATAACAGTGGAGATGAGTTTGGAACAGGAGAGTTAAAAGATCAGGAACCGGAACAGTCGGAGACAGAAGATTCAGTAAATGCCGGACAGAGTGCGGAAGGTTATAACATTCTGCTTTACAGTGATGGTAAACTGGAAAAAACATATGTGATACCCTATGCAGATGTGGATACTGCTAAAGTACCGGAAGCACTGAAGGGAAAGACAGGTTACATTTTTAAAGAGTGGAATACGAAAGAAGATGGAACCGGTGAAACTTATAAACCGGGAGATTCTATTAAGAAACTTCTTGAAACAGCAGATATGGCAAAGCAGGCTCAGGAAACCAGTGAGAGGACAGAAGCCGGAGAAGAAATAAAACCAGAAAAAGATGTGATGCAGGAAGAAAAATGATGTGGCACAGACGGACAGCGCATCATGGGGAAGAAAAAAACTGATAAGGCAGAAATGCAGATATCAGACACAGAAAATGATGGAACAAGTCCGGATATATCTACAGATAAGGCTATTGCAGCAGGAGATACAACAGCAATAACCCTGTATGCAATCTGGGAGAAAGCATCCGAATATAAAAATCACATATAAACTTAATAAAGGAAAAAATAATACTGCTAATCCCAAAACTTATACTTCAGAAGATGAGATTAAATTTAAAAAGCCGACGCGTTCCGGATATCATTTTGTGGGATGGTATACAGACAGTAAGTATAAAAATCAGATAAGTGTGATTGAAAAGGGTTCAGAAGGTTCCCTTACTTTATATGCAAAATGGACAAAGGAAATCAGTCCTTCGGCGAAAGCTGCATCACTGGATTATGTAAAAGGAACAAAGGCGAATACCATCACTGTATCCGCAACTGTTTCAAATTATGTAAAAAGTTCGGATGGTTATTACTATCTGGTGTATGTAGATTCTAATTCCGGTAAAGTGAAAAAAACGGTGGGTAAAGTAAAGAAGCCGGAGAAGGCAAAAGGGAAGATCACATTTAAGCTGAACATTTCCGGACATCCGGAATATGCACAGGGAAAATTTGCCATAGGGATAAAAAATCTAAATCTGCGTATAGTGTGATCAGTCCGAAAAGCTATGTCAGCAATCCGGAGAAACTCAGTACAAATACAGCAGCATATTTTGTTCCGGGGACAAAAAAGGAATTCAGGCTACAGATATCAAAGAGCTGACAGATACAAAATCCAAAACAGTATTTTTTAATTTATATATTTCAGACCTGATGCGAAAAGACAGTGGTGTGGAAACATATAAATATAATGGGAAAACATATCATTTTAATGGTCTGTACGGATATGTATATCTTGTTCAGCAATGTAATGCAAAGGGAATCCAGGTGACTGCACAGATCAGTATTGACAGGAATGCCAGTACGCAGAGATTTATTACGGGAAACAGTCCTTATGCAGAAACAGCTTATTATGGATGGAACACAGATAACAGCACAACTAGACAGACTATGGAAGCAATGTTTGCATATCTGGGAGAGAAGTTTGGAAAAAATAACTGTTATATAAGTAACTGGATCCTGGGAAATGAAGTAAACAGTGCAAGCGGATATTATTATGTAGGGAATGTCAGTTTTCAAAATTTATCTCCATGTACAGTGAAGCTTTTCGCTGCCTTTACAATGCAGTGAAAAGCAGCCGGGGAAGTTCCAAAGTATTTATCTGTCTGGATAATTGCTGGAATCAGAAAAATGCCTTTACTATCTGCTATAGTGCAAGATCAACTCTGGAAAGCTTTGCGGCGAAGATTTCTGATATGCAGAAAGATGTGAACTGGAATCTGGCATATCATGCATATAATCAGCCGCTTTCAGATTCACAGTTCTGGTCAGGTGCAAATGCATCCATGTTTACCAGTGATGCGAACACCACCACGTTTATCACTATGCGTAATATCCAGACACTTACAGATTATGTGAAAAACAGATTTGGTTCCAATACAAGGATCATTCTTTCGGAACAGGGATTTTCTTCCACTTATGGAGGACAGGCAAATCAGGCAGCAGCAATTGCACTGGCCTATTATAAGGCTGCCTGCAATCCAATGATTGATGCATTTATTATAAGAAGCTATAAAGATGAAGCCCATGAGGTGGCTCAGGGATTGGCAATGGGATTGAAGGATGCCAATGGGAAAAAGAAAACAGCGTATAATGTCTTTAAAAATATGGATAGTTCCAATTCCCTGAAATATACAGAAAAGGTACTAAAAAGTCAGGTTGGAAACTGGAAATCACTGGTTCCGGGATATAGTACCGGAAAAATTTCCTCCATGTATCGAAAGTGATGTAACTGACAGACAGGACTGATTTTAAAAATTGCTGTCATATTGGAAATGTATAAAATTGTCACAAATTAAACACATTTTCCCACACAAAGAACACAAATCATTCCTATACTTAGAAGCATCAAAAGGAAACAGAGATAAATAAATGACATAGATAAATGACATAGATTCATGGAGGGACTTTATTATGATGAACAAAGATAACAGAAATGATAAAATCAGAAAGATTGCAAAGAAAGGTCTTACATTCAGCTTATGTGCAGTACTTGCAGGAGGACTGGCAGCAGGAAGCTTTGAGGGAGTAAATAAACTTGCAGGATGGAGTGGAGCCACAACGGTAGAAGCTGCTTCAAATAAGGACGAGACAACCCTGACATATGCAAAATCCGAGAAGAAGGATGCAGATGCCAGTGATTCCAAATCAGATACCGGCAAAGATACAGGTAGCACAGCAAAAGGAAGCCTTGATGTGTCTGAAATCGTATCAGAAGCACTTCCATCTATTGTATCTATTACAACCAAGTCAGTTCAGGAGGTACAGAATTACTTCGGAATGTATGGAATGTATGGATATGCGCCACAGCAGCAGGAACAGGAAGTAGAGGGCAGTGGTTCCGGTATTATTGTTGGTAAGAATGATGATGAACTTCTGATTGCTACAAATTATCATGTAGTAGAAGGTGCGGATACATTGTCAGTTGCATTTACAGATGGAAATGCAGTGGAGGCATCCGTAAAGGGATTTGATGAAGAGAGAGATCTTGCAGTTGTATCTGTATCTCTGGATGATGTTGAAGATGATACAATGGACGCCATTTCAATTGCGAATATTGGCAGTTCTGATGATCTGAAGGTAGGCGAGCAGGTAGTTGCAATCGGTAATGCTCTTGGATATGGACAGTCTGTTACAACCGGTATCGTAAGTGCCAAGAACCGCAGAATGGATTCTGACAATAACACAGTAACAGATGGAAGTGATGACAGCAGTGACGGTGTAAACCTGATCCAGACAGATGCGGCTATCAACCCTGGTAACAGTGGCGGTGCTCTTCTGAATATGGAAGGCGAGGTTGTTGGTATCAACTCTGCAAAACTTGCTTCTACTGAAGTAGAAGGTATGGGTTATGCAATTGCAATCTCAGACGTGACTGACATTCTTCAGAATCTGATGAATGAGACATCAAGAGATAAACTGGATGATTCTGAACATGGTGTACTTGGAATCGAAGGTTCTTCTGTAAGTTCTGAGGCAGTTCAGATGTATGGCATTCCGGCAGGAGTTTTTGTAAAAAAGTAACAGAAGGTGGAGCTGCTGATAAAGCAGGTCTGAAAGCAAACAGCGTTATTACTGAATTTAATGGAAAAGCTGTTTCAAGTATTGATCAGCTGATGGAATATCTTTCCTATTATGAACCAGATGAAGAGGTAGAGCTGACTGTGCAGGTTCCTCATGGAACAAGTTATAAAGAAGAGACTGTTAAAGTAACTCTGGATGAGAATACAGATGCTGATGACAGTGATGATAACGATAAAGACAGTAAGAAATCTAAAAAGGATTCTAAGAAATCCTCAAAAGATGCTGATGAAGATGTAGACGAAGATACAGACAGTGAGGATAGTATGGACTCCGATGATACAGAGGAAAGTGAGAATCCATTTATCCAGTACTTTGAGAATCAGGGATTTTTCAGATAATACCGGCAGAAAATAAAATTATATGATATCCGGATATAAAATCTGTGATAGTGTGTAGTGATGCGGATGATTTCATCTGCCTGATATCAGCACTTTCATATGTGAGAGAATTACATGTGAAAGTGCTTTATTATGCTATGGGAAACCATTCCATAATATTCTTATAGCATAATAAAGCCCTCCGGGCAGGATCACACTGCGGCGGGTTGATTATATTTTGGAAAGAATTCGTTACTGTTCACTCCGTTCACAGTAACGTAGCCAAAATTCATTCCAGATTGCCTGCGGTAATGGAATTTTGGCTTGTATGTCTCGGGATTTTGGCATATTCATGCCAAAACACCTCGCGGGATAGTGGTGAACAGTAACAAAGATTCTAAGGTGCTTTTGTGAAAGAGCACTTGAGAACAGCTATATGGCGTGATATAATAATATCATTGCGAAAACGCAGGTTTAACAGTGCAGATGGGGATAAAGAGGAGAAAAATATGACAGTAAAAGAATGTTATGAACAGATGGGTGCAGATTATGAAGGTGTACTTGGAAGACTGAGAAGTGAGGTTCTTATTAAGAAATTTGCAAAGAAATTTCTGGATGATGGAAGTTTCCGGAGTCTGAAGGATAATCTGGTACAGAAAAATGGGGAAGAAGCTTTTCGTGCAGCTCATACCTTAAAAGGTGTATGCCAGAACCTTGGATTTGATAATCTGTATAAGGCAAGCTTTGATATTACAGAGAAGCTCAGAGGAAGAGATACTGAAGGCTGTGAAGAACTTCTGGCAAGAGTGGAAGAGCAGTACAATAATACAGTAGATGCGATTCATATGATGGAAGACTGATGAAGGCAGCGATTTTTGATGTAGATGGAACGCTGCTGGATTCTATGTCTGTGTGGGAGGATATTGGAGAACGTTATCTTGCGAGTCAGAATATCACAGCAGAGAAAAATCTCCGGGCTGCTCTGCACACTATGAGTCTGGAGCAGGGAGCCGCCTGGATGAAAGAAAAATACCAGTTGGATAAGTCCATTTCACAGATTATAGAAGAGGTTCTGAAAATTGTAAGTGATTTTTACCGATTTGAAGCACCGTTGAAACCAGGAGTGAAGAAAACTCTGGAATGGTTTAAAGAGAGAAATATACAGATGACAGTTGCAACATCTGGAAACCGAGAGCTGACAGAAGCAGCACTTGCGAGAAACGGGATTCTGGATTATTTTGAGCAGATTTACACCTGTACAGAAACAGGTGCAGGAAAAGATGAACCGTTGATCTATCTGAAGGCAGCAGAATCTATGCAGGCAGAACCGAATGAGACACTTGTATTTGAGGATGCGCTTCATGCAGCGGAAACTGCAAAAAAGCAGGATTTGTGGTTGTTGGTGTCTCATGATGAAGAAAACAGGAAGAATATTTCCAAAATGAAAG
>ENA-OPZD01000214-OPZD01000214.1-human-gut-metagenome-genome-assembly--contig:-NODE-214-length-18387-cov-3.459639_pt1 | contig 18387 bp, 24 predicted proteins | sample MGYA00242479_ERZ504495 | MGnify/ENA primary metagenome ERZ504495 (study PRJEB26092, sample SAMD00036286) | human gut metagenome | host: Homo sapiens | study: EMG produced TPA metagenomics assembly of... | reverse complement strand
AGTTGTTTTTCCCTTGAAAATTATAATCTCTATTCTTTTCATTTAGTTAATGTTTCTATCAATTTTTTACCAGTAAGTATACAATCCTCTTTATCTTTTACATCTATATCATTTCCATCTTTTTTTATTAATTCTAAAAAAGAATTCTATTTGTCTTTTCCAGAATTGTTTACCATAAGATAGATCTTTAACATTAGACGAATCATTATCTTCACTATTATTACTTTTATTATTTCTCTTATGTGAATATCGTCTTCTTTAATAAAAGGTTTTAAATCAGATATTACTCCTTCAAATATATTTTTTTCTGCATATGTTCATCTGCATCATTACTTGTATCAGATAAAGCATTGTTTTCTTCAATAAACATATCTTCGCCTGCATCATTACTTGTATCAGATAAAGCATTGTTTTCTTCAATAAACATATCTTCGCCTGCATCATTACTTGTATCAGATAAAGCATTGTTTTCTTCAATAAACATATCTTCGTCTGTATTATTTATAGCATTATCTGTATTTACCAAATTATTATTTACATCTGATAAATTATTATCTATTGTATTAGATTTTGAACTTTCTTTTTTTTAATAATCTAATTGCTCCTACTTTTAAATTGTTTTCCTCTTTTAATTTATTAAAAATTTTTATCTGTGTATCTTTGTCAACTCCTAAAAACTCAATTCCAGCAGAAAATGATATATCTTGATTATTTATAGCATTTTGAATTTCTATTGCCAATTTATTTAAATTTAAATATCTTTGTAACATTACTGGTGATATACCAATTTTTTTTTTAGCTACATAATCTCTAGTATCACCAGATATATTCATAATCTGTTTTTCTTTTTTGAACATATCAAATAAAAATATATATTCATTTCTTTCTTCAAATATACTTTTTTTACGTTGAGTATTGAGTAAAATTATGGTTTTTAGTTCATCTTCTTCATTTTGAAATATTTTTATTTTATAAGGAACTTTTTTATCTTTTATCAAACCTTCTTCAAATAATTGTTTAATTGCTTCTCTTCGCCTGTTGCCTGATACAATATATAGTTTTCCATCACTATGTTCTGTAACAGTAAGAGGATTAGTAATACCACCCAAAGTCAAAATTGATTGTTTTAAATCTTGTATGTTTTCTTTTGTTATTCTATTGTAAAATTTTTCATTATGTGGATTAGGATATAATTCATCTATATCTTTATAATAGATTTTATTTTCATCTACAAAATTCATATTTTGTTTTTTGACTAGCTCCTCGTAAAGCTTCACTTAAACTTTTCATAATTACACCTACTTTATTTAATAATATTATCTATAAGTTCATTTGCTAATCGTTTTATATCCTTAGCAAAGTTAGATTTTGGCATAATTTCTACAGCTGCTTTATGTTCAATAACTGCTTTATCTAATAAAAACATTTTATTTCTTGGAACCATACGAATATTTGTTTTCAAGTAGTTATATTCTTTTCGCTTTGTGAAATTTGGATTATAAATATATTTATTGACTAAACAACCCTCTAAATTTAGACTCTTATCTAATATACTTTCATCATAATAAATATCGTCCTTTTTTCTTTCTTCTTTAATAGAAGAAAAATATTCTAACATTGCTTTTAAACCTTGCATAGCGTATATATCTGTTGTGGTTATAATTAAAACTTTATTTGCAGCCATCAAACCATTATAAGTTGCAACTGTCATACCAGGATGATTATCCATTATACATATATCATATTCATCTTCTATCTCTAAAAGTTTATTTTTTAAAATAAACCTTTTATCGATATTTTTATACGCATATTTATCATCACTTAAATATAATGTTAAAATATCATTTAAATCTAAATCTGCTGGAATACATTTGATATTTTCATATTGTGTATCATAAGATATCTTTTTTAAGCTAATTTCTGGATTAATATATAAATCTGTCAGCGTCATTTTCTTATTTACGACATCAAAAAATAATGAGCTATTACTTTGTTCATCATTGTCTATAAAAAGTACTTTAAGTCCTTTTTTTGCAAATTCTACAGCTAAATTTGTGGAAATAGTAGTTTTCCCTACTCCACCTTTCATATTTATTAAAGAATAAATTATCATTATGTCATCTCCAAATATTATTATTCATCTAAAATGCCTCTTACTGTTATTTGCTTATCCAATCTAAATTATCACACTTCTTACATATAATCTTATTTCCAAACAAAATATTGAATAAACTACTTTTATTATCTTTTTTAAACTCTCCATGTGTAAATTCATTACAGAACAATAAATTGATTTCTTTTATGAATTTATTATCTTCTTTTATAATTTTATAAAGTTCTTTACCATCTAATAACTTAAAAGGAACATCATATTGCAAATTTAATCTACGCATTGCACACTCTATCAAATCAATATTTCTCATAAAAACACCTCTTAAAATTTTTATTGCTAAACTTATAGAAATAGGATAGAATTATACTAAATATATTATTATTTTAGTAGTTTAATTAAAAGTCATGAATTTATTCATTGGCTTTTTTTATTTTTAAAAGTTTTTCTACAATCTTCATACCAAAGGCATGAATTATCATAACAATTTTTTTTAGTAGCATAACAACTATTATTACCTTCAGCAACTTGAATTGTATGAATTAATACTTCTTTAGTTGCTTTTTTAGGTAAAACAATTCCTTTTTCATCAGCAAACTTTCTAATCTCTTTTATTATCATTTTAGTAACCTCTTTTCTTATTTTTAAACATGTTCGAAATCGAACATATTATACTTGTTTCTTTTTAAATATATCAATATTCACATTTTGGGATAAAGCTACATCTACTTTTTCTAAAAAATCATGAATATTTAAATTTTGTTTATCAGCTAATATTCCAGTTAAAGCTAAATATAAACAAATAATATCCGTATCTTCTCCATCTACTAAAAAACGAACTTCTTTATCATCATATATAACACTTGTTATATAACCAATAATTTCTTTATCATCATTTATATTTAGCATATTCATCATTTGGGCAATCACTGTATTTTTATTAATCACTTTTTAAAGCCTCCATTATTGTATACCTACTCAAACTCCGTATCATACAGTACATTAGGTCAATTTTTTGTCCTATATGTACCGTTTTTTGTTTAGCTCTTTTCTTTAAAATTAAATCATATCCATTGTAAACATATACTCCTATTCCATAAAATTTAATATCAATATCTTGTTTGACTTCGTTATAAACATCTTGTGCTAATACAAGTAATTATAATCACCTACAAAAGATAATTTAGCTTTAGAATAAAAATTCTTTTTTGATATTTTATCACATAACAACGAATATATTTTTGTATCCATTGTCATGTAATCAATACGTTCTGTTCCATAACCTTCTCCTAAAGTTACCTCTAATGCACCATAAATGCCAGGTTCATTAGCTCTTGTTGCAAAAATTAAAGATTGCTCAATTTCTTTTGTTAAAGCTGTTTTCATAAGATTTCCTCTTTTTTTATTTAAACTAATTTTAGAAAGGAATTTCTTCATCTGGATGAACTTCTTGTCCAAAATTTTGAGCTTGTGGTGAAAGAGGTTTACTTTCTAAAGCTGTAGGTTTTGAACCCATAAATTCAAGTTCTTGAGCTATAACTTCTGTAACATATCGTTTACTTCCATCTTGTGCATCATAACTGCGAATCTGAATGCGACCTTTAATCAAGACTTGACTGCCCTTAAATAAATGTTTATTACATACTTCAGCTAATTTATCCCAAACAACTATAGGAATAAAATCCGCTGTTTGTTCTTGATTATGGTTAAACCTACGATTTACAGCTAAAGAAAAGCTTACAACTGCTTTTCCCGTTTGTGTATAACGTAGTTCTGGATCACGCACAAGGCGTCCTGCTAATATTACTTTATTCATTTAAATCTTCCTCATCATAAATTATATTGCTTAAAAGTGTATTATTATTATCATATACTGTTATTCTAAATTGAATTACATTTTTGTTTGCATCAAGAACTGCTGTATATTTACAAAATTACCATCCAAATGATTATTATATTGTGTAGGAACTTCAATAAATGTTATATAAAAAAATATTAATAATAGAAGAACAAAAACTCTCAAAATCATTATAATAATCCCTTTTTCGTAATTGTTCTTTATATTTTCCATAAGTCATATTATTCTTGTCAGCTTCTGATTTAATTCTATTTAATAATGCCATTCTTTTTTCAACCTCATGTTGTCTTTTTTTTGCTTTAAGTGAATAGTAGTTTGGATTAGGATTAATACGATTTGTCATGGTAAAAACCTCACTTATAAATCTTCTTCTTTTATACCCGCATAATCACAGAACTGTTTAGGTGATATGTGATAAGTATAAGTTGTCTTACCTGGCATCTGCATAGCTACTCCAAATGGTAAAATTTTTCTTTGTAGCCCAATTCGAACAAATTGCTGTGATTTTCCTAATATTTCTGCTGCACGTTTTATCGTTACTTTTGCTTTTTTACACATAATTATCTACTCTCCTTATTAGTCTTTTAACAAATCTTGAAATCTTACGTATTCTTTATGAAAATATACTGGAATAGTTCCTGTTGGTCCATTTCTATTTTTTGCTACAATCACATCAGTTATATTTTTTATTTTCAGTTTCAGGATTGTAATAATCTTCACGATAGAGAAACATTACAATATCTGCATCTTGCTCCAATGAACCAGATTCACGTAAATCGCTTAACATAGGTTTTTTTATCTGTCTAGATTCTACACTACGAGATAACTGAGAAAGGGCAATTATGGGAATATCTAATTCTTTAGCAAGAATTTTTAAGCTTCTAGATATTTCAGATATCTCTAGATTTCTATTCTCACGACGAGTACCTTCCAGTAGTTGGAGATAATCTATTATAATAAGCTTAATATCATTTTCTCGTTTCAATTTTCTTGATATTGAGCGTAAACTCATCAAATTCGATATTTCATCGTTTATTATTAGTTTTGATTGGGAGAGTTTGTTGGATACTTTTATTAATTTTTGTGTATGTGCATCATCTAAATTTCCTGATTTTAAATTAAACAGAGGAATTAATCCACGACTAGAAAAAATTCTATGAATTAATTGATTAGATGACATTTCTAATGAAAAAAATACTACAGGTGTATCTTTTTTTATGGATAAATGACTAGCTATATTTAAAGCAAATGCTGTTTTTCCCATACTTGGACGAGCTGCTAATATCATAAAATCGCTATTTTTTAAACCTTGTAGAAAATTATCTAAGTCATATAACCCTGTTTCTAATCCTAATAGTTCATCTTTATGATTAATAATATTTTCAATATCCATATAAGCCTTTAATGTTTGACCTTGAATATTGTCTACTTTCGTTACAATCATTTTTTTTTGTTAGCCTAGATATCATTTGTTCTGTTTTGTCTAAAATCATTTCTGGAGTATCTAGCTGTTCATTATCATAACTCATACTTTCCATATGTTCCGCTATGTTAATTATATTTCTAAGCATAGATTTTTCTTTTACAATGCTTATATAGTGGTTTAAATTAGCAGTAGATGGCACTTTATTAGGCAGAGCTGTTATAAAAGCTATACCACCAACTTCTTCAAGTTTGTTAATATTTATTAGGTAATTTGTTAATGTAATACTATCTATAGATTGTTTTGCAGCATTTAAATCAAGCATAGCTTTAAATATTGTTCTGTGGCTTTTTCTATAAAAATCTTCAATATTCAGTTGCTCATAAACTGTATATATTGCTTCTTGATTTATAAATATAGCTCCAAGAATAGCTTCTTCTGCTTCAATGTTTTTAGGAATTTCTCTTTTTATCATTGTATACACTCCTTTCTTGGTATATACTTACATTAGAATTATTTTTATTTATGCTCGTTTTGATTATTCATCAAAACGGGCTTTTTTATTCTCTTTACTAAATCAAGATTAAACTTAATATCTAATTCCATAAACAAATTTAGAGAAATATTGTCTCTTTCTATCATGGCATCTATAGATTGTAAGAGAATTTTTTTGTCCAATTCAGACAAATCCTTATTACTATTCTTATTAAAAAGTAACTCTGGGAGTTTATTCATTGCTTCATCAGCTTTTCTGTCATAAATTTTTAATTCTAAAAGCCGAGCTTGGATGTGTCTATCCGTTTTACGATATCTAAATAGTTTATTTAAGCCCGTTGCCTGCATAGCCATGCTTGCAGCTGCTATAAAATTTGTTTTTCAGCAAATTTTCTCATTTTTTTGCAGGCAAAGTCCTTTTGCCATGTAACGCTTGATATATTGCACTTATAGAACAATTTAATTCTAAAGCTACAGCTTTAGGAGGCTTGTTAATGGACATAATAGCTAGTTGTATCATATCAGGTAAATCATTAATGAGATTAGGTTCAATCATAAAATACTGCTCCTATTTGTGTAAATAATACATATTTTTTATACCAAAAATAGTGCTATATTAATTTTAATCTGCTTCATTTTCTAACAATTTTAGCTGTTTTTCTAATTGCTTTTGAGATTTATTAGTATTTTCTTCTCGTTTTTTGTTGGATAAATTTTTATATTCTTGTGTTTTTAAGGGATAGTTTCTATCACAGGCTACAAAAAGCCATGCAGATATATTTTCTATCTTAATACCTCGTTTTATTTCTATCTCTAAATTTTGTAACTGCTTAAAAATTAAATCATCATTAAATTTTTTCTGAAATATTCTTAATGTGTTTTCATCAATACTATATTTCTTAAAAAGATTTAATATTTTATTTGAAATACCTTCTTCTTTTTCAATGATAATCTCATTTTCAAGTTCAGGTGAGTGTACATTATGCTGTTCTAATTTTGGTATTCTATCCGCTCGTGGTTTTTTCTCTATCATTTTTACATCTGGTAAGATTTTTAATAACAAATCCTTATATACACTATTTGTTTTTCGATCAGCTCGTATGGTGTTATGTAAAAGCCAATCATTAACATAGACCACTTTATTTTCAGGATCTAACATTGTTATAAAATTTTTATATATTAACAAATTTAAATCATCATCAGCTCCTTTTGTTAATCTTAGAACTGTACCTGCTTCTACAACACCATCATCATCTGCGTGTAATATCAGATAAGTATATAAATCTCTTGCAGATACAGACATTTTTAAAAATCTTTCACTATCGTAGATTAATTTGCTGACCATTCGTCTTGTTTTCAAATAAAAACACCTCACCTCACTTTTGATTAACTGCCAAACACTAATTTGGCAATTAAACCAAATGCTTTAGTGTTTACAATTTGTTAACTAAGCTAGCTATTATATTAATTTAGTTTATATTAGCTTTAGCTTAGCTTGTGCCGTCCCATAAAAGTGCAACTATTTGTTAATTTTTTATAATGTTATCTTATGGGACTGTCCATTAAAATTAAGAATAGTTTTTAATAAATTCAATTCATCTTTTGTAGGTGTTTCTAATCCATTTTCTACAGCAATATATCTGTTTTTATCAATTTTAGTGAGTATACAAATGTCATCAATACTTAAATTTTTTGATATTCGTTTATTTTTTATATCATTAGTAGTATTAAATAACTCTTCCCATGGAAATTGCAAAATTTCGCCTAATTTTTGTGCTAATTTAACAGATGGTGTTCTTTTTTTTGTTTCTAACATTGCATAATAGGATATGCTTATATTTGCTAAATCTGCAACTTTTCTCTGAGTAAACATTGATTTTTTTCGCATTTCTTTTAAGTTGATATTCATTCTATCACCTTTAATTCTTTTTGTTTATTTTTTTTTTTGTTATACAACTTTATGTTTATATTTAATCATTCTTTTTGTTGTTTGTCAATAAAAAATAAACTTTTTGTTATATATATATCAGTTATATATTTTTTTGTTATATAACTGATTGTTGTATAACAAAAAGTTGTATATAATTTTGTTATGAGGTGAATTTTATGTTATCTAAACGATTAAAAGAGCTTAGAATGAATAATGGTTTGAAACAATCAGATTTAGCTAAATTGTTATCAATTTCTACTTCAAGATATGGTCAATATGAAACAGGTCGACGTTCTCCAGATTATAAACTATTAATACAAATTGCTAATTTTTACAATGTAAGTATTGATTATTTATTAGGTAGAACAAATGTTATAAAGCCAGAAAATATTGATGAGAATGATTTATTAGCTAAATTAAATACAGCAGATTCTGAAACCAAAGCTTCAGTAGAACAATTTTTAAATTATTTACTTTATGAAAAAGAACGCAAACATAAAGAAAAAAATGACAATAATGCAAAAAAAATACAGACAACAAGATAGCAATTTAAAAATTTTTATCTCCATCTGTACGTGAATGGATTAGAAAACATTATTTTGAGCTATTTAAGGATGAAGAAAATGATTAGATATACTTCAAATAGAAAATATGCAAATGCAATAAAAGACTTAAACAGAAAATATAATGAGAAATTCTTTAATATTAATAATAAAAATGTTGCAGGTTATGATGTTACTAATAGAGTATGGTTTTTTGATGAGAATATTGTAGATTATAATGATTATTTAAGATATGCAAGATTTACTCCTGAACAATTAAAATACTTAAGACATTTTTCTACAAATTTAACAAACTTATTTCAAGAAATAGATTCTAAAATTGATTTTCAAAACTTTAATACTAGATATAAATTTGAAGGTGATGTTTATTCTGTATACAAGTCAGATACTACTACTGTTATATATTTGACTGATTCTGTAAAAGGAACAGAAAAACTAAGAGTAGTATATTATAAGCCATTTCATGATGATTTAGAAAATACTAGAATTTTAGTAACAGGTAGTTTATCTATATATAAAGGACATGGAGAAATTCAATTATTGGCTGATGCAATCTATGTTACAAGAAAAAAAACCAAGTATCAGCAACAAATTGATACCTGGTACGATGAAATTTATAAAATGGATATATCACCAGAATATAAGCAATATTCTTTTTCGAATATTCGATATATGGGAGTTATTTCCAATAATAAAACAGGAAAAGGATATCATGATTTTAAATCAATATTAAAAAATACAAATTATATAATAAAAGAACGTTTTACAACCCTTACTGCGGAGAATATTGCTAAAGAAATAAAAGAGCTTTATGAAACGGAATCTGTTGATTGTATCTGTATTATTCGTGGTGGTGGAAATAAATACGATTTATTGGATTTCAACAATCCTTTATTAATAAAAACTATGTATGATTCAGGTTTGTTTATTTTTACAGCAATCGGTCATACCAGTGATAATCTAATTTGTAATAAATTTGCTAACTATAATGCTAGTACACCAACTGCATTAGCGATGCACTTTAAAAGATTACAATATGCTGAAGTAAATAAACAAAAAGAAAATGAATTATTATTAGCAAAGAATGATAATAATAAATTACAAGAAATAATCCAAACTTTACATTTAGAAAATGAGAGATTAAAAAGAAAAATTAATGACCTTATTGATGAAAATGAAAACTTAAATGAACAATTAAAGAAATCTAAAAAAGGGTTCTTTAGTAAGTTATTTGGTTGATATTACTTAAATTGATTAATATAATTTATTCTTTATTTCGTGCATAAAAAAAAGACAAGCTTTTCGCTTGTCCTTATGTAATAAAATTAATCAAATAAATTCTAAAATAATAAAAGGTGGAATTTATTATGAAATTACCAAATGGATATGGTTCTGTATCCAAGCTTTCTGGCAAGCGACGAAAACCTTGGATCGTTAAAGTTACAAAAGGTTGGACTGATGATGGAAAACAAATTCGTATGGTTCTAGGAACATTTAAAACTAAAAATGAAGGACTAATTGCTTTAGCAGAATATAATAAAGATCCTTATGATATCATAGAACGAAGATATACATTAGAAGAACTCTATAATATGTTCGCAGAAAAAAATTTAAGATAATAAAAAAATAGAATCATATTATATAGCCGCATATAAACGATGTTCTAAATTGCATAAAATGCAATTTAAAGATATACAAACTGCTCATGTACAAGAAATAATTGATCATTTATCTCTTAGTTATTCAAGCAAAAAATCTATAAAAAATCTATTTAGTTTGTTATATAAATATGCAATGTCTTTTAATCTAGTAGATAGAAACTATGCTAGTTTTTTAAAATTACCAAAAGAAGTACGAAGTAATCTGCATAAACCATTTACTGAAAAAGAATTGCATATTTTATGGGATAATACAGAAGATTATGTTGCAAAAATAGCTTTAATATTATGTTATACAGGTTTAAGACCTAGCGAATTATTAGATATCAAACGAGATAATGTTTTTTTAGATAAGAAATATATGATTGGTGGAGCAAAAACAGTTATGGGAACAAATAGACGTATTCCTATAGCAGAAAAAATTTATCCATTTATAAAATATTTCTATAATTTATCTACTGAATTTAATAACCCATACTTAATTATAGGTAATGTTCGAAAAAAGAAACTAACTTATTCTACATTAGCTTCTAAATGGCATAAATCGGATATTGAAGCTATTAGAAATCATCTTCCCCATGATGGAAGACATACATGTAATACCTTATTAGATAACGCAGATGTAAAAGAAAATATAAAAAATCTTATATTAGGACACGTAGGAAAAACTATAAATGAAAAAGTTTATACTCATAAAACAATCGAACAATTAAAAAAAGCTATTGATTTAATATGAGCAATTATTTAATTTATACTTTGTTGCCTATATGTTGCCTATTTGATGACTACTAACAACTATTTTCTAATTTTTATACGTTTTTCATAGATCTTTTATCAAAAAAAGGCTTTTAAATACAATATTTAAAAGCCTTTTTTTATAATTAATATTGACTTAGAGTTTACTTCAAATGCTATTATATTCTTAAGTATAAAACTTAACAAGGACGTGATAATATGACTATTAAAGAAGTAAGTCAAAAATACGATCTCAGCCCCGATACTATTCGTTATTATGAACGTATTGGTTTAATTCCACCTGTGCCACGCAAACCAAATGGCATTCGTGATTTTGACCAAGAATCATGTAATTGGATTGAATTTATAAAATGTATGCGTTCTGCTGGCGTTCAAATCGAAGCATTGATTGATTATGTTCATCTCTTTTATCAAGAAAACACAGCAGAAGCTCGCAAAGATATCTTAATTGAACAGCGCGACCGCCTACAAAAACAAATTGATGCTATGAATATAGTAATAGAACGTTTAAATAAAAAAGTAGACCGTTATGAAGAAATCATTATCCTGCCGAAAAAAATTATTAAGCAAATAAATTAAAATTAAATTATAAACAAAATAAAAACATTGCTATTTCTTATCGTTTTAAGTTATAATTAACTATGTATTAAATTTATAAACAAAAGAAAGAGATGATTTATGGACCCCGATAGGAAACAACAAACTAATTTAAATGATGAAGATGATAACTTTATAGCAGAATATAAACAAGAAGTTATCCACAAGCCATGGTCAAAAACTTTAAAATTATTAGTAGCAATTACAACTTTGATTTTAGCCGTTGTCGGCACATTAGCTTCTTTCAAAGCTGCAAGTCTAGGCAACCAAGTAGTAACTACCCAAAATGAAGCTTTTAACCACTGGTCAAACTACCAAGCAAAGACGATTAAGAAAACAACTTTAGAAACTGAACTTTATACTATTGAAATTGAACTTGCCAAACTCAAAGACACAGATAATGCTTTAAAAACTGAACTTTTAGCTAAAAAAGCTATCTATGAACAAGAAATTGCTCAATATAAACAAGAAGAAATCACTTTAACAGCTAAAGCTCAAGAAGCGGAACAACGTCATTTATTGACAAAAGAGATTTCTACTAACTTTGGTAATGCTTTAATCTTTTTGCAGATAGGTATTTTATTATCTTCATTGACTACACTTAGTAAAATAAAATATTATTGGTATATAGGTTCTATTTCCGGTATCATTGGATTTAGTATCTTTATCACTTCATATTATAGAAATTTAACTATGTAATTAAAAACCTCTTAGTATTATTATGCTAAGGGGTTTTATTTATGTTAAACTACAAATATACATAAATTTATCAGGAGTCTATCATGTCTATTACTTTCAATAAAAAACAACAACAAGTAATCAATGAATTAAATCAAAATATACTCTTAAGCGCAGGAGCTGGCACAGGTAAGACAAATGTACTTTCTTATCGTGTAGCTAATATTTTAAATAAAAATCGTGCCAATGCCGATGAAATTCTCTGCTTAACTTTCACTAATAAAGCTTGTCGAGAATTAAAAAATCGCATCACTTCGCAATTAGATTTTGAAATAGCAAATAAAATCACCATTCGCACCATTCATGGCTTTGCTTACCAAGTGATTACCACTACCGCCAAAAAAGCACAAACAATATTTAAAGAATTCGTCATCTTTGATGATGAAGACCAAAAAACGCTAATCAGACAAACTATCGCCAATTTTCCTAAAGCTAGAGCCTTAGATATTCAATATATCGTAAATTGCATTGAGCAATTAAAGCAAGAACGAGCTTTAAAACATATCTATACCGAAGATATCGAAGCCGATTATACTACTATTTTTCATCAACATTTGAAGTTCAATAAAACATTCAATCAACAACAAAACGATAATTTAACGAAATTTTTTCAATTTGATGGTTTAAATATAATCATCAACTATGAATTGGCTTTACAACAAATGCATGGTTTAGATTACAAAGATTTAATCGCCAATGCTTATCGTTTATTTCAAGACGAAAATATATGCTCATCATGGCGAAAACGCTACAAATATATCATGATTGATGAAATGCAAGACACTAGTTCTTTTGAATATACTATGCTCGAAAATCTCTTTCCTGCTAATAATATCATGCTCTGTGGCGATGAATTTCAAACTATTTATGAATGGCGTGGATCTAATCCTCAAAAAATCTTAACTGCCTTCACTGAAAAATATAACCCCTTAATCATTAATTTCAATGAAAATTATCGCTCTACTAGATTGCTTTTAGAAATGGCATATAATACCTTGATAAATCTTTTTGCAAAGAAACTATCCTTCATTCCTATGCCAAAAATCTACTTTCAAAAAGCAGTGAACTCGGTCATAAAATAGAATTAAAACAAGCAAACTCTCTAGCTAACGAAGCCCAATGGATTTTTCAAAATATCGTAAATTTATTACCTCTAGTAAAAACACCTACACAAATAGCTATTTTAGTTCGTCAAAACAACTATCTACAAAACTTAACATTACATCTAAATTATCTAGCCAATATCTATAATCAAAAAAATCAAGAAGCTCCTATTCATTTCATTCAAATAGATAATATCCGCTTTTTCAAACGTCAAGAAATAAAAGATGTTCTATCCATTATGAAATATCTCATCAATCCTAATGATTATCTTAGCTTACAACGAATATTAATAAATCTAATTCCTAATATTGGTATTCGCACTATCAAGCAAATATCATCTGCTGAATATCTTCAAAATGGATTGCGTTTATCTGACTTCATCAATGCAAATTTCCAAAATCCAAACTATGAACCTTTTTCTGACTTGATTTCAGCTTATTTATCCAAAGACATCATAGTTTTTGATATTGAAGGTACAGGTACAGATATTTTTGCAGACAATATAATTCAATTATCCGCCATCAAAATTCGCAAAGGAAAAAAATAGCAGAATTCAATCGTTATCTAAAATCAAGATAAACCTGTTGGCGACTCTGAAAAAGTACAACCATATTCTTGATGAATATTTACAAACTCATGGCGAAAATCCTAAGCTTGTCCTTCAAGAATTTTGTCAATTCATCCAAGATGCTATCATCACAGGTCATAATATTTGCGGTTATGATATGGATATTCTCAATCAAAATCTATTAAAACATAACTTAAAACCTGTAAATTTCTCTAATATAAATTTTGATACCTTAGATTTAGTTCGTCGTTTTTATCCTAACCTACCTAATCATAAACTTGAATTTCTGAGTAATCATTTTCAATTTGAAACAAAATCAAACCATAATTCTCTAGATGATGTTTTTGCTACATGGGAATTATTGCACAAATTGCTCGAAGATAAAATTATTCCTACAGCTAAAAAACGCAGTGAATTAATCAATAAACAAAAAAATAAATTCATTCATGTAGCTCAAATTTTCCAAAAACTGCATAATATTTTAAATGACAATCTACTTTTAGAAAATCTAATCGCCCAAATCGTTAAAGAATTTAATTTAGTAAATATTTATAAAGCTACAACAACTAAAGATGGAGCTATTCGCCTAGAAAATATTCGCAATTTATTTAGATTAGCCAAAGCAGAACTCAACTCACATCGAGGAACAAATGGCATCAAAGAATTATTACAATATGCTAGTTTATCTAATACGGATTTAGATGCTCTTACTTCTTCTCATCCTAAAATCCCTATTATAACTATTCATCAAGCCAAAGGCTTAGAATTTGATTATGAATTTTTAGCTGGTATGAATAACGATATTTTTCCATCATATTTCAGCACACGCAATGGCTCTATCACTGAAGAAGAAAAAACGTCTTTTCTATGTAGCCATCACTCGTGCCAAAAAAGCTTTATTTCTCTCCAGTTCAGGTAGACCTAGTCGTTTATTAAATTATATACCTGAACAATTCATTACCAAAATTAAATAAAAATGATTACTATCTATAAAGGCATAATATTTATGCCTTTTACTTTTAACAAAAATTTTATAAATTTTAAAATAATTTCATATACTTTTACTTATATAAGTGCTAAAATAAATATAATTTAATCTATCTATATTTTAGAATAAATTGTATATATTCTATTGGAGGTATCCGCTTATGAAAATACTAATTATCGGCGGTGTTGCAGCCGGAACGAAAGCAGCTGCAAAATTAAAACGAGAAAATCGTGATTTAGATATCACAATCATTGCTAAAGATGGTGATATTTCTTATGCTGGTTGCGGTTTGCCATATTATATTGGAGGATTTATCGAAGACCGCTCTAGTCTAATTGTTAATACTCCACAAAAATATGCTGCTATGACAGGCGTGAATGTTTTAACTGATGTAGAAGCTATTGCTGTGGATAATAATAATCATACTGTTATCGCTAAAAATTTAATCACTAATGAAGAAGCTTCTTATGCTTATGATAAATTAGTTATTGCTACTGGTGCTTCACCTATCACTCCACCTATTGAAGGTATAAAAAAACAAGGTGTATTCTCTTTGCGCCTTCCTAATGATGCTGTAAATATAAGAGATTATGTTACTAACAACCAAGTAAAAAAAGCTGTTATTGTTGGTGGTGGCTTTATCGGTCTTGAAGTTGCTGAAAATCTTCTAGCTCAAAAAGTTGATGTAACAGTTATCGATTTTGCTCCACAAATCATGCCTAATGTCATTGATCCAGAAATTGCTAATTATGTACAAAAACATTTACAAAAACATGGTATTCGCGTATTAACTGGCGTTGCTGCTCAAAAAGTTTTAGGTGATGATAAAGTTTCTGCACTCAAAACCTCCGCTGGTGAATTAAGTGCAGATTTAGTAATCTTATCTGTTGGTATCAGACCAAATACTGCCTTTTTAAATGATACAGGTATGGAAATGTTCAAAGGAACTATTCTTGTAAATGAACAATTACAAACAAATTTACCTGATATCTACGCTATTGGCGATTGTGCTATGGTTTCCAACAGAATGACACATTCTGCTCAATGGTCTCCAATGGGTTCTAGTGCCAACTTAGAAGGCAGACTCTTAGCTCAAATTTTAAATAATACACCTAAAAATTATCCTGGCGTATTAGGCACAGGTATTGTAAAACTGCCAGAACTAAACTGTGCAAGAACAGGTCTTAGTGAAAAAGTTGCTCGTGATGCTGGTTACGATGTAGAAACTGTAATGGCAGTCGTTGATGATAAAGCTCATTATTATCCAGATGCAAGCTCTTTCATCACCAAATTAATCGTAGATAAATCCACACATAAAATCTTAGGTTTCCAAGCACTTGGAAGCGGTGCTGTAGACAAAATGGTAGATATCGCTGTAACAGCTATTTCCTTAGATGCTACTATTGAACAATGTGAATGTATGGATTTCTGTTATGCTCCTCCATTCTCCACAGCTATTCATCCATTTGTACAAACAGTTCATATTATGCAAAATAAATTAAGCAATAAATTAATCAGTATCACTCCTGCTGAATATCTAGCTGGCAAAGCAAAAGATTATCGTGTAATTGATGCTGGTTTAGCTCCTAGTATTCGTGGTGCTAAATATGTAGATTTAGCAAAAGTAAATGCACCTATAGAAGGTATCGGCAAAGACGAAAAACTTCTTTTAGTATGCGCTAAAGGTAAACGTGCATATTTCTTACAAAATCGCTTAAGACATCTAGGTTATACAAACACACTTTCCCTTGAAGGTGGTCTTTTCTTCAATGATGTAAAAGTAAAAACTACATCTAAATTAACACCTGAAGAAATAAAAGCTGTAAAAGCTCTAGGTTTTCTTCAAGACAAAAATACAGAAGATAAATTCAATGGTCGTGTAATCACTAGAAATGGTAAAATTACAGCTCAAGAAAGCAAAGTTATCGCTGAAGCAGCAGATAAATTTGGCAGTGGCGAAATAACAATGACTTCCCGATTAACTGTAGAAATTCAAGGCGTTCCATATGATAATATTGAACCATTACGCGAATATCTAATGCAAAATGCAGGACTTGAAACAGGTGGTACAGGCTCAAAAGTTCGCCCTGTAGTTTCTTGTAAAGGTACTACTTGCCAATATGGCTTAATTGATACATTTGCTTTATCTGAAGAAATTCATCAACGTTTCTATAAAGGATATAGAGATGTAAAACTTCCTCATAAATTCAAAATTGCAGTTGGAGGCTGTCCTAATAACTGTGTAAAACCAAATCTAAATGATATTGGTATCATCGGTCAACGCGTTCCTCAAATTGATTATGCAAAATGTCATGGTTGTAAAATTTGTCAACCAATGAATAGATGCCCAATGAAAACATTAAATGTTGTAGACAAAAAATAACTATTGATGAAAAACATTGCAATCATTGTGGTCTTTGCGTAAATAAATGCCCATTCCATTGCTTTGATAATTATACAGATGGTTATCGCGTTTATATCGGCGGTCGTTGGGGCAAACGCGTAAAAGAAGGTCAACCATTATCCAAAATCTTCACATCTAAAGAAGAAGTTTTAGCCATTGTCGAAAAAGCTATTCTTTTATTCCGTGAACAAGGTATCACTGGCGAACGTTTCTCCGATACAATTGATAGATTAGGTTTTGCTAATGTAGAAGCACAATTATTAGCAGATGACCTCTTATCTCGTAAGCAAGAAAACTTAAAAGCACAAAAACATTTAGTCGGTGGCGCTACTTGCTAAATAAAATTAATATTATTTTTAATTTAAATAAAAAAGATAGAATACAAAAGTGTAATTCACAAAAGTATTCTATCTTTTTATTTTGCTATATTTTATTATTTTGTTATTTTATTGATAAAAGATTTTCACCAATATTTATATTTGTTTCTTTTGTACAAACAACTTCTGTATAATTCATCATATTTGTTATAACAATAGGAACATCTAGGCAATATCCTTTAGATTTTAATAAATCTATATCAAATTCTATTAATTTTTGCCCAATTTTAATTTCATCACCTTGTTTTACAAAAGCTTTAAAACCTTCTCCTTTTAATTTTACAGTATCCATTCCTATATGAATTAATAATTCCACGCCTTCTTGAGTTGTAATACCTATAGCATGTAATGTAGGTAATAATGCATTTACCACACCATTAACAGGTGATACCAAAACACCTTCTTTAGGATTTATAGCTATGCCATTTCCTAAAATACCAGAAGCAAATGCTTCATCTTTTACTTCATTTAATGGTAAAACTAACTTCGCCTTTTAATGGACTTGTAATCTCTACAACTTTATTATTTTCATTTAAATCAACTTTATTCATTGCAATATTTTCTTCTTGTTCGACTTTTTCTGTTCCTGTTTCCATTTTGGAATTATAGCCAAAGAACCATGTAATTGTAAAAGCTACAGCAAAAGAGATGACATTTACTAAAATATAAAATGGTAATTGTTCATGTGATGTACTCCCACCACTTTCGCTATCGCTTAGAAGTGGGGGCTTCTTGTTCGATACGAACTTTTGTTGTAAGCATAAGCAAGCTATCCCCGTGCATCCCACGGTTCTTATTTTATTTTATTCCTCAGACTA